>Ga0210057_1003429_pt1 | contig 21857 bp, 18 predicted proteins | sample CryGeyCG2114_010_2_FD_183968 | JGI IMG/M metagenome (GOLD analysis project Ga0210057, IMG submission 183968) | Groundwater microbial communities from aquifer - Crystal Geyser CG10_big_fil_rev_8/21/14_0.10 (SPAdes) (version 2) | ecosystem: Environmental > Aquatic > Deep subsurface > Groundwater ...
TTTTTATTACATTGCTAATAAAAATATCGTATCAGATTCAAGTCGTGTACAAGCCAAAAATGCTGAATTTATCCTATAACTAGCTAAATTTTAATGTGCGGAGTGTTGCTTAACGCAACACTAGTGCGCTCTAAGCATAGCGCATCTAACAAATTGTGTCAAAAGCCTTCCACAAAATAATTTATTTATTGATATATTAGCTTTTTTTGATGACGAAAGTACTTGACATTTTAATTTACCTGTGCTATAATGAAATTAATAAAATAAAAACAGTCCTTTCTATCAAAAACAAAGGAGACGCAGATGATTTTGACGATCTTTGCCTATGCATTTTTCGCAACCATGGCTTTCGCGCTGGTAGCTTTCTTTATGGAAGATGTAGTTCTTCCATTAATCGAAGACATTGTAGAAGATGCAGAAAAAACGGGGTATCCAAAGAGTATTGCGAAGCACGTTGCGATTTATGCTGTATTTTGTGCAATCTGCGGACTTGTACTTATGAATTGGCCCAATCCATTGTCGTGGTGATGGGTTAAGCCCTCTTTTGACAAAACGGGAGTGATATCGCACATATCACTCCCTCGCTCTCCCGCCTATAGCTAAAAACTATAGGCGGTTTTCTTTTTATTTACCAAACGAAATTTCCAAATCCTTGCCAAACACGGCCGCGATGCGGGTCAGCATGGCAATGGTAAAATTCTGGTTGCCGGCCTCCATGCGCGCCACATTACTCTGGGTGGTGCCGATTTTTTTGGCCAACTGGCCTTGGCTCATCTTGGATTTTTTGCGCATCTGCAAAAGCTGGTAGGAAATTTCCAGCTGTTTGCCGAATTCGTCGTAATGGCGCTTGAATACAGGATTCTTTAAATCCTTGGCCAACATCTCTTGCCAATCCGTTGCTTTGAATTTTTTGTCACTCTTATTCATATAGTTGCGGGTTATTTATAGTGTCATTAAAATTTTCTAATGCCCTGTTAATCTCGTTTAAGGGTGTCTTATCAGTATTCTTGGTAAACCCATGAAGTAGAACGATTGTTTTTTGAATAAAAGTAAAATAAAAAATTCGATAGTGATTTTGAGAAAAATCAACTCGCAACTCTCTAATCTTTCCGGTTATGTGTCGAGAGTATGGTTCATCTAAATATCCTTCGCATAACCGCAAATATTCAACATACTTCTTAATTTTAGCCTTGCTCTTTTCTTCAAGACTTTCCACGTATTCCACTAGCGGCTCCTGGCCTGTCTGGCTGTTTATATAGTATCTAATTTTATATTCGTCTGGCATAAGTATATATCATAAATGATATACCGTCAAATTCATTGAATCCAAACACGATCTTTTAAGTTTATTTTACTATTTAATTTCAATAAATCAAATAAAATTGAAAAAATCACCAATAAACGCTATTATAAATACATGCCTAAAGAAATCCCCAAAACCTATAATTCGCAAAAGGTCGAAGACGCCCTCTATAAACAGTGGGAATCTTCTGGCTTATTTCGACCCGCCTCCGCCAAGGCTACGGCGGGCCTGCGGCCTTTTTCCATTTCTATGCCGCCCCCGAACGCCACTGGTACCCTCCATCTCGGCCATGCCGCCATGCTGGCTCTGCAAGATATTATGACGCGCTACGCCCGTATGAACGGCCGGCCGACTTTGTGGGTGCCTGGTGTAGACCATGCTTCGATTGCTACGGAAAACAAAGTGGAAAAATTAATTAAAGACACCCAGAACAAAACCAAGCAACAGCTGGGACGCGACGAATTTTTAACCGAGGTCAATAAATTCGTGGCTGAATCAAAATCCACCATCGAAAACCAAGTCCGGAAAATGGGCTCATCTTGCGATTGGTCGCGCGAACGCTATACACTGGATGCCGGTCTCTCGCGCTGCGTGCAGGAAGTGTTTGTCAAAATGCACAACGACGGGTTGATTTACCGCGGGCACCGAATCGTCAACTGGTGCACGCGCTGCCAATCCACGCTCGCGGATGATGAGGTGGAATACAAAGAGCAGTACGCCCCGCTCTACACTTTTACCTACGATAAAAACTTTCCCATTCCCATTGCCACCACCCGGCCGGAAACCAAGCTGGGCGATACGGCCGTGGCCGTGCACCCCGCGGACAAACGGTACAAAAAATATGTCGGCAAAACCATTGCCGCAAACTTTTTGGGTACGCCGCTTGAACTGAAAATTATCGCGGACACATCCATTAATCCGGAGTTCGGAACCGGCGCCTTGGGCGTTACTCCGGCGCACTCGCTTGCAGATGCCGAGCTCGCGCGCACGCACGCCCTAAAAACTATTTCCGTCATTGATGAACACGGAAAAATAACAGAAGGCATCAGCAAATTTTCCGGACAATACAACACCCAGGCGCGCGAGTCCATTGCGACAGAGCTCAAGCGGCAAGACCTGCTTACGGAGCAGAAAGAAATCGTGCATAACCTCTCGGTCTGCTACCGGTGCGGCACGCCCATAGAGCCGCTGGTATCTGAACAGTGGTTTGTGGATGTCAATAAAAAAATTCCCGCCAGAAAAAAATCCCTCAAAGAACTGGCTATTACGGCCGTGAAATCCGGGGACATCGAAATCATACCGGACCGCTTTAACAAAACCTATTTCCAGTGGATGGAGAATCTGCACGACTGGTGCATTTCGCGCCAAATCTGGTTCGGGCACCGCATCCCTGTTTATTACTGTAAACAGGGAATCTCGAAATTCGAAATTCGAAATTCGAAATTAAAATGCAGAAACCCAATTGTGAGCGCCAAACCAATAAAAAAATGCCCTCATTGCGGAGGCCTGATAAAACAAGATCAAGATACTCTCGATACCTGGTTCTCGTCCGCGCTTTGGACGTTCTCCACTCTTTTAGACAAGCCCAAAAAAGACGATACGCTTGATTCTTGGATTGCGCGCAACCGTAAAAAAGGCACAGACATGGCTACCTTCCACCCAACCAGCGTGATGGAAACCGGATACGATATCCTGTTCTTTTGGGTGGCGAGAATGATTCTAATGACCACATACACGCTTGGAGAAGCGCCTTTCAAAACAGTGTATTTGCACGGTTTAGTGCGCGATAAACTTGGACGCAAAATGTCTAAATCGCTGGATAACGGTATTGATCCGATTGACATGATCAACAAATACGGCGCGGACGCCACGCGCCTCTCGCTGGTCATTGGCACCACCCCGGGCAATGACACGCGCATATATGAAGAAAAGATCGCGGGTTACCGGAATTTTGTGAACAAGATCTGGAATATCGCGCGGTTTGTATTGACGAACGAATCAGCACGTCATCCTGAGCGAAGCGACGAGCGCAGGCGAGGAGCGAAGTCGAAGGATGACGGGATTACGCATGCCGCCTCTCCCACCCACGACGGCATCCTCTCCGGCGCCGAAAGCACGCTGGCGGACCAGTGGATTGCGCTCAAACTCTCACAGCTTATTGCGGAGGTGGATGCTCATTTCGAAACATATGAATTCTCCATCGCGGGCGAGAAAATCTATGACTTCCTCTGGCATGATCTTGCGGACTGGTATCTGGAGATCGCAAAAACTCAAGAAGCGAATATCGCGCCGCACATCCTGCTTGAGGCTTTGAAGCTCTTGCATCCGTTCACGCCGTTTGTGACTGAAGAAATCTATCAACGCATTAAGCAATCAGGATTAGTTGAAGCAAACCATGCATTCCTCGCAACTTCGCAATGGCCATCCGCGGATTTTGTAAAGACGCAAAACCTTGCGTCTCTCTCTAGCGTCGATAATAAAAAAGTCTTAAAAAACTTCCAATCCCTCCAATCCCTCATCACCACGCTCCGCGATCTGCGCGCCGCGCACAATCTCCCCTACTCCGAAAAACTGGATGCCGCGATTGCGACCAAAAAGCACAAAGACTTGTTCCAAGAAATGGAGGTCGCGATTGAACAAATGACCAAAATCCGCATTCAAGTGCTGCCGACCAAGCCCACTAACGAAAATGACTTCATCCGCAGCCATACCGCTGACTTTGACGTGTATATAAAAATCGGCGCCCAGCAAAAACGCGAGCAGGAAATCCGACTCGCAAAAGAACAAGAAAATCTGAAAACATACATTACAACGCTTGAAAAAAAACTCGCGAACAAGCAATTTACAGACAACGCGCCCAAAAAAGTGGTAAAGCAAGAACAGCAAAAGCTAAAAGACGCGCAAAACAAGCTGAAAAAAATATAAAAACATAAAAAAAGCGGCCTCTCAAGGGTAGGCCGCTTTATGTTGTGCTCTTCATGAACACTTTCCATTCTCCGGATGAAAAGGTTCTTCTTTTTTTCCTTGAAGCCTTCGCAGCTCATTGCGCGCGCGCTCGCATCTCGCATCATCCCCGTGAATCGCGCAATACAGAGCCAAACAAGCCAAGTTATCGCGTTTTTCCAGCTCCTCTTCTTCACGTGTTCGCATCATGTAATACCCCCTTTTACACACTGACACAGTGTTGGTAAAAACCGCTGCATAGACACCTCCTTGTTTGGATTGCATTGAGAATGAACAGTACTCAGAACCCGCGACAATTCTAAAATTCACTACTCCTCCGTAACCCTAAAGACTTCTTTAACTGAAGTAATTCCATCCAAAGCCTTCAGGATTCCGTCTTGAACCATGCTAATCATTCCGCTCTTTTGGGTAATTTCCTTAATATCGTATTCTGAAACTTTTCCATTGAGAATCATTTTTTCGATTTCTGGAGTTATTGTAAATACTTCGTAAACACCTGTTCTTCCTTTGAATCCCTCGCCTGAACAGGCATCGCATCCTTTGCCTTGGTAAAATTTTAAATCTTTTGACTTGTCAATTGAAAAACCGGAATTTTCTGGAATGGAATCGACAATCTTCATTACGCGAGTAATGGCATTATTATCAAGCTCAACCTCTTCTTTGCATTGTTCGCAAATCTTGCGCACCAAGCGCTGGCCAATGACCGCGTTAATGGACGGCGCCAGCAAAAATGGCTTTACGCCCATGGCTAAAAAGCGCGGAATAGCGCCAGCGGCATCGTTTGTATGCAAAGTGGAAAGCACCAAATGCCCGGTCAAGGCGCCGTTAATAGCCACATCAGCGGTTTCTAAATCCCTGATTTCACCCACCATCACAATATCCGGATCCTGGCGCAGAATAGAGCGCAATCCCTTGGCAAAATCATAGCCGGTAGAGCGCTCCACTTGGCTTTGGTTTATGCCTTCCAATTTGTATTCCACCGGGTCCTCCAAAGTGATAATTTTAGTTTCTTCGTTATTTAAAGCATTCAAAATCGCGTACAAAGTGGTGGTTTTGCCGGATCCGGTCGGTCCGGTAGTTAGAACCATTCCATTCGGGCGCGCTATCTCGCGCTTTAAATCCACCGAAGCCTTGCCCCGCATGCCCAAATCTTTAAAATCAAGCCCGGCCGCGGAAGAGCGCAAAAGGCGCATAACAACGCTTTCCCCATATGTGGTGGGAAGCGTGGAAACGCGAATATCCAATTTGTCGTCCGGCAACACGATGGAAATTCTTCCGTCCTGCGGCCGATCGTTAATATTCAGCTTTAGCCTGGAAACAAGCTTAATTCGGGACACGAACTGCTTCCACATATCAAGTGAAAGCATGGCCATTTCATGCAGCACGCCGTCCAAACGAAAGCGCAGCTTGATTCCGTCAGATTCGGCCTCCACGTGGATATCCGAAGCTTGGGACTGTATGCCAGCTGCCAGAATTATAGTCAAAACATCCGTCAACGGAATTTTAGAAAGTTTTTCCGGCAAGGATTTTAAATCTTTCACATCGTCCTTGTATTTTTCCAAATCTTCCGCGGTAATAGACACAACCCGGGAGACTTTTCGCTTAGGAGGAATTTTCTCATACTCTTTAATGGCTTTTTGGAAGCTTGATTCGGAGATTATGTATAAATCCGGCTGCGCGTTATGCTCCTTGGACAGCTGGTTTAATTTTTCCACTGCCTTATCATTTGGATCTACCGCGCCCATGCGCAGCTGCCCTTCTTGGTTCAACAAAACAACTGCCCGCAATTCTAGGGCTTCTTTCTTCGGCAGCAAAGCCAAAGCATCGCGGTCTATTAGCTTATCTTCAAGGTCTACATAGGAAATACCGGCCGCCGAAGAGCGTGCTTCCACCTCTTGCTCTTTGGATGCTCGCGAAATTTGCGATATTTTTTTACCCAGCCTTTCCCCGGCGCTTTCTTTTTTACCCGCAGCAACAGCTTCACCGCTATCCTCTTTCTGGCCTAATAAATCTTCTATCGAAGGGTTATCATTAGTCATATGCATACATTATAGCCCTAGATAGAACATAAAACAAATAAAAAAAATACAAGAAGCAAAATGCAGACAAGAAACAAATTTAAATAACCAATGCGGAAAGCGAGTCATTTAATTCTTGTATCTTGTATCTTGTATCTTGTATCTTGTATCTTGTTTGCATCTTGTGCCTTGTATCTTGCATCTTTATCCATTGTATAACCTCTGCTTCAAGGACCCAATATCCTGCCGAATACGCTCGTCGGTGTCAAAATCGCGCTTAATTTTTGCGTAGGCGTGCATAGCTGTTGTATGATCCCGGCCGCCCAGCTCCTGGCCGATAGTGGGGTATGACGAATCCAACTCTTCGCGCATCAAAAACATCGTAATTTGGCGGGGCACAACCAGCTCCCGGCGGCGGGATTGGCCGGTCAGGTCGTCCAGGCTTATGTCAAAATATTCCGACACCACCTTCAGCAGCTCCCGCGCCGTCACGCCGCCTCTTTTTTGGCTGATTGTTATTGAAGAGATAACATCTTTGGCCACGTCCAAGGACGGATTAATGTCATGCAGCTCGCAATGGGCCAAAAGCTTGTTTAAAGCGCCTTCCAGTTCGCGCACATTGCTTTGCACGTTAATAGCCAAGTAGCGCAGAATCTCTTCCGATAAAACCAAGCCCCTTTCTTTGCTTTTGGACTGCAGAATAGCCATGCGAGTTTCCATGTCCGGGCTGGCAATATCCGCGATCATCCCCCACTCAAAGCGGGAAATCAATCTTTCTTCCAAAGCCGGAATGGCCTTGGGCGGCCTGTCGGAAGTTAATACAATTTGCTTGCGCGCGTCGCGCAATGTGTTGAACACATGAAAAAATTGCTCCTGAGTTTCTTCTTTTCCGGCAATAAACTGAATGTCATCAACCAAAAGCAAATCAACCGTGCGATACTTATTTTTAAATGAATCTATTGTTCCGGATTGCAAAGAAGACACAAAATCATTAGTAAACTGCTCGCTAGAGACATAAAGAATTTTGGTGGAAGGATTTGTCCGCAATACCTCGTTGCCCACGGATTGCATGAGGTGCGTTTTTCCCAAGCCCACGCCCCCGTACAAAAAAAGCGGATTATATTTTGTGCCCGGCTCCTTGGCCACTCGCACGGAAGCGGCATACGCCAATTCACTCCCCTTTCCCACCACAAAACTTGCAAAAAGATAGCGGGGATTTATTCCAAATGCTTGCGGCGGAGACATCGGCGCCGGCGCTTTTTCCTCCGCCTGCTCGGCAACCGCTTTCGCGCCCGCCTCAATATCCAAAGCCCTGACGGAATCAACCCGCTTGTTTGTTTCCACTTTATAATTTACGTGGTTTATCTGGTTTTCCGTGATGCTGCGCAATACCTGGACAATGGATTGGTGGTACTTGTTTTCCAGCCATGCCTTGGTAAAATTATTCGGCACCGCCACCACAACCCTGTCTCCCGCCCAGTCAATAATAAATGTATTGCGAAACCAGGTCGTAAAATGGACTTTGCTGATTTTTAGTTCAAGCTCCCCCAAGGTTGCTTGCCAAAGTTGTTCGCTATCCATATACTCCTACTAATTACGAATCTATTACGAATTTACTAATGCATAGAACCACAGAATTACTTCTATAGAAGCCATTCGTAAATTTGTAATGTATTCGTAGTTTTGCGAGTGACAAGACGGTTGTTAATATAGCACAGTTTAAAATCTTGCAAAATATTGCAACCCGTTAATAATGTGTGCCTAAGATGTGCAAAAAAACAGACAGCAAGCGCCAGGAGCAGGATAGCAGACAAAAAACAAAAAAAGAAGGCTTAATGCCGCCCGTTAGCCGCTTGCCGATCGCGCTTGCCTTGCAAAAATAACAAATATTCATTATACTGGGCATATCTTATTAAGTTAAATTGTGCCACAACTATGTCAGTACCAGCGAAAAAACGAGTTTCATCGCAAAAAAAACGGCGCGCTTCCCACTTTGCCTTGGGAAAAGCAAAATTGTCGGAATGTTCAAAATGCGGAACAAAAACGCTTCCTCATCGTGTATGTAAAAAATGCGGAGAATACACAAAGACCGCGAATAGCAATTTTAAGGATAAAAAATCCTAATCTTGAATCTTGAATCTTGAATCTTGAAACTTGAACCTTGTAACTTCTCTTAATTATGTCAAACAGACACCTTGCTCGAACAGTTGCCATGCAAAGCCTATATGAATGGGATTTTAACGGAGAAAAAAATGGCGACCTGACGCGCATAACCGACAGAAACTTTGTCAACCTGGCCCCTGGCTTGGCGGACCAGTCCTTTGTGGTTAATTTAGTCGCGGGCGTGGAAAAAAATCAAAAAAAAATAAATGAAACCATAGAAGCATACGCGCCGGAATGGCCCCTCAATCAGATTACGATTGTCGACCGCAACGTGCTTCGCGTTGGAATTTTTGAACTGACAATAGACACAAATATTCCCCCTAAAGTGGCCATAAACGAAGCCATTGAACTGGCCAAAACATTCGGCGGCGCTTCCAGTGGAAAATTCGTCAACGGCGTCCTGGGAAGCATTTACAAAGACATGGTGGAGCAGAATCATCCGAAAGTGGCGGATGAAATAGCCCACGCCAAAGAAAACGATAATCCAAAACAGCCTAAATAATTAGCCAAAAGTCGTAAGTCGTAAGGCTTAAGTCGCAAGCGACACCCCCAACTTGCCCACTTATGTCTTACGACTTATGTCTTATAAATATGACAAAAGACATATCTGGATTGCAAAAAACCATAAAGACTGAATTCAACAACGAAAAACTCCTGCAACAAGCCCTTGTCCATCGCTCCTATCTTAACGAAAACTCCGGCTTTGAACTGGACCAAAACGAACGCTTGGAATTTTTGGGAGACGCGGTGCTGGAGCTTGTTGTGACTGAATACCTTTATAGCAACTACAAAAATCCCGAGGGTGAACTTACCAACTGGCGGGCGGCTTTGGTAAACGGCTCCACCCTGGCCTCAATCGCGCGCGAAATCGGCGTGGAAGAATATCTGTATCTTTCGCGCGGGGAAAGCAAGGACAAGAATGAAAAAGCGCGCAATTATATTCTGGCCAACGCCATGGAAGCCATTATTGGCGCTATTTATCTTGACCAAGGATACGATCCGGCAAAAAAATTCATAAGCGATTGGATACTTTCCAAACTTGATAATATTTTGGAGAACAACCTCTACCGGGACGCGAAAACAAAATTTCAGGAAGCGGCCCAGGAAAAACTCGGCATCACGCCTACTTATAACGTATTGAACGAAGAAGGCCCGGACCACAACAAAGAATTTACCGTGGGCATTTATCTGGGCGACGAAAAAGTTGCCCAAGGAACAGGCACGTCAAAGCAGGAAGCCGAAACCGCGGCCGCGAACGAAGGCCTAAAGGTAAAGGGATGGGAATGAGGTATGATGCGATAAGCTTTATTGTTGCGGATATCAAAATTTAAATATGTATTTAGAGAAATTAGAAATTCAGGGCTTTAAATCTTTCGCTCAAAAAACAATAATTGAATTTCCTTCCCAAAAGCGAAACAACGCCGCCATCACGGCGATTGTCGGGCCAAACGGCTCGGGAAAATCCAATGTCGCGGACGCGGTCCGCTGGGTTCTGGGGGAACAAAGCATAAAACTGCTGCGCGGCAAGCGCAGCCAGGACGTTATTTTTTCCGGCTCCGGCAAGCTCTCCCGCTTGGGATTCGCGGAAGTGGCATTGTATTTAAACAATGAGGATAAAAAGACAAAAATTGACTACACCCAAATTGTAGTTAAGCGCCGAGTATACCGGGACGGCAACGGCGAATATTATATTAATAACAGCAAAGTCCGCCTATCCGACGTACAGCTCCTTTTGGCGCAGGCAAATTTTGGGCAACGAACATACAGCGTTATCGGCCAAGGCATGGCCGATAGCATCCTGGCCGCCACCGCCCAAGAGAGAAAAACTTTTTTTGATGAAGCAACCGGCGTAAAGCAATACCAGATAAAACGCGAACAAGCGATGCAAAAAATTTCCACCACCGAAAATAATCTAGCACAAATTACCGGGCTTTTAAAAGAAATTACCCCGCGCCTCACTGCGCTGGAGCGGCAAATGAAGAGGCTGGAAAAAAGAAGCGAACTGGAAAAAAAACTGCGCTCTCTTCAGCTCGAGCACTATGGCGCGATTTGGCAGAGAACCCAAAAAGAAAACGAAGATCTTTCGGATAAAAAGAAAAAAATATCCAGCCAGCATCTGGGATTAACAAAAAAATTAACAGAGCTGCAGAATAAATTGGAAAAGCTGGAAGCAGACCAAAAGAAAACAGATACCAGCAGTTTTGATAAAATTCAACAACAGTATATAGGAGCCATGAATGAAAAAAACAAGCTCACTAATCTTCTGGCTGGGTTAGAAAGAGAGATTTCGTTTATAAAGGAAATTCCTCCTTCAAAAACCCCGGGCATTAATGTTGAAAAAATCGTTCAAGCAGCCATGGATGCCTTGGATATATTAAAAAAAATAGAAAAATCCAGCTCATGGGAGGAATTAAAAAAACTCCAGCCCAGAGCAAAGCAAATATGCCAAGAGATAGAAAAAATAACTAAAACCGAACCGCCAAAAGAGAATAACAGCTCATTAAGAATCGATGGCTTGCAAAAAAAGATAGACCTGTTAAAAACAGACATAAAGCGCGCGCACAACTTGCTCGAAGATAAAGAAAAAGAATTAAGCTTAATGCGCCAAGCGGAAAAACGGGCAACCAGCGGAGTTTTCGGCATCCAAAAGCAATACCAAACTCTTCAGCAGGAGCTAAACGAAGTTAGCTCAAAAAAAAGCCAGATTGACATTGAGCTTGCCCGCAATGAAGCGCACTTGGAAGATTTAACCCGTGAAATTGAAAAAGAGGCTTCTCCGGAACTGCAGCAGCGAATAAAAAGCAGGCCGGCCGCTAATAGCTCAAATTCGCCGCAGGCAAACGAAAGCGAAGGGTGGTCGAAAATCGCGAAAACAAAGCATGAGCTGGAAATGATCGGCGGCATTGATCCGGAAATTGATGAAGAATACAAAGAAACTAAAGAGCGCCACGATTTTCTCTCCAGTCAAGTCAACGATTTGCAAAGCGCCTTGGAAAAAACCAAAAAAGCGGTTAAAGAGCTTGATTCAATAATTGACAAGGAATTTAGCCGCTCGTTTGAAAAGATAGAAAAAGGCTTTTCAGAACATTTTTCAACCCTGTTCAGCGGGGGCAAAGCCAGCCTGGAACTAAATAAGCAAAACGAGCTTGAACTTATAAGCGAAGAGCTGGCCGCGGAATTGAGCGAAGAAGAAAAAAGCGACCTAGAGAACACCTGGCGCATGGGTATTGAAATTAAAGCCTCCCCTCCCGGAAAAAAAGTCGCCACCATCAGCATGCTCTCGGGCGGCGAACGAGCCTTAACCTCGATTGCTCTAATTTGCGCTATTATTCAGGCAAACCCTTCTCCGTTTGTAGTTTTAGATGAAGTTGATGCCGCGCTCGACGAGTCAAACAGCATCAAATTTTCAGAAATTTTGGAAAAACTATCCCATATCACCCAATTCATCACCATAACCCATAACCGGGCAACAATGGAAAAAGCGCGACTGCTATACGGCGTAACCATGGGAGACGATGGGGTATCTAAATTATTATCCGTAGACCTGGAAAAAGCAATAAAAAACACAAATTAAAATACGGGTAAAGCTTAAATTCTATGTCAAGCGCATATTCTTAAATTCTAAGTCAAGTGCATATTCTTCCTAAAGACTTCCACAGGTGTCAGGTATGCTAATCTTTTGCGCGGCCTGGTATTGAGCAGGCGTTCAACCCGCTTCGTGCCCGCTTCTATTATACCTAACCCTGGGCGTCTTTGGTGTATTATGCGCTTGCGGTTAGAATACACCCAGGTTACGGGCTCTACGTCAAACAGTGTGGAGGTCTAACAGCCAACAGAGCGGTAAAAAAGCGAGCATCATCTTAGCGATATAGTTGTTAATATTCCTGAAGCCGAAGGAAACTCTTTTCATTAACTTGATCTTGGTATGCACCCCTTCGGTAAACGCGTTGGTGGTTCTGCTGTCGAAATAGTTTAAGATATTTTCTTGCCAGGCGATCAGTGTTTTCTTGAATGGTCCAAAGTAATGGGAGAAATCAGCATCAACGATCAACGTGAGGATGTGTGCGAATTCTTTTCTGGCTTTCTTTTTGTCCTTGAGCCTATAGAGCGCCCTGATCTTCTCTTTGATGAACCATGCGTGGTACAGAGTCGGGAACCTCTGATACTTGATAAAAGCGGCAACGAGTTTTTTCTGTTCTGTTTTTGTCAATTTTTCCCTGCCTTTCAATAGCACGTGTTTAATATTCATACGTCGAGGTTCGCTGGCCGTAACCACGGCGCGAATCTGGTCAACCAGCCTGTTGGCCAGTTGTTCGACATGGAAACGGTCGGCTGTTATCTTGGCGTGTGGCAATGCCTTTTCAACGGCATGCTTGTAGCTCGCTTTTAAATCCATGCAGACCTCACCAATGGCTTTTTTAGCTATGGTTGGCATGTTTTCCAGCCACTGCGCCAGTGTTGCCTGTGAATCATCCGGCAGTATGTCTAACAGTTTTCTTCTCCGCAGCTCGGTTATTGTCAGTACCATGTCCCGTCCGCGGTAGCTGTGTTCGTCTATGCCTAATGTAATTCCATCTTTAACCAAACCGTTCCAGTCGATCCGCCAATCCTCCCGGCTTTGCCGGCTTAAACGATTTAAGGCGGACGGACTGAGGGAGAACATCTCCCCCGTGAAATTGAAGCTGTTCCTTTGCAGCCATGGCAGGGTGAGCGTGCGGAAGTTCGGTGTATGGCGACGGCGGTCAATGCCGGGTATCGTTTCCATAAACGTTCTTGGGCGCAGGTGATTCCGGCAGATAAACTGTCGACACTTCCATTCCAGCACAACATTCCGATTATCTATCCGTCCATGCTTCAAGCGGCGGAGACGATACTGGTTAACCTTCTTTGTCTTTGCCTCGCACCACGGACAAATAGCATAGTGCTTCAAGCTTCGACATGTTACCACGGCTTCCACATCATTTTTGACCACAGCCGTTGCCCATAATCCCTCTGGCAAATTAAACAATTTGGTGGTACTTTTGTTCATAGAGTAGTGGCTAATTTTTAGCTTTGACCTGGCTAGGTCTGTTTCTAAGCTAAGATTACCACTACTTTTGGTTTTTCCACCACACTGTTTAGTATAGAGCCAGGTTACGTTGACAGAGTTGGGAGAAATGTGATATAACCATAACATATTGTTCATTCAGTATTTATTTACAATTTCAATGAAAAGGAGGCAACCGTTTGCGCTATCAAGAGCGTGGGGCAGATGGTCTGCCTCATCGGATATCGTTAGAACCTGCTACTGTCGGAGCCAACAGAAAAGGGGGATACATGGTGAGTGCGACGACGACGAAACGCGCGTTGAAGGGTATGGGTGTGCCCATGGAAAGCAATCTGGGGTTCTTCCGGCGACTGTATAATGTGTTCTGGATGCTGTTTGTATGGCGCGTGCCGGCGCGTATTGGACAGTGGCTGTTTGAGCACACGTCGAACCACAGCGCGAGCCTGAAGCGGTATGCGAAGACGTATTACGCGCTGGAGCTGATTTACGAAACCCGGCCGCTGGATCACGGGCGGATGCGGGAACGGTTCTGGACCTGGTTCTGGGAGCATTCGCTCTGGAATGCACGCGCGGTCCGGAATCGGCTGGCCATTGTCCGAGCGCTCGTGAAGTCGTACGCCGCCCGGTATGTGCGCGCACAGGGGAGCGCCAATATCGTAAGCGTTGCGTCCGGGTCTGCGCGGGCCGTAATAGAGGCGCTGGACGAATTGGGAGATAGGCGGGTGCGGGCGCTGATGACGGATATGAGCCGTAACGCGCTTGACTATTCGCGGGCGTTGGCGGATTCGATGGGTGTGAGCGAACAGATGGCGTGGCAGCGCGTTCTGGCGCACAAATTCCACACCAAACTGGACGGTTTTTCGCCGGACTTGGTGGAGATGGTGGGTCTGCTGGACTACTTCACCGTGGAGGATGCACAGGCGTTGCTGCGAAACATTTATGCAGCCCTGCCGAACGGCGGAGTGCTGATTACCGCCAATGTGCTTCCGAACCCGGAAATGCGCTGGCCCGAAGTGATGGCCGATTGGGGCATGGTGTATAAGACCGTTCCGGAGTTTCAGGCGATGGCTTATGGCGCGGGCTTTGAGCAGGTTGAGGTCCTGGTTGAACCCATTGGGATTCACGCCATCATGGTGTGCCACAAGCACGGCACGCGGCCGGATTCCGCTACCGAATCACGCCACGAGCTCAAGGCGCTGTGAGTTTGCGTGTGGCTATTGTACGTGCGGAGGTATTTGTCTATAATAACCATGTGTTATACTGACAAATACCTCCTTTTTTTATGATACAATTTTTCGCGCTTACGGGGCTGTTGAACTTCCTTGCGACAATCGGCCTGGTGCTGTATACCACCGCCAAATCGAGGAAGAACCACATCTACTGGATTTTTGTGTTGTTGAACGCGGCCCTGGGCGTGTGGTCGTTCGGCTACTGGCAATGGCTCCTGTCCGCTGACGGTGCTACGGCGCTGTTTTGGGCGCGCATTCTGTCTATCGGCTCCACGCTGATTCCGGTCTTTTTCCTGCATTGGGTAACCCTGTTTTTGAAGATTGCGCGGCGGAGGGCAGGGGTGCTTATTTTTGCATATCTTATCACCGCCGGGTTGCTGTATTTTAGTTTCAGCGAGTTGTTTGTCGCGGTCGTGCGGCCAATTGGCGCGTTCCCGTGGTGGCCGGCGCCCGGGGTGTTGTATCATATATACATCGCGGTTGCATACATCGGCTTTATCGGGTATGCGCTCCTGCTGTTGTGGAAGCGTTACCGGACCACCAAAGGCCAAATGCGGCTGCGCATCCGGTATATCTTTCTCGGGCTGTTGATAGGCGTTCTCGGCGGGTTTACGAACTTCCCGGCGTGGTATGGGATTCCAATTCCGCCGTATGGGAACGCGGTGACCATGCTCTTTTTTTTCGCGTGCGCGTACGCAATGGTGCAATACCGGCTGCGGGACATCCGGCACGTGATTGCCTCAAGCATCGTGCATCTGACAACATTTTTGGTCACAGCGTTTGCGGCTATCCTCCTGTGGGGCTGGCATCTTTTTGACGTGCAGGGAGCGTATCGCATCGGGATTGTTACACTGTTTACTATTGTGTTGTACCAGTTGCTGCGCCATGCCTCGCATCGAATCAGCGCGGACATCCTGGTCCCGGGAATTGCCAGAAAAGAGGAAGCCGTGGTGAAAGTGGCGAACCAATTGCCGCATATCATCGAGTATCAAAAAGTGATTGACCTGATTATCGATACCATTAAGGATGCGTTCCAGTTGGAGCGCACTGGCGTGATCTTGCGCGATAAAGAAAAAAAAGGCGCGCCGTATCGAATTGCGCGGGTTGCCGGGTTTAACGAAAACAACGGCATCAGCCTGGTGCGGGACAGTTTCTTCACCGATCACCTGGCGCGGACGAAAAAGCCGCTGGTAAAGGAGGAACTGAACATTCTCCAGGAGCAGGCCACCACTGAAAAAGACAAAAAGGGATATGCGCGCCTACTTGAGAACATGACCCGGATTGAGGCCGAGTTGAGCCTGCCCCTGATTGGCCAGGAAGGGCTGATTGGCATTATTGTGCTTGGCCCCAAGATATCCGGCGAAACATTTACCAAGGAGGAGATTGACGTTCTAAGCAGCTTGATCAATCACGCCGCCATTGCCATTGAGAACGCCCAGCTCTACCGGGAAGTGCAGGATTTCAACAAAAATCTCCAGCAGAAGGTAACGGAGCAGACCAAAGATATTGTGGCCAAAGCCGAGCGCATTGAGAAAATGGCCCGGATGCGTTCCGAGTTTCTGGATATTGCCTCCCACCAACTGCGCACGCCGGTGTCCGTCATCAACGGCACGCTTTCGATGATGATAGAAGGCGATATGGACAACCTGCCCAAAGAAGAGCAAAAGCAGTTTATCAACAATATCTACCACAAAGGGTTGAAATTAAAGAATATCATCGAAGATATCTTGAGCGCGTCCGAGATGGATACAGCCACCTTTGCGCTGCCGAACTTGAAAGAAGCAAACATGGGCGCGATTGCAGAGCGGGTGGTTGCCGAGCGACAGGAGGAAGCAAAACGAAAGAAGCTCTTGCTGGTGTACCGCAAGCCAAAGAAGCCCATTCCGAATATGCAGCTCAATGAAGCGTATATGGAACAGGCGCTGGCAAATCTCGTGGACAATGCCATCAAGTATTCCGGCACCGGCACGATTGAGGTGGCCATTGAGCCACATGGCAAGCAGGTGGCGCTTTCGGTGAAAGACAGCGGCATTGGGATTCCAAAAGCGGATCTGCCCAAGCTGTTTCGCAAGTTCGCGAGGGCAAAAAACGCCAAGGAGATGTATACAGACGGCTCCGGGCTGGGGCTGTTTATCGTAAAACAGGTGGTGGAAGCGCACGGTGGCGCCGTGGCCGTGGAAAGCGTGGAGGATGAGGGGAGCACGGTCTCCATTACGCTGCCGGCGCAGACGCAAGTGCGGGTAGCCAAAGAGGAGGGAGAGAAGAAACTTGGTAATCAATAATCGTATGGTTACGAAACAAGCCAAAACCACGGTGCTGTTGATTGAGGATGATCCGGATCAGGTGTTGTTGTATCAGACCAAATTCCGGCTGGAGGGGTTTACGGCGCTGACTGCCAAGAGCGGGGCAGAAGGCATTAAGACGGCCATCGAGAAGAGGCCGGATGTGATTTTGCTGGATATCCTAATGGATGATATGGATGGATTAACAGTATTGCGGCATCTGAAACAGGACAAGCGCACCAAAGCGATTCCGGTGTTCTTGTTTACGAACCTGGCCAAACAGGAGGTGGCGGAGCAGGGGCTGGCGCTTGGGGCGGTGGCGGTGCTGGTGAAGATGGATTATACGCCGGGCATGGTGGTGGAGAAGGTGCGGGCGGTGGTGGGGAAGTAAGGCGATCAAACTTAAATTCTATATCAAGCGCATATTCTTCCTAAAGACTTCCACAGGGTCAGGTATGCTAATCTTTTGCGCGGCCTGGTATTGAGCAGGCGTTCAACCCGCTTCGTGTCCGCTTCTATTATACCTAACCCTGGGCGTCTTTGGTGTATTATGCGCTTGCGGTTAGAATACACCAGCGGCCTATTGACATATTTCCCTAAATAATCTATTATCAGTCTTGTTATTAATAAACGCTAAAACCATTAAATTTCATGTTAGCAATTCGACTACAACGCATTGGCAAAAAAAATCGGCCTTCATATAGGGTGGTTATTTCGGAAAAATCCCGCGACCTATACGGAAAACAGTTGGAAATTCTGGGAAACTACGACCCGGTTGCCCAGCCAAAAGTAATAAAATTGGACGCGGAAAGAATAAAGCACTGGCTATCGGAAGGAGCCCAGCCTTCGGCCACAGTTCACAATATTTTGGTCTCACAAAGCATTATTGAAGGAAAAAAAGTGCGGTCATGGAAGCCAAAGAAAAAAGCAGCTGCAGAGGGCGCCGATAAGAAGGAATCTAAACCAGAAGCCCCTAAAGCCAAAGAAGCTCCTGCGGAAAACAAGACTCCGGAAGAAAAAAAAGAAAAACCAGCCACACCGGAAGGCAACAAACCAGAATAACAAAAAAACCGTCTAATAGTTACATCAATGGCGGTTTTTTGATTCAAAAAAAATTGACATTCAAAAATTATGTGCTATATTATATATCAAGTTTAGCTGATATTTAGACGCAGGCTTGGTCACCTGTCCTCTAAAAATCCATCAGCGCAAACCCCTTTTACAAGCCATTAATTATTTCAGTATGGCAGAACAAGATCAAGAATTTCTTGGAATCGTTATTAAAGCGTTAGTAGACCACCCCGATGATGTGGAAACTGATCGCACCGTTGATGAGATGGGCGTATTGCTCACCCTCAAGGTAAATCCAGAAGATATGGGCCAAATTATTGGCCGCTCCGGCAACACCGCTCGCGCCATTCGAACATTGCTTCGCGTGGTAGGCGCCAAGAATAACGCGCGCGTAAATCTAAAAATCCATGAACCAGAAGGTTCAACCCGCGGACCTCGCCGCGATGACCGAGGGTCAGACAGGAGGGGTTCAGACAGGCGCGCCCAAGCCCCCCAAGAAGAGGCAGACACCAGCGCCGTAGATGACCTGCAGTTGTAATCTCTATATATTGAATAAATCCGAAAACCGTGCTATGATTGGCGCGGTTTTTGGATACTTAAAAGCAATGCTAAATTAGTACGAAAGCATACTGAAAATACAAAAATACATAAAAGATACTAATAAATAAATTTTGCATCTTTTATATGCTTTCGTATGGCTTTCGTATCGCCCTTATGAAATTCGACATTATAACAATTTTTCCAAACATTCTAGACTCCTATATAAATGAGTCTATTTTAGGTCGGGCGCAAAAAAATGGTTTAATTGAAATTAAATTGCATGATTTGCGCGATTACACCAATGACAAGCATCGCTCCGTTGACGACACTCCCTACGGCGGCGGCGTGGGCATGCTCATGATGATTGAACCAATTTATAAAGCTCTAAACTCCCTTCCCCTTCAGGGGGGAGGGTTGGGGTCCGGGTCGAATGACGCGTCGACCCGGACCATCCTACTTACTCCGCGCGGGAAACGCTTTACCCAAAAGCACGCGCAACAATTAACCAAATACAATCAAATTATCCTGATTGCCGGCAGATACGAAGGCGTGGACAACAGAGTTGCCGAACTGGTTGACGAAGAAATATCAATTGGCGATTTTGTGCTAAATGGCGGCGAATTGCCGGCTATGACAATTGTCGAATCTGTTTCGCGGCTTCTTCCCGGCGTTCTTGGCAAGGATGAATCCTCAAAAGACGAATCTTTCAGCGACGAAAAATCTTTGGAATACCCGCAATACACGCGCCCGGAAATATTTAAAACTGACGACGGGAAAGAACTAAAAGTTCCGGAAATCCTGCTTTCCGGAAATCACGCGGAGATAGAAAAATGGAGAAACAAAAATAGGTAATATTTATCCCTTAAAATAGGGACATTCCGCTCTTTCTTTATATGTTTTGCGCTAATAAAAATACGCGCCTCGGGCATTTGACATTATTTGCCAAATGATATAAAATACCACTTGTTAAAAGTAAGAAAAAAGGAGATACACGATAGGATATAAAACCTAACAATATACATAAGAAAATCTGTATCTTGTCGTGTGACCTCCTGCTTGGGGTCATTTTCTTTTACAACCCATTTTCATCTGTCTCTCCTTTCCCTAAAGGCAGAGATAGAAACAGTAAAATTGCCTGCTACTCGTTTGTAGCGAGAAATAGCAGTCAATTTCCCTCCTAGCCCCTAACACAAGGCTGTAGGAGGGTTCATCCTCCATAGCTTTTACTAAAGCGAAGGAGGACTTGAGCACTAATATAGTTGCAAAATGTCAATTTTTTTTAAGAGTTTGATCCTGGCTCAGGATGAACGCTGGCGGCGTGTTTTAGGCATGCAAGTCGAATGCTCCTTCACTTTTCACTACGTGAAAAGCTTCGGAGCACAAGTTTAGTCCACGAATCTAACTTGTGCTCCGAAGCTCCGAACGCAGTGAGGAGCGAAGGAGCATGGCAAACGGGAGCGTAACACATTGGTAACCTACCCTTGAATGGGGCATAATCAACCGAAAGGCTGAATAATACCCCATAGTTTCTTAGAACATAAGTTTTAAGAATAAAGATTTATCGTTCAAGGAGGGGCCTATGGCCTATCAGCTAGTTGGTGAGGTAAAGGCTCACCAAGGCTACGACAGGTAGCGGGTATTAACGTACGACCCGCCTCACCGGGACTGAGACACTGCCCGGACTCCTACGGGAGGCTGCAGTCAAGAATCTTCCGCAATGCCCGAAAGGGTGACGGAGCGACGCCGCGTGCAGGATGAAGGCTTTCGAGTTGTAAACTGCTTTTCTCAGGGAAAAATTTCTGATTGTACCTGAGGAATAAGGGACTGCTAACTTCGTGCCAGCAGCAGCGGTAATACGAAGGTCCCAAGCGTTATCCGGTGTTATTAGGCGTAAAGCGTCCGCAGGTGGTTTTCTGCATCTTTGGTCAAATCCCGGGGCTCAACCCCGTAACTGCCAAAGAAATGGGAAAACTAGAGGCAGGGAGAGGCACGTGGAATGGCTGGTGTAGGAGTAAAATCCGTTAATCTCAGCCAGAACACCAAAAGCGAAGGCAGCGTGCTGGAACTGTCCTGACACTCAGGGACGAAAGCGTGGGTAGCGAATGGGATTAGATACCCCAGTAGTCCACGCCGTAAACGATGGGTACTAGCCATCGGGAGCTCGACCCTCTCGGTGGCGCTTCTAAAAAAGCTAACGCGTTAAGTACCCCGCCTGGGGAGTACGGCCGCAAGGCTAAAACTCAAAGGAATTGACGGGAACCCGCACAAGCGGTGGAGCGTGTGGTTTAATTCGACGATAAGCGAGGAACCTCACCAAGGTTTGACATCCTGGGAATCCCCTGGAAACAGGAGAGTGCCGCAAGGAACCCAGTGACAGGTGTTGCATGGTTGTCGTCAGCTCGTGTCGTGAGATGTTCGGTTAAGTCCGTTAACGAGCGCAACCCCTATGGTATGTTACAAAGTGTCATACCAAACTGCCCTGGATAACAGGGAGGAAGGCGGGGATGACGTCAAATCAGCATGACCCTTATACCTTGGGCTACACACGCGCTACAATGGCCGGTACAGAAGGACGCTAAGCCGAAAGGCGGAGCCAATCCTCCAAAACCGGTCCCAGTTCGGATTGAGGGCTGAAATTCGCCCTCATGAAGCCGGAATCGCTAGTAACCGTGAATCAGCCACGTCACGGTGAATACGTTCTCGGGTTTTGTACACACCGCCCGTCACATCAAGGGAGTCGGGGGTACCTGAAGTCTCAGCTGTTTGCTGGGCCCAAGGTAAAACCGATGACAGGGATGAAGTCGTAACAAGGCATCCGTAGCGGAAGCTGTGGATGGATAAACTCCTTTCTAAGGAGAAATCAATCTGTTTTTCACGAAATAGATTACAGCTGGTCGAACTCGCAACTCCACTTTTGGTGGATGCGAATTACAGCTCTTGCGTCGCCTCTGCAAGATAAAAACAAGGGGAAATGTTTTGAATACGTCGTACCGGTGTATGAAACGGTTCAAAGCGGACATTTTGCAACCATATTAGAACTCAAATACAAGCAACCCCATTTATTGGGGTTTTTGTATTTTTAATTAGAAGCTATCTCAAAAATAATCTTTGGCCATTTTTGGTATATTTTGGCTCCAAAAAGTTCAGATTTCGTCGCTATAGTACCACTATGCCTCCTCAATCTTAACTTTTTTCGCTCAAAATATCCTCAAAACTGCCTCAAAGCTATTTTTGAGATAG
>Ga0210057_1003430_pt1 | contig 21857 bp, 24 predicted proteins | sample CryGeyCG2114_010_2_FD_183968 | JGI IMG/M metagenome (GOLD analysis project Ga0210057, IMG submission 183968) | Groundwater microbial communities from aquifer - Crystal Geyser CG10_big_fil_rev_8/21/14_0.10 (SPAdes) (version 2) | ecosystem: Environmental > Aquatic > Deep subsurface > Groundwater ...
AGCAGGTAAGACTACAACTTTAGCTATGAAAATAGTTTACTTATTATGTAATGGTTCTGAGCCTAAAGATATAGTTGCATTTACTTTTACTGAGAAAGCAGCACAGAATATGAAAAATAAAATATTTGAGTTAGTTGGGAAAGTGAAGCCAGAGATATACAATAAATTAGGTGATATGTATGTTGGCACTATCCATTCTTTTTGTTTTCAGAAACTACAAGATCATTTTGGCTATGGAAATTATGATGTTTTGGATGAGAATAAAGAAATGGCTTTTATCTTAAGAAATGGCTGGGCTATGGGGTTGAGGGGCCAGAGTAATTATGCTGCAAATTGTGCGAAATTTTTAAATTCCATTTCCATAATTTATGATGAACTTTTATCTGAAGAAAAAATAGGAAAAAAAGCAAAAGATTTTTACAATCAATTTAAAAAATATGAGAAAATGCTCAACAATCACAGACTGCTGGTTTTTTCTGAGATGGTGCCCTTACTTGTAAAAAATTTAGAATCAAATAAAAGACTTCTTGGATACATCAAACACCTTTTTGTTGATGAATATCAGGATATTAACAAGGCTCAACAGAAATTAATTTCGGTAATTGGTAATTGGTCAAATGTTTATGCTGTTGGCGACCCCAGACAGTCTATATACCAGTGGAGGGGCTCAGATAAAGAATATTTCGATAAATTTACGGAAATGTTTAAAGGAGTGGAAACAGTTGATATTCCTGAAAATTTTAGGAGTTCTAAGCAGATAGTTGAAAAGGCTAATTTATTCGCATCTACTCTTAAAGATAAATATACCCCCATGAGGCCTTCAAGAGAAGATAAAAAAGAAGAGGGTGAGGTCATTAAAATAATTTTTGATAATCCGGAGGACGAAGCCAAAAAAATAACCAAACAAATTAAGGATTGGGTTGATAAAAGAGTATGTACTTATTCCAGTATCGCTATTTTGTTGAGAAGTGTTAGAACATCTGGAAAGCCCATTATTGACGAGTTAAAGAAACTGGACATTCCATATGTCGTGGGCGGAAAACTTGGTCTTTTCCAAAGAGATGAAGCACAAATTGTGGGCATGCTTTTTGCTTGGGCTTCTGAAGAAGGGTTTTGGAAGACAGACCCTTATAATAATGAACGTATAGTGGGGGATAATCTATTGAAAAATGCTAAATTGCTATGGTTAAACATTTTTAGGGAAAAGAAATTTCCTGAAGAAAAAATAAAGAAATGGAAGGAAGAATTACAAGGGAGTTCTTATTCAGACTTAACTGATGCGTTTCAGGAATTGATTGTTATTTTAGGTTTTGCTAGTATTGATATTGATGACAAAAAAAATGCTGCAATGCTTGCCAATTTGGGTAGATTTAACGAATTGTTAACTGATTTTCAAACATCTATTCTTTTGGGCGGCGGGGTTTTTAGATGGGATAGGAATCTTAAAGATTTATGTTGGTTTATGAGTTCTTATGGGCTTGAAGCTTATGAAGAAAAGCCTGCCGAAGACATTAGAGGATTAGATGCTGTGCAAATTATGACTATTCACCAAGCAAAAGGATTGGAATGGCCAGTTGTATTTGTTCCCGCATTAACTAACACCCGTTTTCCTTCAAGAATGACCGGAAGAACTAAACAATGGTATATTCCAAGAGAGCTTTTTCCAGCCGAGAGATATGAAGGAAGTGAAGATGATGAAAGGAGATTGTTTTATGTTACAATTACAAGAGCTAAAGATGTGCTTTGTACTTCTTATTTTAAACAAATGAATAGGCAAATGAAAGAATCCCCGTTTCTTGTGGATCTTAAGTTAAAAGAAGAGATGTTTGGAAAAGGAATAAAGATTTCTAACCTTGGAAGTTTAAAAAGAGAAGATGAATTGCAAACATTTTCACCACAAGAACTTATGGATTATTGTCGTTGTAGTTATTGTTATAAGTTAAGGCATCTTTGGGGGTATCAGGCTAAATTTGACAAGATGCTAGGATACGGAAAGAGTCTTCATCATGTTTTAAGAAGAGTTTCTGAAATTGTTAAAGAAAGTAAAATTGATCCAGAGAAAGCAGTTGATAAAATTTTCGATGAAGAAGGATTTCATTTACCCTTTGCAAACTCAAGAATAAGGAAGTTGGTAAGTAAAAGAGCTAAAGAAACATTGAAAAAATACGTAGCTAAGCGCAAACAGGATATTTTTAATATTTCTGAAGTTGAGACTCGTATTGAATTTCCATTAGAAAAAGCAACTATTGCAGGAAGAGTCGATGTTATTATTGGTCCACAAAATTCTTTAGAGGTAAGAGATTACAAAACTTCTGATTTAGTAACTACTCCTGAAGAATCTGCCTTTCAAGTCAAATTGTATTCCTTAGGCCTAAACTTAATGGAAAAAAACATACATAAAGGATCAATAGCTTATATTAAAGAGATGGAAGGGAAAACAGATCTTGTCAATGTTGATGTTACACAAAAAAGTTTAGAAGAAGCAAAGAAATCTGCAATAGAAACAATAAAAAATATAAAAAAGGGTGCCCTCATCCCAAAGAAAGGAGAATTTTGCGAAAGCCGGGACTTTGCTCGCTTATGTAAATTTGCAAATAAAAAGAAAATTAAAATGGTGGTGAAGCTGTGATAAAATGGTAAGATTCATTAATAAAAATCTGAAGGCCCATTCTTACAAAGGGGAAGAAAATATCTCTGATATCATGGATGTCTCTACATTGTTTGAGCTTTCAGAATTGCTAACTTTTCATTTAAGGGATTGTGGTGGCAAAAGTAATAGTTTATTGACGAGTTTACTTCAAAAAACGACAATCCAGTTAAGATTAACGGCACCCGGGGATTTAAATGGTTGGATGTGTAATAAATTTAGGAGAACTAAAGAGGTTTTTTTATTACTAGAACTAATTTTAGAATCTTATTCTAAAGATGAATATCTAAATGAGCATGAGTCAAATTATCTGGACGATTTTATTGAGGATATTAATGAATTTTTTTTAATTCATGGGGCGCCCCTCCAGATAAGAAAACTTTCAGGAGAGAAGGAATTCATTGTTGAAAAAATAATTAGCAAAGAAGTTAGCGAGAGAATAACAAAAACCTTTGACAGCATTTCAGAACATGAAAAAACATTTCAAGATTTTAAAAATTCCATAAAGGAATTTAGTTTAGGAAATTATCCAGAGTCTATTAAATTATGCTGTAAATCGATTGAAGATTATCTTTGCTTAATTTTAGAGAAAAACTCTTGCCAAAATGTTGAGACTTATTACAAAGAAGCGTCTAAGAAATTGAAAATCCCACAAGATTTAGATAATCGTTTTGATAATCTAATTAAATATATTCATAAATATCGTTCTATTGATAGTCATGGGAGATTGGAAAATGTTGAAGTAGAAAATATAGAATTAGTTAATGAAACAATTATTCAGTTTACTATGGCAATATTATATTATTTAAATAAAAAAATTGATATCAAGGGAGTGGAAAATGAATAAAAAAGGACAGATAGATATGAATAACCCTGTTGGAGCAATTATTGGTTTATTTGTTTTTATTATGTTTGGTATAATTGCAGTTACTATTATATCAACAATGTCTAATGTTATAACTCAAGACCAATGTAAGCCATACCAAGAAGAAGCTGAAAGACTTAAAACACAGTATGAATCTGATCAAATAATAATAAATCAAACCAAAAACTTATTAGAACAATGCAGAAGCGATTATGTGGAATTGGAAGTTAATACTATAACAAAAAAAGATTTTGAAGAAGTTAAGGGTTATTTTAATTTAACTCAAAATGAAATTAGCACTATAAATAAAAAGATAGATGGAATTGATAGAATTTATAATTTTTATACAATAAAAAATTATTCTCTTGCACTAAACTTAATTTTAGGAATTGAACTTTTAAGTTTCATCTTTGTAAAAAGTGAATTTCTTCAGTGGATATGGGGTTTAACTTTCAGTAGAAAAAGAAATAAAAAAGAGAACGGGGAAGAAACATAAAAATGCCTAAAAAAGATTATTCAAAATGGTCCAAAGAAGAATTAGCTAGAAGATTTGCCGAATTAGAGAAGAGAAAAAAATACGGTTTAGTCTGGGATGAGGAGAAAGAGCCGGAATTGGTTGTGATGCAATGCAAGGAAAAACTTCCTGTTTTAAAAGAAGTTAAAAATAAAGAAATAGTTACAAAAAAGAGAGAGTCTTCTAATATTCTGATAGAGGGAGATAATTATCACGCTCTTTCTGTCCTGAATTACACACACAAGGGGGCTGTTGATGTTATTTACATTGATCCACCTTATAATACTGGTGCAAAAAATTGGAGATACAATAATAATTATGTAGAAAAAGATGATGCATTTAGACATAGTAAATGGTTAAATATGATGGATAAGAGGCTGTGGCTTGCTAAACTATTACTTAAGAGGAATGGGGTATTAATCTGTGCCATTGATGAAAATGAATTGTGGCACCTAGGATGTTTATTGGAAGAGGTCTTTTCTAGCCATGAAATTCATTTAGTAACTATCATTCATAATCCTAGGGGAGTTCAAGGTAAAAATTTCTCATATATCAATGAATTTGCTTACTTTGTTTTACCAAAAGGACAAAAAATAGTGGGACATAGAAAATTAAAGGAAAATGAAATCTATTGGAGTAATCTAAGAAATTGGGGTGGGGAATCTTTAAGAACAGATGCAAGGAATTGCTTTTATCCAATAATTGTTAAGAACAATAAAGTAATTGGATTTGGAGAAGTCCCTCCAGATAATTTTCATCCTAAAGAACAGACGAAAGAAAATAAAGGGAAACATTATGTATGGCCAATTGATGTACAAGGTATCGAAAGAAAATGGAGATACGCCAGACAAAGTGTAGAATCAGTAAAGAATCTGCTCAGAGTAAAAAAATCTAAAAAAGGAATAGAGATAGAAATTGGTAAACCTTATGGTATTGTAAGAACTGTTTGGCAGGACTCAAAATATGATGCTGCAGAATATGGTACGAAATTGGTTCATGCACTTGTTCCCAAAACTCATTTTGATTTTCCAAAATCGGTGTATAATGTTTACGATTGCTTAGCTCCAATAATTTCGGAAAGAAAAGATGCAATTGTATTGGATTTTTTTGCTGGTTCTGGAACTACTGCTCATGCTGTTATGGTATTAAATAAAGAAGATGATGGAAATAGAAAATTCATTATGTGCACAAATAATGAAGATAACAATGGGAATGGGTTAGGTATTGCCGAGGGTGTATGCTTCCCTCGAATAAAAAAAGTAATAGATGGTCATAAAGATTATCCAGATATTACTGGAATAAAATCAAACCTAAAATATTTTAAAACAGATTTTGTTGATGCAGAGCCAACAGATAAGAATAAAATAAGGCTAACTAAAGAAGCGACGGCAATGCTGTGCCTGAAAGAAGATACTTTTGAGCCGGTTATAGAGAAAGAGAAATTTAAGGTTTTTAGAAATAAGGATAAATATACAGGAATAATTCTGGATCATCGCGCTATAAACGGATTTAAGAAAGCGATTAAGGGAGTAAAAGGGGAATTTAATATTTATGTATTTTCTGTTGGTGATGATACTTTTGATGAGGAGTTTGAAGACCTTGAACAAAAGTTTAAATTATCTCCCATACCAGAAGTCATATTAAGAGTTTATAGGAGGATTTTTAATAAATTATGAAGTTAAAAGGATATCAAACAGAAGCGGTAAGGGAATTGGTTGATAAAACCGTAAAACTCTTAAGTTATTCTGAAAGCAAGAAGATTGTATTTAAGGCCCCAACAGGAAGCGGTAAAACAATAATTGTTGCAGAATTTTTAAAAAAACTCGTTACTGACTCCGGGCTTAAAAAAGATTTTTCTTTTATTTGGGCTGCTCCAAGACCTATTTTGACAATGCAGAGTTGGAACAAATTAGAAAATTATTTTGAATCCAGCAGAGCCTTAAAATGCTCTTTTTTTGAAGACTTGGAGGACAAAAAAATCGATTCAAATGAAATTTTATTTATTAATTGGGAAAGCATAAACAAAGAAAAAAATATTATTATTAGGGATAATGAGCAGGATTTTAATTTAACAAGAGTTATGGAAAATACTAAAGAAGAAGGAAGGGGGATTGTTATGATTATTGATGAAAGTCACCACCATGCAACAAGTGATATTTCATTAAGATTAATTAATGATATTGGACCAAAACTAACTATAGATGTTTCTGCTACGCCAACTCTTGAAGGAGATGAAAGAGTAAATGTTGATATTGAAGATGTAAAAAAAGAGGGAATGATAAAAAAAGCTGTTGTTTTAAATGAAAATTTTGAAAACATAATAGAAAAAGCGAAAATAAAAACAAAGCTTGCTAAGGGAAGCGACGAATTTGTTATTGAACAGGCAATTAAAAAAAGAGATGAGTTAAAGAAAGCCTATAAAAAAGAAGGGATTAACATACACCCCTTGATTTTAATTCAGCTACCGGATAGAATAGGAAGTCAAGAAGATAGGGCAAAAGAAAGAATAATAACGATACTAAAAGATAAACATAAAATATCTACAGAAAATGGGAAACTAGCAATCTGGCTTTCTGGAGAACATATAAATAAAGAAAATGTTGAAAAACACGATAGTGAAGTTGAGGTTTTATTATTTAAGCAAGCAATTGCCTTGGGTTGGGATTGCCCAAGGGCACAAATTTTAGTTCTTTTTAGAGAGTGGCATAGTGCAATTTTTTCCATTCAAACTGTTGGAAGAATAATGAGAATGCCTGAACCTGATTTTGGACATTATTCTGAAGACATTCTAAATTATGGTTATGTTTATACTAACATTGATAATATTTCAATAAAAGACGATCTTGCTAAAGGTTATATTACTATTTATACAAGCATGAGAATCAAAGACTACAAACCAATAAATCTCTTATCTTACTACCCAAAAAGACATAGAGAGAAAACCCGTCTTTCTCCACTTTTCACTAAAATATTCTTAGAAGAAGCAAAAAATTATAGATTAAAAGAAAAAATTGAATTAAAAGATAAAAAATTAGATATAAGCATAATTTCTAATTGGAAGATAGAAAATATTGACACTTCAATAGGGAAAGAAATAGAAGGTAGCACATTCATGGTTGTTAGTAATTCTGACTTGCAAAAACTTTTTGACTTTTTTGTCAGAGATCATTTGACCCCTTTTTATCCGGAGGATCGTTCTGTTGGAAGAGTAAAAGAATCTATCTATAATTTCTTTGAAGAAGAATTTAATATGAATTATGAAGATTGTTGGGAAGATATTGTTCAGATTGTTCTAAGCGAAGAAAACTCTAAGCACTTTTTAGTTGTTATTGATATCTCAAAGGCAAAATATAGAGAAGAAGTTATTAAGAAAAGACCAGAACTTGAAACACTTGAAAAATGGAATATTCCTGAAGGACCTTTAAACTATAACGAGAGGTTTATCAAAAAAGAAGAATGTAAGAAATCAGTAATGCAACCATTTTATAGCGATGAGAAATGGCAACCAGAAAGAGATTTTATTAAGGAACTAGAAAAATCAAAAGACGTTAAATGGTGGTTCAAAAATGGGGACAGAGATGCTACTTTTTTTGCTATTCATTATGAGGAAAATGGAGAACAAACTCCTTTCTATATTGATTTCATAATATTGTTTAAAGATGGGAGAATTGGCTTATTTGATACTAAAAAGGGAAGTACTGCGACTGTTGAATATGCGGGTCCAAAAGCAGAAGCCTTAGCTAAATATATCAAAGAGCAAAGAAAATTAGGGAAAGATATTTTTGGAGGGATAGTAGTACAAGACAATAACGGTCTTTGGAGATATAACGATAAGGAAAAATATTCGTTGCTGGCAGAAAGACCAGAAGACTGGACTCTTCTTGATGATTTGTCTCAAAGCAAATTAATTTCGAAAGATCCTGAAAAGAAATACTATGGAGAATAGTTATTTTTCACCCTCAGTTCCCCACAACAACATAATCCAAAACTTTTATATCAATCAGTTTTCCCGCTTCAATCAGGTTTTTGATTATGAAAGATATTCAAAGTTCAAAGCAGGTGACCACAAAAACAAAGAAAAGTTAATTTGTAGTCACTTATCGCCATCCCCCCAGCTCCACCAACTCCCATTTCCTATTATGACATGGTCGAGGACCTTCAATAAGCACTCGCAATCAATGGAGAAACATATTCCGACTTTTTTAAAGGGGGAAGTTTTTGAATTATTGTCTGATTATCTTTATCTGTAAGCTCCAGACTAATAAACCAAATATTTCTCCATTCATCATATTTTGCGTTTATATTTTTTAGATTTGATAAGAATTTTTTAGTCAATTCTTTATCTTGCTTTCCTAAGAATTTGGTCGCATCAAAAATCTCTAACCCAACAATTCCTTTTTCTTTGTTTACATCTATATTCATAAAATCTGTAAATTCAACTGTTTCATTTGGAGCTATATCTGAATAGATTGTTAAAACATCATCTTCAGAATTATAATGGAACTTTATTTTCATGTTATTATATGGTTTGTTTACTTTAATCCTAATTCTAAACCTTTAATGCGGAAAAATTGACCTTAAAAGGAAGATTCAGATTTATTTCATCTAAATTTCTTGCCTTTTTCCTGAAGTTCAAAATACCCACCCCAATAATCTCATCTGTTTCTTCATCTTTAAAAATAGTTATTCCTGAAGAAACCTCTTCTCCGTAATTTGGCGTGGATTCACCTACAAAAATAGTTAGATAATCCCCTTCCTCATCGTAATAAATTCTCATTTGGCTATTCATTTTATGTTCCTGACAAAATATGCTGATAAGATAAAACCATCACCGTTTAAATATTTAACGATGACTCTTAGAAATTTTGACTTTTGTTTCTTATGTTTGAAGAACTTATAAAAATTACTGACTTCTTCCCTTTCATCACCAAAAATTTTGTCAGGGTTTTGAATCGTTTCATAAATCTCTTCAGGAGTTTCAACATTAGGATGGTCTTTCCGGATATGGATCCATTGTTTCTTAGTAAGCCTTATCTTTCTTCCTGTTTTGTCAATTACTTCAAATAGGTGATTCATCTTTATTTACTCCTTTTTTTTGATTTCTTCTTCAAAACAATTTTCCCCCTTTCGGTTTTCACCTCTAATTCCTCCCCGTATTTTAGCCCGGCTTCTTTTATTGTCATTAGAGGAATATTCACAACATACTTGTAATAATCTTTATCTTTATACTTCCTTAAGAATCTCTTTTGTATTTTCATAATTACTTATGGCGGATTTTCTATATAAATCTTTAGGCGCCACAAGGTTTAAATATGTGAGGCACCTAAAAGAGTTATGATTGAAGAAAATGTTAATATTAAAAGAAATGATTTAAGGTTGTTAATGATTGCTGCATTTAGATATAGTATTGGAAGAAGAACTTATATGCTCCCTTTTATTGCAGAGTTAATAATTAATAATGAGAATATTTTTAATGAAGAAGATTGGAAAAGATTTATCAAAGAAGTAGATGAAGAAGAAAATTTAGGAGATTTTTGTGATGTCCAAACATGGAATAAGTTAGTTAGCTTTTCTGAAAATAAATTAAAAAACAAATATTTATGAAAAAAAGATTTCTTGGAATTGCATGGAAAAGCAAGATTATTTTCAAAAGAGCAACAGCTTATATATCAATAAACAAACTAATTGTAGAAGGTTGTGATTTGAAAAAAGGACAGAAATTATATTCTTATCTTGCTGAAGATAAAGAAAGAAAGATTATTGTAATTTATCTTGATGGAAAAAAAGCAAATAAATTTAAAGTTTAGATAATTATTATTAAAATGGAAGAGGAAACGCATATAGCAATTTTTAATGGAAAGGGAATAAGGAGAAAGTTAATTGGGGATAAATGGTTTTTTTCGGTCGTAGATGTAGTTGGAGTTTTGACAGATAGTGTAAACCCTAATGATTATTGGTATAGACTAAAGGTTAGGGAAAAAGAATCTTCAGATATTGAGTTATCGACATTTTGTCGACAACTGAAACTTAAATCAGGAGATGAAAAAGAATATCTCACAGATTGTGCTGACACAGAAGGTATATTTAGAATCATCCAGTCAATTCCTTCAAAAAAAGCAGAGCCTTTCAAATTATGGCTTGTTATGGTTGGGAGGGAGAGAATAGATGAAATGCATGACCCTGAATTAGCATTTGATAGAGCCATGAAATTTTATCTTAAGAAAGGTTATTCAAAAGAATGGATAAATCAGAGATTAAAAACAATAGAAGTAAGAAAAGAGTTAACAAATGAATGGGAAAGAGTTGGAGTAAATGAAGATGTAGAATTTGCAATCCTGACTGATGAAATAAGTAAAGCCGCCTTTGGAAAGACTGTTGAGGAATATAAAGAATTTAAGAAATTGAAAAGGGAAAATTTAAAATGAATCGTATCTTAATTTTCTTAGGTTCCCTCATAGTGGGATGTATGATCGGATTGATAATCTATTGGATGTTTGGATTTATTCCATTGGTAGTTGCATCAATAGGTGGATGGTGGGGAATGAGTAAATATAATAAAAAAAATTAAATTAATTTCTTCTGGTTAGGGAAATTCTTACACCCACAAAAACTCCCGCACAAATTATATAAGTTCTTTAATTCAAATGAAAATATGGCAGAAAGCCAGTCAAGATACAGCATTGTAGAAAGATTAACTCAAAGAAAACTTGAGATTATGAATTCTAAATCAAATATTAGGGAAGATGTTAAAAAAAGAGAGCAAAAAATAGGAAAATTAAAAAAAGAATTTGAAAACTGGAAAAAAGATATTCAGGAAGATATTAAAAGGGAAGGAAGAAAAAAAGAAATTGAAATAGAGAAAACAAAGCAAGAATATGAAAATTCAAAAGAGCAGACTGAAAACAAAGAAAAGGTTTTTGACGAGCAAATAAATGCAATTGAGCAAGCATTAAAATCTATTGAAGAAATTTCAAAAACTTCTCCAACAATTCAGACTTAGAATTAATAATAAGTTTTTGAATCGATAGAAAAGTCTGTAGAGAGAAAAAGATGCCCTGTTGCACCAACAGACTCTAAATGGAAAAAATAAACCAATGCCATGTTGCTGGTTCCTTCACAGCGAGGGTATTTTTGGGCTATTAATTAGCCCGATATTTTAAGTATAGATAATACAGTTAGATATAAGATTATAAATGGGAAGAAAAGACCGCTATGTGATTATGATGGAGATTGTAAAAATCTTGCGTTTAAAGAAGTTTATCCGGATTTGGGTAAGAAAAATAAAAATTCCGGATGGAGTTATTTATGCAGAAAACACTTTAAACAAGAACAAAAAAAATTCAAAAGAAAATTAGCATACTGTGGAATTGATTAAAATTTATTCCATATAACCATATCCAAATAATTCTTCCATTTTTTCTCCATATTCTTCTTCAGTTATCTTTTCAGCATCACATAATTTATTCAATTTTTCATATTCGCTAATTCTTTCTTTCATCTTGTCTTTTTGAATAGCAACTTTTAAAAATACTTCAGAATTTTCTAAACCTTCTTGTTTTAAAAATTCTCCAAAAACTGCAAGAGAATCCATAACCTTAAAATAATCATTGATACTCATCCCCCTAACTTTTCTTATAACTCTGTTAAACAAGATATAATTAAAATGTTCTTCATCCATCTCATTAAACTTTAAAGTACACCCCGACATTTCATTATAATCGGAATACCATCTAATATCTGAATAAATCCTGTCTTTATTTTTTCTTCCTTTTAGAAATCTTCTAAATTTTTGAATCAGTTCTTTATTATATCTGACAGCTTCTTTTCTACCCTCTTCTTTTTGCAGATAGCCATGTTTTTGCATTATCTCAATTGTTTTTTCATTCATAGCTATCCCGTATTCAGTCATTGCTTTAGGATCAGCCTTTTCTATTTCTGCATACATTGCATCAAAATCAACCTTTGGCATTCCCATAAAGAAATCAAATAAAACAAGTTTATATTTTTTCCCTTATTTTATAATTCCAAATTTCTTTAATCTCGATATAATAGCACCAGGTTGCCTTTTTAGAATTTGAGCAATTTTATTAATGGAATTATTTTCAAGATATAGTTTTCTCAGCTCATTATCTTCTTCCACTTTCCAAGGCCCATAAGCATTTGGATAATCTTTTTTAATCCGCTCAAGTCTTTTATAATAATCTGTTTTTACATCATCCTCAACAAAACCTCTCCCTGACATTATAACGATTCTTACTAACCTAATCTCCTCATAAGAATATTCCCCGCCAAAATAATTATAAACTTGTGCGAGTCTTTCAATGCCAATTTTTTTAAAAGCAGACTTGATAGTTTCCAAATCTTCCTCTGATGGAAAAAGATAATTAATATCTATTTTTTCCCCACCATCGATAAGTTTCTCGATATGATCTATTATCCTTCTTTCTTTTAATCCCTGCACCTCAGCTATTTTTTCTATTGATATTTTTTTATGAATCATCTCTTTTGTTTTTTGATAATTTTTAGATAAATATCTCGCCCTCTTTTTGGGAATTCTTTCAGGAGAGGCATTATTTTCTCTTACATAGTTGTTTATTACTCCCAAAAATAAGTTTCCAAAATCATTTAATTTTTGTTTTCCCACTCCATTAATACATAAAAATTCTTTATCGTTTCTCGGAAAGTATGTTGACATTTCCTTTAATGAGACATCACCAAAAATAATAAACGGAGGAAAATTTCTCTCGTCAGCTATTTTTCTTCTTAGACTTCTTAGTTTTTCAAATAAGATTTTATCATAAGATTTCACCTCTTCTACTTTTTCAAGGATTAAATTTTTATCCGTAACAGATTCTTTTATTTCCAGAAGATTTAAACAAACGTCACACCCATTACACTTATCTTCTGAAAAGGACTCCCCAAAATATCCAAGTATCTCTTTTCTTCTGCATGATGTATTCTCACAGTAAACCATCATCTTACTTAATTTGTCTAAAGCAATTTTCTGAATAATCTCTTCTTGAATTTGGTCAAGAAAAAACTTATGCTTTCTTATATCTCCTTTTGAATAAAATAAAACGCAATCACTTGAAAGTCCATCGCGTCCAGCCCTCCCTATTTCTTGATAATATCCTTCTATTGATTTTGAAAAGGTGTGATGAATTATTAATCTAACATCTGGCTTGTCTATTCCCATACCAAAAGCAATTGTGGCAACAATAATATTTACCTTATCTTTGGAGAATAATTCTTGGTTTTGTCTTCTTATTTCATTAGAAAGCCCTGCGTGATACGGAAGAGATTTAAATCCATTTTCATTTAATTGTTGAGAAATTTTTTCTGTATCTTTACGAGAAAAGCAATAGATAATAGCAGATTCATTTTTATGTTTTTTAATTAAGCTCAAAATTTTATTGAAAGTATCTTTTTTTTGCATAACAATCAAATTAAGATTTTCCCTATTAAAACTTGAAATAAATATTCTTGGTTCTCTCAAAGATAATTGTTTTAAAATATCTTCTCTTACTTTTAATGTTGCTGTAGCTGTTAAAGCAATTATCGGGACATTTGGAAAAAGATTTTTTAATAATTTCAGATTTCGATAATCCTTACGAAAATCATGCCCCCATTCAGAAATACAATGTGCTTCATCAATTGCAATTAAACTTATTTGAAGCATTGTTAAAAATATTTTAAAATCTTCTATTGCTAATCTCTCTGGAGCAACATAAAGAATTTTTATTTCTTTTCTCTGAATTCTTTTCTTAATCTCCTTAATTTCATCAAATGAAAGAGTGGAATTAATATATTCTGCACTGATTCCATTTGTTTTTAGATTATCAACCTGATCTTTCATTAAAGAAATAAGTGGAGAAATTACAATTGTAAGGCCTTCAAATTTGAGGGCAGGAATTTGATAACAAACAGACTTCCCTCCCCCCGTAGGCATAAGAACAAGTGAATCTCTTTTTTGAAGAACATTTTCAATAATTTCTCGTTGCATTGGTCTAAATTCATCATAACCAAAATATTGTTTTAATAAAGCGTCCATTTTAGTATTAAGTTAATCATCACTTAAAAAATTATTCATCCTCAGTCCAACTCCACCAACTCCCATTTCCAATAATAACATGATCAAGAACTTTTATGTCAATTAACTTGCCCACTTCAATTAACTGTTTTGTTATTTCGAGATCTTCGTTGCTTGGCTTTGGATTCCCGGAAGGATGATTATGAACTAAAATAATCTTACTTGCAGAGTTTTTAATTGCAGGTTTGAAAACTTCTCTTGGATGGATTATTGCAGCATCTAAAACACCTTTTGAGATAAATTCTTCTTTTACTATATGGTTTTGATTGTTAAGGATTAAAACATAAAAGTGTTCTTGTTTTTCATTTTTTAGTTTTTCATGGAAGTAGTTGAAAACATCTTTTGCCGAAGATATTTTCTTTATGGGATTTTTTGATTGAGAATATCTCTTTCCCAATTCAGCCATAGCCAGAAGTTGCATAGATTTACTTGGTCCAATGCCTTTGATTTGTTGGAGCTCTTTTAAGGAGCAGTCAAATAAATTGTTTAATCCATATTCTTTTATCAGGCGGTTAGACATGTCAATTACATTTTCTCCAGGCATTAGTTTTTTATTTTCATCTAATTTACCTCGTGTTCCAGTCCTAAGAATTATAGCAAAAAGTTCTGAATCGCTAAGGGCTTCCGGGCCATGTTTGAGAAACCTTTCTCTTGGCCTGTTTTGTTCTGGAAGATCTTTTATTTTCATACAACAGATAAGATATAGGGGATTAAGAAGTTTTTTATAACTACTAGCCTATCGCATAATTCACTAATCTTATAGGTAATTTTATGAATATGACCTCCTTTTCCTTAGAAAAGGAGGTGAGTAGAAATGAATCTACCAAATTTACTCAAGAGTAAATGGGTAAGGAAATTAATAAATCTTACGCAAAAAGAAGATAAACTCATTAGTTCCATAAATCTTGATTTTGTGGATAATCTTTTTGAAAAACAAAGAAAAACAAAAAGAGGAAGAAAGAGATTATACAAAATTTCGAAAGTTTTTAAACTTGTCATTGATGGTTTTAGAAATGGAAGGACTGCAGCGACGGAGATTGCAAGATTCGCTGAACAAATTTTAGTAAAAGCAAAACACGAACTCTGCGGGAATATCAGCCATGACACAATTTCAAGATTTTGGATAGATTTGCAATCTTTTGCCAAAGAGCTATTTCAATCACTTGTGAGATATGCTCGCAAAATCGGAATTTTCTATTCTGGATTGTCACAAGTTCTTGACGGCAGCGATGTACCGACGAGGTTTAGAAAAGACAAAGATGCAAAATGGAACTATGACTCGACAAGAAAGAGATATTATTTTGGTTATGGACTTTTTATTTCGGTTGATCCGATATCTCAATTGCCAATTGTAGGATTTATCACCGACGGTAAAAAAGTAAACAACAAAGAGTGCCATAAAATGCTGAATGAGGTTATGATTATTCCTCCGTCGGTAATTAGCGGTGATCCTGAATTTGACGCTACTGATTTGATTGAAAGTGCGATGAAGAAAAATATTCAATTCATCGCCCCATATAATCCCCGAAATGCAAAATATCCATTGCCGATTAGATTTCGTGCAGAACTTTATGGGTTCTCCCAAGACTGGATGAAGGAGGAGATTTATCTGCGAGCAGAAGTTGAACATGCTTTCTCGACGATAAAAGAAAATTTTCATTTGCTTGATTTTCATGTTCGAGGACGAGAAAAAGTTGAAACCCATTTGCTTTTTGTGTTGTGTATGAGATTGCTTCATGGGATTGCTACTTTCAAAATAGGTAAATCTCCTCGACAAATTACCCACTTGTAATTTTAACCGTCGGAATTGGTTGATTACCCTAGCAGCAGCTTTGAAAAATTTAATTATTTTGTTTTCGATAAAATTGATTGATAAAATCTAATGCAAGAAATTTGAGATGATTTAAAAAATAAGATGATTACTTTTTACAATATTGACCTTATCACAGAATTAATTATGCGATAGGCTTAACTACTATTATTTAATTTAACTTGAAACCCCTCCACAAACTCTCCCCTTCATTAATAAACTTAATGTTAGAACGCTTTTTAGATTTAAGACACCGATAAACAATCCTCTAAAAACATAAACTCCAAAAACAGAAGCAATTACTCCAAAAACAGAAGTATTTATAAATGATGTTAAAAAATCTTGAACATTTTAAAACGATAAGTTTAAATAGTATTAATATGATACTAATCAGTATTAAAAATGGACTATTCAAATGTGAACAGGAATGCCCTCAGGATAATTGAAGTATTGGCAGATGGAAGGGCTTACATTAATGAAATATATGAAAAAACTGGGATCAAGAGCAAGAATAACCTTTTAAAAAATCTCAACTCGCTAACAAATAATAAAATCTTTATTAAAGAAGAAAATAAATCAAATACTTTTTATTCGCTAAATCTTAAAAATAATGTACTAGTAGCATTACTAAATTTAATAAACAAGATTAAATTTGAGAGTCTCCCTTTTGATGTTAAAAAAGGAATTATGGAAGCCATATTTAGTTCTAAACCAAGAGTCGCAATATTGTTTGGTTCTTACGCTAAAAAAAATTACGCTAAAAAAAGTGATGTTGATTTAATATTTTTTGATGCTGTTGAAAAAAAGGGAATTAACGAAATTTCCAGCAAGTATGGTATTAAACTAAACATAACTTTTATGCGGATGAATGAATTGCAAAAAGATAACGAATCTTTAAGTCATATAATCAAAACCGGGTATCCCATTGTGGGAGGAGAATATTTTTATAATGAATCAGAAAAAATTTAATTGGGAAATTTGGTTAGAAGACTCAAAAAGAGTAGAGAGGAGCTTTAACTTTTATGTGGATAAAGAAGTTATAAAAACAGAAAAAGAGACAGACTATTTATCAAAATCACATCTAAAAAAAGCAGAATATAATTTCAAATTTATTAATTTCTTAGAAGAAAATAAATCTTTTTATGATTGGATAATTGTTGGATGCTATTATACCATTTACCATTGTGCCTTAGCATTAATCTCAAAAAAAGGAGATTCTTCAAAAAATCATTTAGCGACCCTTTATGCTCTGATAAAATTTTATTATGGCAGGCTAAATAAGGAAGATATAAAGTTGGTTTCAATATCTTCACTGGAAAAAGAAGAAGGAAGCTATTTTGTTTGTGCAAAGGAAAAAAGAGAAACGGCGTCTTATGGAATAAGTGAAGAATTCAATAAAAATGAAGCAATTGACCTTAAAAATAAGACAATCCAGTTTTTAAATAAAACAAGGGAAATTTTGGAATGATAAAACAAAAAGCATTAAAATTAATAAATGAGGATTTTTTACCAAAAAAGTAAAACTATGAAAATGAATAAACCATTCTACAAACTATCCCCCTCATCCTTAAATCTAATGCTAGCATGTCCAAGATGTTTCTGGCTTCAATTAGTTAAAAAAGAAAAAAGACCAGACACACCATTTCCAAGTTTGCCTTCTGGAATGGATAAAGTTCTAAAAGAGCATTTTGACAGATTTATGGAAAAAGGAGAATTGCCTCCAGAATTAAGAGAACAAGAATGTGCTAATGACGGATGCAAGTTATTTAATGATAAAGAAAAACTAAAAATCTGGAGAAGCAATTTTAAAGGCATAGAAATTATAGACAAAAGTTCAAATATTTTACTTCATGGAGCTATTGATAATCTTTTAATCAAGGGCAGAAAGTTAATTGTTTTAGATTACAAGACAAGAGGATTCCCTGTAAAAGAAGATACCTATGAGCATTACATAAACCAAATGGATCTTTACAATTTCTTATTAAGAGAAAACAATTATGAAACCGAAGATTACACTTATTTGTTATTTTATCATCCAAACAAAGTTAATGAAACAGGAGAAGTTGTTTTTAACACAGATTTAATCAAAATAAAAACAGATCCAAAAAGAGGAGAGAAAGTGTTTAAACAAGCCATTAAGATTTTACAGGGAAATGAGCCAAAGGCAAGTAAAGAATGTGGATTTTGTAAGTTGAGAATTAAATGAACTTTAAAGACGCATTCAGAAGAAGAGAAGGTTAAAAAATCTTGAACATTTTTAAATCAATTAAATAAATCTATGTAAAAAATTCACCCAATCACAACAATAACCGGTTTTAACTTCGCTACTTTTTTTCCTATTCCTAATTCGTGTGAAACTCTGACAACCTCGTCGATATCTTTGTATGATTCCGGGGATTCTTCAATCATTCCTTTATGACTTTTTGATTCAACGAAAACCCCTCTTTTTTCCATTTTCTTTTTTGCTTCTTCGAAAGAAAGTTCATTTCTAATTTGTGTTCTGCTTTTGACTCTCCCCGCCCCATGAGCCGTGGATGAAAAAGAAATTTCTTCTGCCCTTTTTGTTCCGCACAAAACATAACTTGATGTCCCCATGCTTCCGGGAATTAAAATTGGCTGGCCTGTTTTTTGGTAATCTTCTGGAAGTGCAGGATTCCCAGGTCCAAATGACCTTGTTGCTCCTTTTCTCATAATTAGAATTTCTTTTTCTTTGCCCTCAATATTGTGTTTTTCAAATTTTGCAATGTTATGGCAAACGTCATAAACTACATCAGCAGAAAACTTCGGAAAATGTTTTTTCATTGTCTCTCTTGTTATGTGGGTAAGCAGTTGTTTGTTGGCAAAGGCAAAGTTTGCGGCCGCAGCCATCGCCCCGTAATATTTTTTTCCTGTTTCCGAATTTATCGGAGCATTTACTAATTCCCTGTCAAAATTCGGATGTCCAAATTCGTCATTCATTAATTTAATGTAGTCAGAGGCAACCTGATGACCAAGACCACGGGAACCGCAGTGAATTAAAATCACGATTTGATTTTTTTCTAAGCCGAAAGTTTTTGCAATTTCTTCGTCGAAAATTTCTTCAACTTCCAAAACATCCAAAAAATGATTTCCCGCACCAAGACTTCCTAATTGTGGAAGACCCCTGGATTTTGCTCTTTTTGAAACGAATTCTGGATTTGCCCATTTCATTTTTCCATTTTCTTCGGTATGAATCCAATCTTCCTTAATCCCAAAATCCTTTTTTACCATCCACTGTGCTCCCTCAAGCAGGATTTCATCCAACTCCTTTAATGAAATTTTTAAATTTCCTTTGTTTCCCACTCCCGACGGAATCGTTCTGAACAAGGAATTCAGAATTTCTCTTTCTTTTCCTCTCAAATCTTTTATTTTTAAATTTGTCCTTAATAATCTTACAGAACAATTAATATCATAACCAATTCCTCCCGGACTAATTACCCCGATTTCTTTATCAAATGCAGCGACGCCACCGATTGGAAAACCATATCCCTGATGCGCGTCGGGCATTACTAAAGAATAACTTAAAATCCCGGGAAGTTTTGCTACATTTTTTACCTGCTCCAAACTTTTATCTTTTGAAATCTGGGAAATTAATTTTTCACTCGCAAAAACTTTCCCCGGAACATTCATTCCTTCTTCAATAGGAATTTCATAAACAAACTCATTTATTTTTTTTAGATTTTCCATAATTTATAAAATAGGGGGATGTTTATTAAGTTGTTGTTAAGAGCAGTATCTCCGAAAAGTTATAAAGGATTAAGGAGGTTCTGATAATTTTTTATCTCGTTAGAATAGAATTGATATTATAGCTGTTCTTTTAGAACAGAGATTTAATGTTTATTTATTCATTTGGTAATTAGTTAGTTAGATTAGACAGGCTGCCTAAGTTAGCTTATTACGACGAGATTGCAAATTGTTTCCCCGAAATAGACACGACGAGGTCGGCTATCCTGAATGAAAGCACTTTTAGGAAACCTTGGTTTCCCCGTGTTGGGGAGCTCTCAAAGGGTTGGGGGCAGATAATGAAGGAAACAGAACAATTTGGGACATGTCCTCAAACATCCAAAACAACTGTGCAAATGAATTTTCCATTTTCTTCTTTTATTTCCATTTCGTTGAATGTTATTGCCTTTACATCGTTTGTGAAGGAATAATTTTTTTGCAAGTCTCCTGCTAAAGTGGACTTTAACCTGAAATTGTTATTTTCATCTTTTGTTATTTTTATGACCTCTATTTTTGAAACGAGGAATTCTTCTGAATCCAAAAGAAATAAAAATTCTTCCAGAAAATCGTGGAGAAGGGTTTCTTTGTCTTTTGCGGAAATATCAATTTCTTTTTTTGCAATTTCCAGTATTTTTATGTTCCCCCTGATTATTTCAAAAAGTGCGGCTGCGGATTCGGTGAACATTTCTTCAATAGTATTTCCTTCTGCTTTAAATTTAACATCGGCCGTATGCCGAAGATATTCGTATGACATTTAGAATTTTGAGGAATGTAGGTTTTTATTATTAACTATTTATTGAACTGTTAAGTTAAAGTCACTTATTTTAGTGCATTTTTCTTTCAGGTACAGACAAATTTATATACTTCATGTTCCTGAATTAAATTATGAAAATAAGAGAAGTCTTGGACAAAAAAGTAGGAAGTACAGAGTATACAAGGTACATAACTACTTTGCCAAAAGATGTGGTTAAAGATTCAAAACTACTTGGTAAAGAGTTAAAAGCTAGGGTTGAAAAAGGAAAAATCATATTAGAAGAAGTATAATTCTTTCATGTACCGAAAGGTTTATATACTTCATGTACCTGAATAGAGGTATGATTAAGTGTAAACATTGTTCAGGTAAAAATTTTCTAAAGAAAGGATTTAGAAATACTGACTATCGAGGGAAAATTCAAAAATATTATTGTAAAGATTGTCATAAATTCTTCACAAATGATGACGGCTTTTATAGAATGAGAAATAAACCAGAAATAATAACCATGTCAATTGATATGTATGTTTCTAATTTATCAAGCAGAAAAATGAGAAATCAACTGAAAAGGCATTTTAATCATAAAGTAAGTCATGTTTCCGTTTTAGACTGGGTTAGGAGATATACCTTAAAAGTTCATAAGTTTATAGAAAGACAAGGCTATAATTTAGATAATAGTTTCTATGCTGATGAAACTATGATTAATAGAGAGGGTAAACTAGATAGGTTTTGGTGTTGTCTTGATTGGGATACTAGATTAATTACAGGATTTTATTATAGTTTATCGGCTAATCCTATTGAAGCTCAAGAATTTCTTGAAAAAGCAATAAGTAAAGGAAATGGGTGGCTTAACAATTGAGCACAAAATTCAAAATGTTAGAAAAACAAAAATACATAATTACAGAATTGAAACTGTTTTTATGAAAATCAAAGACAGAGTTCTTGACTTTAGAGGTTTGAAAGCTCTTTGGTTTGCTCCAATCTTAATGACCGCAATAGTTATTCAACATAATTTTATAGAAAATCATTCTACTGCTGATGAAGTTCCTTCGGAAAGAGCAGGAGTTAATTTAGAATTAGGAGAGAATAGATGGTTAGATTTGATAAAGTTAAGCAGTATAAATAGAGATTAATCTGTTAATGAAAATGTTTATCCTTTTTATAACAAGCTTTATAACCCGCTATTTCTTCTAAATAACATGCATACACTACCTCAAGAAATAGAAGTCTGGTATATCATCCCAGCAATAAGAAGAGAAATGGCTATGTGCTTTTCCAAAGAACATAAAATCAGTTATGATAATATCGCTTCTATGATGGGCTTAACTAAGGCTGCTATTTCGCAGTATATTGCTGGAAAAAGAGTTGAAAGGATAAAGATGCATCCAAAAGCTTTAGAAGAAGTAAAAGTTTCCTGTAATCGAATTGTAAAAAATAAA
>Ga0210057_1003431_pt1 | contig 21850 bp, 20 predicted proteins | sample CryGeyCG2114_010_2_FD_183968 | JGI IMG/M metagenome (GOLD analysis project Ga0210057, IMG submission 183968) | Groundwater microbial communities from aquifer - Crystal Geyser CG10_big_fil_rev_8/21/14_0.10 (SPAdes) (version 2) | ecosystem: Environmental > Aquatic > Deep subsurface > Groundwater ...
TTTCAAGTGTCATGCACCTTACTGTAGCAAACCATTTCTTCTGACGCTAGAGTTTGCAGTTAGTGCATCAAACACGCGCTGTCCTTCGTAACGAAAAACAACATCCCTCTTGCCTGCCGGAACAAGCACTGATTGTACGAAAAAATTTGCCGAGTATATTTTTGTTTCTTCTCCATCAATATATGCCTTCCACCCCGGAATGTTGCTTTGTGCAAATACAATCCATGTATCCTCTTTTGCATTGAGGTTTGCACGCATTGTTCCATTTTCAACAATAGGTTTCTGCGTGAAAACTCCATTTCCATTTTTGAAATCGCCAAATGTACAATCTTCGCATTCGATGACAGAGCCATCGGTGTATGAAATATCCGAATCACTCCATTTTTTCACCACTCGTATAAATTCGGGAACATACACGCGAGGTAATTTCGCTCGATTATTGTAGAGATACACCTCCACGTCCTCGGTGATTTTATTGCGTGCCACTTCTTCCAAAAGCGGATGTTGCAATTCAAAACCTGAAATAATGTACGCAACATTTAACGAGCCGAGAAATTCTAGTTGCAGATACAATTCTCGTTTTTTTCTATCCAAGTCATCATCAAAAGTATGCCCCTCAGTGCGCGCTAATATTTCGTTCTGAATAAGAGTATTCCACATGTAATGACTACGGACACTTTGGAATGGTTCGTACCCATCGAGGCGCGGTATCTCATACAGCATATTAATGTTGCGGGTAAGGTACTCGCGCGCAACATAAAACTCCTGTTCTGAACGCACTTGATTTTTTGCGTAGAAATTTCGAAACATCGCTTCACCTGTTAAAAACCCGAGTGCGTAATATGAATACGGATCCGACTCGCGCGCTTTTATATCTTCTGCAACAGTGGGAATTTCTTCAAAAAGAGCACGGGGGATGTAGCGATGAAATTGGGCGGCATAGACAACAAATATGTTTGCTACGATCATTAAAAGCGCTCCTTGTATAAATACACTTCTGCGAACAAAGTTGTATGCATACGCCCATATGAGTATCCAACCTGCAGGCAGGAGAAAAAGCGGTACCAAAAAACCCCAGTTTAATGGGGAGAATGTGTCTCGCAGTGTATGAAGTGCTGTATCGAACACTGCTATGTAATGTGCAGACTGCGTCATGAGCACTGAAGTGTCTTTCCCTAGAAAGTTGAAAATCTGCAGAAGCATGTCGAATTGAACTTCAGAGTTCTCCCATGGCAATACCATAAACACGACAGCGAGTGCGACTGAACCCGCAAGTATCGCGCCAATGAGAATACCGGATAGGATAAGTGCAAACTTTTTCTTTCCCACTGCTAGAGTATGGGGATTATTGGAAACATGCTCAAATCCTATTGCAGACATGTACGAAACGAAAAATGCTCCCGCGAGCAAAAGCCTTTCAAGACTGTGGAATAGAGAAAAGACGGGAAGTTGTTGGAGTAGCCATGACAGACCTAGAGTTGGAATCAGAAGTAAAAGTACGAATCCGTACACACTGGCACAGAAACGCAGGAGCGGTTCTCTCCATAGAGACACCAACGCGCACACCGCAAACAAAAAGGGTAATGCACCAATGTAGAGCCCGACATTATGCTCAACTGACAAGAACGGAACTGTAAGGTAGTTCGGCATCAAAAAATAAAAGAGATCTACAATATCCAACCCTCCAAAATCGCTGGAGCCAAACCCGCCGATTCTCAATGTGTATGTCCTAAATAAAACTGTCTGCAATAAAAATGGAATTGCAATGATAACGCTTCCGAACACCAGTGTAGAATATCGGAGCACGGTTCTCCATCTACGAAACGACATAATCCCTTCACTGCTCTCCTTCGCATCAAGAAACATCGCGTATGCTCCTGCAAAAATAACACTATAAAAGACTGTTTGTATTAATCCGGCAAGCCAGCCATATGAGAGGAGAAGCGTGCCTACAAACACCCACAATATCCATCGGCTGTCTTCTTTCTTTTTGCTTAGGACATATACACACAGCATAAGAGCCGGCATTACAAAAAATGAACCACTATTTGGAAGCCCCGAGGTCATGCCTGTAAGCGTCTGTGCCATAAGATACGAGAGTGCAAGCGTTACGGATGCGGGAACACTTAACTTCGTCACACGCCCAAATGCAAAAGAAAAAAGTAGTCCTGCGAGAACAGAGAGTAATATCCGTATGTGGTTTGCGGTAAACCCATCATCTGTAATTTTCAGAAGTAGCGTTTGGATCGGATCAAAAGCATTTCCAACTGGTGAAATAACAGAAGGAAAACCTCCAAGGTAAAAGTTATTTATTGTCCTGTCCTCACCATTTTGAAATTGTTTTGAGTAGAAATTGGAGATCGGATAATCATACGTATACGTGTCAGCGTCAAAAAGCGCATACTCACCGAAAAACAAAGGTGCAAAAAGAATGAGCACGAGCACCAGAAAGAAAAAGATAGATGCAGAGAATTCGCGCAGTGTCATTTTTTAAATACTAAAAATTTATAACTAAGGAAATTCCAAGTCATTGTTACCACAACTGCAACAATGGCACCGACGTTCGCCCACCCAAGGCTCGAGATACCGAACTGTGGCCCTATTGTGTTCACAACCAACGAGGCAGTCGTAACGTTTAGGACTAAGCCAAGGATATTTGAAAGAGCAAACTTTAAAAACTCGGGTCGAAAAGATGTGTTTTTAACTTTAAATGTCCACGTTTTATTCAAAATATAGCTGTTCAAGAGCGCCACGAGAAATGTAAACGATTTAAAAAAAGAAAAACCGATCCCGGAGGTAATACCGGTCAAAATGAAAAGGATGTTGAGAATGAAGAGTTCGATAAGTGTTGATAGACTACCGACAATCGAAAATTTCATCATTTGTGCCGCCGATGGAATCCACTTTTCCGAACGGTTGGCTACCGCAATCCCAAGTACAGACAAAAAAGACAGTACCGGCACAAGGGTACTTGCCGCGAGTACACTGTGAATCACTCCTGTACTCAAAATAGGGACAATAGCAAGTCCGCCGGAAATCGCACCAATAATTGCGGCAACATACATGTTTGGCGTATTTGGAACATTCTTCTCTATAATACCGAACATTTCGCGAACCAATTCTCGCCCCGCCCTAAAACTGTGGTTCGTTCCCCTGTCCCATGGGTAAATATGCGACATGGATACCCACCACACTCCGGGGTCTCCAGTTTTAAAGTGCGGCTTTTTCTTTCCGTATCCAACTTGCACAACCTGTTGGGTATATGGAGCTCTAAAAACTTGAAACGAATCAACGGCGTTCTTTGTGAAGTGAGGGTGTACTTGCGCAAGATGTTTGGTAAACAGAGCGAATATCTCCTCATCATCCAAGGCATACAGTGGGTCACTCACGTCAATGTATCTCGACACGTATACGGGGTGGACACCATTATACGCGTTGTCAGGAACTAAATTCGTTTGTTCCACCACGACAACAAACGGCATGTTGGTATCGTTGATATTTGTCCAATAGTAAGGCGACAGCTTTTCCTTAAGTGAAAGTATTAAACAAATATTCCCCAAATATGAGATGCCGCGTGCTTTTTCGAGCTCTTCTTCAGACAGGATCCCTGGCATCATCCGTGAAAACGCAGACGGAGGAGATGCGACTATAACCTTGTCAAAAGCGTTCGTTTCGCCGGCTACAGTTATTGTGTACGTCTCTCCTCTTTTCGTGATTTTATCAACCGAGACGCCAGTTTTAAACAAGACTCCTTTCCCCTGCAAATAACTTTCCAACGCATTCACAAACCCCCGAAACCCATTCACAAAATACCCAAAACTCGAGGGGCGCTCATATATTCTTCCCCAAAACCACACCATGCTTACCTTCTTGTAGTAATCTCCAAACTTCGACTTAAGAAGCGGTTCCCAAAGAACTTCATAAATACTTTCACCAAAATGTTTTTGCAACCAATCATGTGCGCTGACGCTCTCGAATGATGACCAGTCTTTCCTTCGCTTCAGATACAGCACCAGTAGCCCCGTTTTGATACGATTGAAGAGAGAAAGCGGTGAGAAACGCAAAAGATCAAGTGCTCCGCTAAACGGATATATGGTTCCACGAACATAGGTCGCAACCGGTGACTTCCTAAATGCGATGGTATTTGGAACACCAATCTCTTCTATAACCTCAAAAAAATCATGGTAGGTCGGAAACAGATGATGATAGAAGCTTTCGATTGGAACATTTTGTATCTTGGTGCTTGACGCAAGCCCTCCAAGCTCGGGCGCTTTTTCGTACACCGTTACTGTGCATTTCGCCTGTTTTGTCAATTCATACGCAGCACCGAGACCTGCCATGCCACCTCCAATTATCGCAATTTTCATATAAAGTGAGCTTTATACCATGAAATTGTTTTTTCCAGCCCTTCGTCGATGCTAACTGTAGGTCTCCATTTCGGAAGTTTTTTCATTGTTGCACTGCTGTCAGTAGCATAAGAAAATATTTCGCTCGAAGTATCGACCAGCTCACCGTACAGTATCGTCCCGTTTTTGCACGCCGATCTGATTCTTTCTGCAACATCTTTAATCGGAAGTAAGTTTTCCGGACCCCCGTCCAAGTGGAGTATATCCCCTTTCACAATCCGAGAGCCGTCAACTGCAATGATGCCACGCACAACATCGTCTACGAATATGAAGTTCCGCTCTTGTTCACCGGATAGAACGGTAAAGCGCTCCCCGTTGAGGCAGGCGATAATGCAATTTGGTATAAACATCCCCGGGCTCTGTCCGGGACCATACACAACAGGCAACCTTACTACAGACGCCTTAAGCCCCTCATGACGCACTGCATATTGAACCATTATAGTGGCACACGCCTTTGAAAGTGAGTACCGGGAGATTGGCGAAAGTGGTGATGACTCAGACAGTGGAACGAGACTGCCCGCCACCTCCTCCAGAGTACCGATTAAAATCAGTCGGGCTTTTTTTGATGCGCTCACTATACCTTCAATGACAGTGTGAGTTCCTCGCACATTCTCATCAAATACTTGTTGCGCCGGTATTTCACTACGTTTGAGTAGCGCGGCGAGGTGGATGACCACTTCGGGTTCGTACTCTTTCAATACGCGCGAAAAAAAATCGATATCCCCCACATCGCCGACAAAATAAGATGGTGCCTTTTGCGTATGCGCACTTACGAAATTTCTCCGGGAAACGATCCCCACAGCGCTTCCCAACTTAAGATATGCGGCAGAAAGGTGCGTCCCAATGAAACCGTTTCCTCCCGTGATGAGCACTTTTTTTGCAGGCATATTTTCAATCACTATCTTTACTTTTTTGTTTTTGAACTCCTTTTTTTGGCACCAAGCGCCTTCTCTGTTTTTTCGTACGTCAGCCGCAGTCCCTTTTCAAAAGCAAAACGAGGCCTCCAGCCGAGAAGACGGAGGCGTGTATCATCCATTTTGTAATATTCATCCATGCCGACTCTGGTCGCCGGAGTAGTATTGATGGGGACGCCAAGCACTTTTTGCACTTTTTTTACCAAATTCCTCACAGTGATCCCATAACCGGACACATTGTATACACCGGTGCCTTCCTGAAGCAGGAGCTCGACTATCGTAGGAATATTTTCAACATATATAAATTCTCGATAGCCCCTTCCTTCATTATGGATGGGAACCACTTGGCCGGTGATTGCGCTCCGGATTAATTGTGGAATGATTTTGGTCACATCCTGACGATGCCCAAAACAATTACACGACCTGAGCTCTACTATTTTGTTTGCGAGCTGAGGGTAAGTATTCTCGTAGGATTTCCGCATAAGCGATCCGATTGCCTTCGAACTTGAATACGGATTCCTCGGGTCAAGCGCCTCCTGTTCGTCTTTTCTCTTATTGTGATCACCGTACACTTCGTCTGTTGCGACATACATAAATTTGTGCAAATTATCCATCGCTCTTGCCGCTTCAAAAGCATTGAATGTCGAGAGAGCGTTGTTCTTCAGTGTTTCAAGTGGATGCAAAATTGAATAGTCGACATCCGTGCGCGCGGCAGCGTGGATAAAGTAGTCCGGATCCTCCCGCACGGCGATTTCGTACCCTTTTTTGGTGCAAAAATCCACTTTATGAAGAGTAAAGCTTCCATCATAAATATGGGGATTTGAACCCACAGAACAGTTGTCGATGACCGTCACCTCCCATCCTTTTTTTACAAAATACTCTGTAACGTAGCTGAATATAAACGAAAGACCGCCTGTTATAAGTATTTTCGGTTTTTCCCTTTTTCCTTTTTCCTTCATATTCGCTGCATATTTCATAATGCATCGCCAACCGTCAAGCGCCAACGATACCGGAGCATATTCCAGATGAATTCGAAAATCGAAGTCAATGATACCGACGACTCCTTATACGCTCGTTTGCGAAACGCGATTGGCACCACTCCGATGCGGTATCCTCTATAGGATGTCTTTATTATCAATTCAGCGTCGATAAACCAGTCGTCCGATGACAGTTTAAGCCGCTCGCAGACCTCTCTTCTTAGCATTTTCGGCTTCCCATTTACATCTCGTATGCGCACCTTGGGAAATAATAATCGAAAAATAAAATTGTAAACCGATGACATACCGACTCGTATTTTCCCATCTTTCCTCTCTTTTCTCTGCGCAACGACAATATCATACAAACCATTCTTGTAAGCGCGGTACACGTGCGAAACTGAATCGGGGGAAATTTGTCCATCTCCGTCAACAAATGCGATGACCTCGCCGACAGCACGCTCAAGCCCAGAGCGGACGTCCCACCCAAATCCTCCTTCTTTCTTCTCTGTCACCGCTTGTATTCGCACGCTGCGACTAGCGATATCTCTAGCAATTTTTGGGGAAGGGTCAGTATCACCCTCAAAGGAGTTTGAAACAATTATTATTTCATATGGAATGTGCAACTTGCTGAGTTCGCTATCTACATTAGCAACATATTCGCGCATGCTCTCCCCCTCTTTATAACAGAGAATAACCACTGATATCTCTGTGCTTCCTTCACTTTGCATTGGCACAGATGATATCACACATGTGCGCTACTTCGCATTCCTATACTTTTGCTCGCTCCAGTGCGTCAAAAATCTCCTTAGTCTCTCCATCAAGCGGGTATATCCGCCGTAATTCTTTTAGCTCACTAGATTGTTTATACAATGACGGATCTCTCACCTTGTTGAGTTCGGCAACATCGCCACCACCAATGAATCTGGACAATTTCTCAAGAATTGCAGAAGTTCTTTTCTCATTAAAAAGATCGTCAAAGCTTACAAGAATACTTTCGTTCACGGCGAGATGATAGAGTAGTTCTTTGTTTGTTTCTTTCCAATGTTCCATCATGACAGAAAACGGCTGGCCCTTCCCAAATATTTTCGTGTTTGAGTAGACTGATGCATGAGGATCTCGAAATACGCCGATCACCTTCATGCGCTGCACATGAGGACGCAGGAGATGGAGTGCAAGCGGAGTAATTTTTACCCCGAAGTCCGCTCCACGACCCTGCGAATCCTCAAGGAAACGCGTCATTCGAATACGAGTAACCATCCGTTTTATCCGCCTGTATGATCCTTTCGCATTCAATGACGCCCCTTTCGGAATCGCGTAACTATTTTTAAAACCGGCCTCTAAAAGCATTGCGTCCACAAGCTCGAAAAATCGCCTATTTTCAAAGAAACCGTGAGGATTTATACTCCTCCCGGCCTTAAGATCGCTTTCTTCTCCAAATGAGACGCCGCACAGCGAGACAAGGCGAGATAAAAAGCTTGTTCCGCTCCTCGGGAATCCCGTTACAACGTATAGCGGCCTATCGCTATCGACTCGGTACCGTTCTCCTCCCTTGCTCCATATGTTCCATATTTTCCTATTTACATTGTTGTACATACCATTCAAATTTTATTTTTCCTTTATCACCATCGGGTTCCCGTACGCTACTGCATTTTCTGGAACTGACTTATCGCAAAAAGTAAGCGCTCCGATGATAGCACCATCGCCTATGGTGATACCTCCGAGGATTTTTGACCCGACGCCCATGTATACCCGATTCCCGATGGTTGGCTTGATATCTGATTCATGCTCACCTTTTGTTCCGACAGTGACACCGCTGAATATTTTACAGTACGAACCGATTTTCGCGTTCGCACCGATCACGATATCGCTTGGATGGCACACTTTGAGGCCCGGTCCTATTTCAGCGCGATATGATATATCGTTTGCGAACTTGTAGAACCTTCGCGCATGTAGAAATTTTGCCGAACGCTCCCACCCTCTTTGTGATAGCATCCTGTTTATTCTGTACCAGAACACACAAGAAAACCCCGGTGAAAACACAAGAAGATGTAAGACGTGCTTCGCGAGCGTACGCAATGGAGTATCATTTGCAACTTTGATCCCATACGCACGCACATCCTCTATGAGCGTATTTTTGAATGTGCGTTCCGATACCGTGACAGTCATAATCGTGATATTACCGTCTCCATCATGCGCGAGGCCAGAGCAGTGCCTCTTTCGGGACAAGCGAGTCTTCAGGAATTTCAGTATACGCCACACGACCAATGAGTGTGTGCATATAAGACGGCGCAATACCGTTCCCGGGGCCTTTGACTGTAAGCATGTCTTCGGTGATTATCGCACCCGCGGGAATCGTAACCTTTGTCGCAACGCTCTTTGCGAGCTTTTCGCGCAATGGCTTCAATTCATCATACATAATGCGCTCTGGCGCACCGAGTATTTTTTCGATACGACGAATTACTGCGACCAGCTCCTGTAACTCAGAGGGATTAAGTGACGCGGCGTGATCGGAACCGCGCATTTTTTTGTCGAGTGTAAAATGCCGCTCCACGATGAAAGCACCCCGCGAAACGGCAGCAATTGTCGGTAGAAGATCCGGTTCGTGACCCGAGTATCCGACAGTAAGCGGTGAGTATCTCGATTTCAGAACATCCATAAACCGGAGATTTATCTTTTCCTCCGGTGATGGATACAGCGACAGACAATGAAACAAAATGATTTTGTCGGTGTGTTTGAGAACCGTACTGACCGCTACATCTATTTCATCCTCAGTGCTCATTCCTGTTGATATGAGAATCGGCTTTCCTCTTCTCGAAACATAGTCAAGCAACTGGAGATTCGTTGTGTCTGCAGACGGTATTTTATAAGCATCAACGCCTATCGTGTCCATAAAATCAACGCTTTTCCTATCCCACACACTCGCAAAAAACAATATCCCCTCGCCTTCAGCAAATTGCTTGAGCTCGCGGTATTCTTTCTCCCCAAACTCGAGTTTGTCGCGATGCTCACCATACGTCGGCGCAAATGCATTTGGGGAATCATAGGGTGCATTCCTCCCCTCTTTTGTAAGTATTTCCCCGGTAAAACGCTTCTGGAATTTAACAGCATCTGCCCCCGCCACTTTTGCCGCCGCAATAAGCTTCTTTGCGATAGTAATGTCTCCATTGTGGTTTATTCCTATCTCGGCAATAACAAACACCGGCTCTCCCGGTCCAACGTACTGTTTGCCAATTTTGACCTTTCCGGGCCTACCTTTTACAAGGCGTTTTATGCGTTCCTTGATGTTCATATATGGAAACATTAAAGCACGAAACACTCATGAGCCATAGGAAATAGACCGCCTAAATATTTTTTGAATTTTTGCCTTTGCGCCGCGCCAGAGACGATCGTAGAACCATGGTCTTTTATTTAGAAAGACAATTCTCCACACTCCACCATTACCCTCCAAAAGACTGAGTGATCCTTCGTCTATAGCGGGAATGTGTTCGAGCTTGCATAGTGTTACAAGCGCCGATTGGAAAATTAATGCGTGACCAACAACTACTATGGGTTCATCTTCTTCCTCTAAAATATCTTCTAGAAAGGAAATGAATCTCTTAGCACACTCATTGAACGCTTCCCCATCGTCAGGAGAAAAATTTCGCTCTTTCTGCATGCGAATGCGCATCTCCTTGTACGCACGGCCGGTGAGAGAGTTGGAAATGCGCCACTCTTTTAGACGCTCGTCGACTATCACGGGAATATTCCCTGCACTAACGATGTTCGCGGTTTCGCGGGCGCGACGAAGCGGACTCACGTATATTTTTTCGATGGTGTATTTCCTTAAGGTTTTTGCAAGTGCACGCACTTGTTTCTCACCAAACGAGGACAGTCCGACTTCTCCGGCCTCCTCGTAAGAGAGAAAGTCGCGCGGATTGCTCTGTCCATGGCGCACGAAATATACTTTCATGTTAATTTTTCTTTCGCTTTTTTTCAATTAGAAATTCATAATATTCCCAGTCTTGCTGTGTGTTGATTCCACTGTATGCCTCTTCAAGGAAAAGCGGAAGGACCTTCTTTCCAGTCATTTGCCCTTTCTCCATGATGGTGCTTCGCCACATTACATCCACATATCCAACGTGCTTGTATGCCTTCGGCAGTTTCGCGTTCGGCAGATTGAATGGTTCTTCTTCGCCCTCCGGTTGAAGCAACGGCTCGAGATATCCAGCGTTTCCGATTCGATACATCTTGTATGGGCTCTGTTCAGGTTCAGCTACCGTCCGTACCGAATCCGCTTCGGAGTGCCTTGCAAGCAATTCAATGGCTGCGTCGATTTGATCTGCGGTGCGCAAAGGCGATGTGGGGCGTAGTTGCACCACGATGTCGGGTATGTAGCTCTCGTGTTCCTCAAGCCATTTGAGCGCATGCACAAAAACAGGAAAATCCGTCACATCGTCACCGGCAAATTTCTGCGGACGAATAAATGGGGCATCGCACCCATTTTCTTGCGCAATTGACACAATTTCCGCATCGTCCGATGAAAGAATCAGGCGGTCGATATACCGAGATTTTTTTGCTTCCTCAATTGAATAACATACGAGAGGCTTTCCTGCGAGTTTCCTTATGTTCTTTTTAGGAATGCGTCTTGAGCCGCCACGTGCCGGAATAAGCGCAAAAACGCTTAAATTGTTTATCATGAGGCTATGATATCTTCAAAATTTCTTTACGCAATGAATCCGCGAGTCGCTTCGCCGATCCCCCTTCATACCATGGCGCAAAACGGCGAATTACTGCTTCTCGTGTTTGTCGATCACAATTTCCTCTCTTTATGCCGTTCAATATCATTTGGGCAAGCTCTTTTTCGTTTTTGGCGACCGGCGTTTTGCTCGTTTCAATAAACGCTTCATAATGCGTATACAGATCATAAAAGCGCGCGGCAGATTCCCAATAATCCGCCGTTTGCTCTCCATCAAATGAAATGCAAATGACCGGACGACCCAGTATAATTGCATCTATTGCAAACGTTGAGCCACAGGTTATCACCACATCAGCATGTACAATAGTACTGATAAGTACGTCTTCACTTGTGTACTCATGCTCTTTTGCTGTATATGAAGTTGGGGTGCTGAGAATAACATTTGGCAGTGTTGCAAACTCATCTTTAAGAATGAATTTCGGATGCGCACGATACAGCACTTGAGCTGTCTCGCTCAGTCGAGTGTGTTCGATAACTCTATCCAATATCCGTGGCATATCGTGTTCATGCTTAAAGAGGAAGCTGCCCATCGCGCCATACAAAATGATTTTCTTTGAAGAATCAAGCCCGAGCAGAGTGCACAGTTTCTCCCGCGGAATTGCGCGCGGTCTCATATATGCATCGTAGTGCGGCAACCCGACGATATGAATCGGCACCTTCCTTTCGTCGAGCGCCTGGTGTAAGAGCGCCATTTCTTTAAGAAAGGCATTTTGGAGAAAAAACACGTCTGGCACTATATGAAGGAGGCCATGGCTCGATAGGTTATCCCAGCTGCGCACCATCCCGAGGATTGGAATTTTTCTCTTTTCCGCCTCGCGCGCAAGCGGAACATCGAAATCATAACTGGTAAGCGAAAGCGGAACAAAAATGTCGGGATTGTACTGATCAAATAATTCATGCGCGCGTCTGTCAGAAGGAAGTCTTTCTATTAAAAATCGCAACAACCGTTTGTACCAGGAAAAATCGCCCAAAAGCGCCGTATGTATCCGCTTTAAGACTGTTGCAACATACGAAGAATCACCACGCTTGTATGAACGCATTTTCGACCAGAGATTCGTGTGAGTATCAATGGCGCTACGCGCGAGCGTCATTATGATATTTTCAATTTTTGAAGGGTTGTCTCGCCTGTATACGATCACGTTTGCGTGCCTAGCATGGCTACGAACTACCATTTCCGTTTTTTCAGAAACAATAAAAATGACTTTCCAATTCTCCTTGCGCGCATAATCCAAAAAAAGAGCGAGAAACGCCGTCTGAAGAATATTCCGGACAATAATGTCTTCCCCGACGGTAATCGCGACCGTTTTCATAGTTGAAAGCAGTCTAACACGAAGAGACATCGACGAATATTCTGATTTGTGTGATAATCCGCCCATGGATCGTCCTTCTTTGTATCGCGAAGAACGCCCTTGGGGTTCGTTCGAGCAGTTTACCGAAAATCAAACAACAACGGTCAAGATCATAACGGTTATGCCGCATGAGGCGCTCAGCCTGCAATATCATGAGCACCGCGACGAATTCTGGCGCGTTATTTCTGGAAATCCACTGCTTACGGTAGGCGACAACACCATCGAGGCGACTCCGGGTACCGACTATTGGATTGAACGCATGACACCGCACCGTATTACTTCGCAGGAAAGTCCCGCCGTTGTTCTTGAGATTGCTTTCGGCGATTTTGCCGAGAACGACAATGTACGCATATCCGATAAATATGGACGCCATAACCCAGGAAAGAATCGATAGATTTCCGCCCGTGTTATACTCTTAGATACGCTGATATGTGGGTAAAAACAATACGGTCAATTCAATCGATGCTCACCGCGCTGTACAGATTTTTTCTCTACCGTTATTTCGAGATACGAAACTCGTGGTGCATCTGGTTTGCCATCGTAAACCGAAGGGCACGCGCACTATTCAAGAAAAATCCGCTTCCGCTCTCCACTGAAGGCGAACGTATTGTCAGATCGCTTCGCGAAAGCGGTATCGCAACCACGACACTTGAAGCACTGTTTCTAAATGAGCGTGCGTTTGAAAATATGACGCACTGGATCAAAACGCACGAACCGAAAGAAAATATGGAGGGTAAAAAGAAGTTCTTGCGTGAATATTTTGATCTTATTCCAGATGCCGATCTTGACGATATATTTTTAAAATACGCGATTGATGAACGAGTCCTCGCAATTGCACAACATTATCTGGAGATGTGGGTACAGCTTACCCACTACCATCTCGCCGAGACACTCCCGCAAGAAGGAACTCCCGTTCAGTCACAGCGGTGGCACCGTGATCCAGAAGAAAAGCGGATACTAAAAATGTTTATATATCTCAATGACGTAGATGAGGAAGCCGGTCCATTTACGTACGCAAAGAAAACAGTGTATGGACAAGAATACGGACACCTTTTCCCCCAAAAGCCACCTGAGGGAAGCTACCCTTCGGAGGAGAGTGTCATTAGCACAGTTCCATATGAGCTTATCGAGTCGATGATTGCACCCGCCGGCACAGTCATTTTTTGCGATACATCTGGACTCCATTTCGGGGGGCGGGCAAAGAGTAAATCACGTTTTATGTTCACTGCGTCATATCACGCCCCATCATTCACCGAAGGCGTGCGATATACCGTCACCCAAAAAACAAAAGAGCAATTAAAAGGCAGGGGTCCTGCCGTGGCATTTGCGCTTTCCGGAAAAAGAATCCGCACCGAACCATTGCACCATTAGCGCTCGCGACGATGCAAGAGGCGTAAGGTTTTTTCCAGTTTCATTACGAGGAGTGAAATGATTTCCTTGTCATATTCATCTATCGTAAAGAAATCCTTGAGGGAAATTTTAAATTCAGGAATGATTTTGCGAAGCGCGCGGTACCGCTCGAGGGCGAATATCGCGCCCGTAAGCACGAATTCGTACGCGATACCCACTATTCCAAACGTCTGCAAAAATATCGGCGCGAACACGACAATAAGCACCGTGCCGAAGACCATTGCAAAAAACAGGTCCTTCTGCCGTTTCAGGGCGAAATAGACGGGGTTCATCGTTGCCGTAAACGCTGCTGGAATTAGTGCCACAAGTATTATCTGAAATAGAACAATCGAACCAGTGTAATTTGGAAACAGCTCCACAAGCATGTATGGAAACACAAAAAACATGGCCACTCCGAGGAGCATAAATCCGGCCATTTGATATTTAATACTCTTTGCCGCCAGCATAAAGAACCTTGCGCGGTCTTCCATGTACTGCGGAATGATAGGGGCAATGATGCTCCCCAACGGCAGCAGTGATTTCGTATTGGACAAAATTCCCTGCGCCACGGTAAAGAGGCCGACCGCCTCCGTTCCGAGGATGAACTTGATTATCCACAGTCGTATACTCCTTCCGAAATTACTCAAATACGTCGCAAACAAAGCCCATTTCCCGTGGTTTTGTAAAAGATACAAAAGCGGCACATGTTCTTTGTCCTCTGCACGATATAAGGGATGCAATACCCTCCAAAATACGGGAAACGTCACGACAAGCGCGAGCACTTCCCCTAGCACCTGTGCGAGCACGAAACCAACCGGCCCCATTGAGAGGAAAAAAAGGAAAAACACGATAAGGACGAATTTGAAACTTTCTTCAATGATCGAAAAGAGTGATTTATATAAAAATCTGAAATAGACTCCAAATACAACACTAAAGACGGTCCGTATGGGAGATATCAAAAAAGAGAAAGAGACTACTTTGAGCAATACGGTGATTTGCCCCTTGTAAAAATCCGCGATAATCTCTGCCGCAAAATACACAATCGCCCATCCGACGATTGCGAGTATCACCTGCAAGAAAAAAAAGTTCTTTAGGATCGCACGGGCCTTTCCCAATCTGCCGCACCCTTTTTCAGTGCCTATGTCTGCAATGACGACATTGGTAATTCCTGGAAGGGTAAGTATGCCAAGCAGCGGGATAATCGAAGTTGCCAATTTTACCAGACCGTATTCGTAGACGCTAAGCCGCGTAAGCACGATGAATATCGTAAAGAGGGACAGCACTTTTAAAATGACTGAACCGCTTGATGTCCAGAACAGCCCTTTACCAACGATATTTCTCAACGGCTCGCTCATACGGTGATGTGGGAAATAATGCGCTTCGCCCGTGCATTCCAGTCATGTTCTCTTGCTGTTTTATATGCGTTTACGGCTTTTTCTTGCGCACATTTTGTGTCCGCCAAAGTAGCTTGTATCTTCTCCTTTAGATCAGCGGGATCATCCGGGGTGAAAAAAGTCGCTGACGCATCGTCAACAATTTCACGGATGGAAGGAATGTCAGATGCGACTATCGGCGTCCCGCTTGCCATATATTCAAACAATTTCATGGGAGACGTATAGTACTTCGAAATGTCTTTTTTCGCAGTATTTGGCAAAATAAGGATATCAGCTGCCTTTTGCCACAATGGAATTTCCCCATGAGATTTGTGGCCGACGATATAAATATTATTCTGATGACCGTATTTTCTTTTAAATCTTAAAACGTCACTTTTCGTCCCTCCGATAAAATATACATCCACTTCTGACAAATACCCAGCGGCGCGCGCTAATGTATCGACCCCTTTCCATCCGTATAAGTGTCCCGTGTACACAGCAATTCTTGCATCCTCGAGGAGTCCCAATCTTTTTCTCGCATTATTTTTATTGATATTAATATTGAAAAAGCTCAAATCCACGCCGTTCGGTTCGATGAAACTCTTTTCTCCATCAACGAAAAAACGCTCGGCAAGCTCTCGCTTTTTCCATGCGTTCGTTACGAGGATCCATCGCACGCGTCGAAAGAGATACCTGTACATCCAAAAATTTCTCTCGGGAAAATCGTGTATTTCATACATTGTTTTTCGAAAGAACCGAACGATTAAAATAAGTGGCAATGCTTCATTCGATACGATGAGTGAATCACGCGGGACACAGATAAGAATATACACCGCTGTCATGATCGAAAAAACCGTATAGCTTATGAGAAACGCCGCTTTTTGTATTGGTAAAAAGAATAGATCAATTGTCGGCAGGTACAGCACTCGATACGGCACCGCTTTTTTCGGTTCTCTTCCGATACGCCTCGGTACAATAACTGTTACACCGATCCCCTCATTTACAAAGCTTTCCGCATTTTTGTGCGTGTATATCGCTGCCGCTTTTTCACTCGGAAATCTGCCGTGAAAGATGTAATACATGTTCGTTTTCTCTGCCATATTGTCTACTGTATGTTATTGAAGAGCGCCCTTGCAAGCCGAAAGTGGTATCGATGCCGCTCTATCTCAAACAGAAGCGGAAGCCGCGACCTGCATAACAGCACCGCAGGCAGTCGCGCGGTATACAGAAGCGATATTTTTAAAAGGCCCAAAACGATCCAGAGCCAGGCACGGTACGTAATCGCTCGGCGGCGTTTCGCCTCAATTGAAATATACCTATCCCATTTTTCCCTCAAAACGTTGATGTCGGCCTCAACCGGCACGAGCATATTGGCCGCAAGCGTTCCCACGCAGGCGTTTTCCTTGACAATAATTCTTTCGTGCACTTTTTTTTCGAATGACTTCACTGAAGAGGTGTGGAAAAAACGCATCTGCTTGTTTGGATAAGTAGTCGCACATTCTACGATTCTTTCATTAAACAAATACTTTCTCGGAACGAAATACGCACCGAAGGAATCGTTCCTAACTATCTCCCCTATCTCACGGACCAATTCTTCGGTCATCAACTCATCAGAGTCAAGGAAAAACACCCAATCATATGTGGCTGCCTCAAGCGCTTGGTTGCGCACACCAGAGAAATCTATAATCCTTCCCTCGTTGTCTAAAAAAGACCTTTCCTGATCGATTATTTTTGCGCCATATTTTTTTGCAACTTCTTTTGTCCCGTCGATGCTCCATCCGTCTATGATTATGATTTCATCAAAATCCTTAACCGATTCAAGCGCCCGAGGAAGAACATCCGCGCAATTGCGGGTCAAGATAGAAACCGTGCACGGTATGTTGTGTTTTTCCTTAGTATTCATTATTTTATTTTAGAAAAGTAAAAAAAATATGCGCCGGATCGTCCGCATACCGCTTTTTTTTCTTGAACGTCAACCCCGCAGATTCTGCCAATCGTATAAAACGCTTGACCGAATAGTGTCTCTTCCCCAGTTCCCAGTAGTGCTCTCCGTTAAATACATGGAGCTTCCAAAAGTGCGGGATTTTAAGACATATCGATACGCGCGACATGAGCGGAATTTTGCATTCAAATGAAAATGTCCACCCGGAATGTGGAAGTCCTATAACTACACCTTGTCGAGCAACGCGAGCAAATTCTTTGAGAGCACGTTCAACATCCTCAAACCTGACATGCTCCAAAACCTCTGCCGCAAGCACAACGTCAAACGAATTATCTGCGCACGGGATACTCTCAACAGAAGCGTTGATGTCCGGATGAAGAGTTGCATCAATATCCATTGTTGTAACCTCAATACCATCTTTTCGCAACGCTTCCGACACCGTCTTATCCCCCACACCAATTTCAAGCACTATGTTCGGTTTGAACATTCTGACATGTGCCAATTGGTACCAATATGAGATCCATCTTTCTTTCACGCGGTATGAACCCCGTGTGTAATGCTCCTTGGAGACCTGTGGTTGATATTTCATACGGTAAAGTACGTTACCAACTTTTCTATAAGACTAGGAAGCCCGTGGTGATTGATGATATATTTTCTTAGCTCACTCCTATCATACTCAACCGCTTTTTGTATGGACAGAACGAATGATTCGCGGGCACCATCAGAAACGTAAAGTCCTTGAGGAATAAGATCCCGAAACGCTTCGCTTGTGGATACGGGCACCACGCCGCACGACATCGCTTCAAGGACCGCCTTATCTACACTACCAGTCTTGCTTGAGTGTAAAAACACGTCTGAACCGCACAGAAGTGGCACTATTTCTGCCTGAGTCTTGGAGCCGCAAAACGTCACTTGCTCGCCTAAATTATCCTGCTTGATCTGTGCCTTCAGCATATTCTCATACGCTTTGTCCTTTTCCGTAAGCGTGGCACCAACGATATTAAAATGAAAAGCAGAGCCTCTTTTTTTAAGTATTGCAAGCGCTTCAATCAAAAAACTAATATTCTTAGTCTTTGTAATACGACCTACGGTTATAAGAGACAAACTGCTAGCTCCACGTCCATCTTTATTATCACAAACGAAACGATCGGTATCGATGCCATGACCGGTCACAGTGAGCTTTTTGCTTTTCAATCTAAAACTTTCTTTGGATGCGGTAAAAATATGGTGGACGATTTTTTCAGCAATAAACAATTTAACATCCACACTTTTGTGGGTGTACCAAAGCGAGATTTTCTTTCCTAAAAAACGCCATAGTAAACCAGACGCAAGCACATATTCTGGATTCATATGCACGAACACACTGTCGTATTCATTTCGAAGTTTCCACGACAATAGCTTTAGTTTCGCAATATACCTAATGCGATTTAAAACATTCGATGCTCCACTCTTTGTTTTTTTGAGCGAATGTACTGTTACATTTTTTGGCAAATCGTGCGCACCCTCTTTCAGACAAATCACGTGTATATGTTCGGCATACTTTGCAAATTCTTCTATCCAGCGATGGAAAAAGCCGAGAATTGGATCATCCGTATCTACCGCTTGCGTGCATATCAATAGATTCATATACATTTCATAATATCCTCTTTATACATTCGCAGATATTCTGCCTCGCTTTTGTATGGGCTGTGCTTGAGTACGCCTTTTCGCGGTCCGCTATTAATCCACCCGACAAGCGCCGAAAGGAAATTTTCTTCTTTTGCAATAATGGCGCCCGCCTCATGCGCCACACCAACGTCGGTTGAGAGCGCAGGAACGCCTGCCGCGAGCGCTTCAACAATGACCATGCCATATCCTTCGTATCGTGAAGTGACCAGCACCAAATCGGCGATACTGTAGTATTCTTTTGGGTCCTGCCAGCCAACAAACTCAACGCAGTCTGCAAGATTCCACTCATTCACCATTTTTCTCAATGTGTGCTCTTCACTGCCGGACCCAACAATAACTAGACGCGCATTATGCCCAAGTTGGCGTGCTTTGTAGAGAGCCGTTATCGCGAGACCCACGTTTTTCTCTCTTTCCAAGCGCGACACAACGACAAACGTTTGCGGGGAATTTGAGCGTTTTGAACGCTTAATCTTCTTATACGCATTCACATCTACATAAATTGGAAGAGTCGACACTCGCGCAGAAGGTCTATACTTTATTTCGATACCACGCCCCACTCGCTTCGAAACAGCTCGTATGCAGTGTGCCTTAGCAATCACCCATTTTGCAATCACGATACGTATACGATTCAGTACACTCTTTTTCTTAAAATGTGCGCTCACCAGATCCGTGTGCACTTGTACGTGAAGAGGAATGCTGTGATGATGTGAGATAAACATACCAGAGAGACCGGACTCAAATGGATCCTGGGTTGAGACAATATCTCCTTTTATACGTCTACCAATACGAAACGCGTCTATTGTGTACAAAAATTTTGAGTATGAGTTGGTCGGATATACCCAGATATTATCGGCAATATTTATTTTTTGAAACCTATCGGATTTTGCGGTAAAGACAATAATATGCATCTCCTCAAAAAGAGTCCCGTATTTTTTCTGACGCATCTGCGCCAAACTATTTTCGATAAACAACCCGCGGTCACTACCGACTATAATAATCCGCGATCCCGTGCTTTCTCTATATCTTAAAAGTGAAATAAAATCGTTGGAAACTTCTTCGTACGTACGTGTGCTACTGAAAGATTCAGCTCTCTTTTTTTGCTCTTTATACGTTTTGCCATTGGCTAATATGGCTATTTTTTCTGCCATATCTTCCTCGTCAAGCGGATCAACGAGTAAGCCATATTTCTGAAGCCAATTCGCATATCCTGAGTGCTTGGTAAGTATAAAAGGCTTCCCGAAACGAAGCGCGTCCAAAATGTAATTCGGACTTACCTCAGACAGTGAGGGCAATACGACAGCATACGCACGCTTCATTTTTTCATGCAACACATCTTTGCTTACCTGCCCTTCCTCAAGAGCAATGTCGGGATGTTCAGTTTGCACTTTCTGAAATGCCCTCCTGAAAAACTCGTGATTTTTCAACCGTATATCGCGAGTGAGAAATAGGAAATTTTTTTGAGAAGGGACATCGCCTTCAGTCTTTTCTTCAATGGCATTTTCTATAACGTAGGCACTGCTTTTGTTAAATCGATATGCCTCGTGCCATAGTTTTCGAAGCCAGTCTGTACTGAACACGATAACTGCTCGATTGAGCACAAAGCGGGTAAGTGTGAATATAAGTCGCTCCTTGAATGTGAAGTTCTTGTGTTCCTCATAAAAAAATGGGAGTGGCACCATGTCCCCAGTGCGCTCAACATACTGCTCCCAAAGAAAATCGCCACCGACACGAACAATAAATGGTGTCCCGAAAAGCATTCTCCCTACCGCCGCCGGCAACCCTACACTGAACGTATCGAGTGCGATGACCGCATCAAATCGCGGCATGAATTTAAACAATCTTATCGCATAGAGAATGTGCCTCACAATAGTTGGAAACCGCTTGAGAGGGCCATAGTGCACTACCTTCACCACATGACCTGCTTTAAGCAATGCTTTCTCAAGACCAACCGCGTAATATGACGGTCCACCAATCTCTGGAGGATATACGCCTGTCGCAATGATTATTCGCATACAAAACACTCTAGCGTAAGAGCAAAGAAAGAGCGAGAAGTTATTTATGTCTTTTTTCTGCTGCCATGTAAGCGAACTGATATGATGCAAGCCGAGCTTTTGATAAATCCGCGCGAGAGGTGAGGACAATAGGTATTGCCCCGCCCACGATTACACCTGCAGGAATCGCACCACCTACATAAACAAGAGCCTTGTAGAGAGCATTGCCTGTCTCAATGTTTGGAACAACAATAATATCTGTGGATCCGGCAATGTCGCTTGCGATTCCTTTTATTCTTGCGGCATCCGATGAAAGGATAGTGTCGAGCGCACAAGGGCCTTCAATAATAACGCCGGTGTCTTCTCGAACGCGCAAGGCAACTGTCTGAGCCGCGATGCTACTTGGTATAGCATCCAATTTTCTTTCCGTTGCAGATAATACTGCAACTTTCGGCTTCTTTTCATTAATACGGGTAATCACTTTAATCGCATTGGTCGCAATAACAATGAGTTCTTCTGTCGTCGGAGAAACGTGGAGCACTGCATCGGTTATAAAGAGAGGACGTTCCCTTCCCGGCATTGTGAGCCTAAATAGATGGCTCATAAGTGTATCTGCCCGCAATCCGTTATCCCTTGCTAGTATTCCTTTAAGGAATACGTCCGTTGGAATACTCCCCTTCACAATCATACCTACAGCACCACGCCGAACACATTCAAATGACATCTGCATAATCTCCTCCTCTCCAGTCGCGTGCATCACATCATATGATGAATTATCGATGCCAAGCGCATCCGCTTTTCGCCTTATTACGTGCGCATTACCGACAAGTAGTGGCCAAAAAAGATTAATTTCCAGTGCATCGCGAACACTTTCAAGCACCGGATCACTTTCGGCGCCTACAATCAACGCACTGTTTAAAATGCCCGTATTTACTCCTTTAATTGACATGAAAATACTGTATCGCGATACCAAGAAGAGAACGAGGCGCCACAGGCGGCGCCTCGTCTGTTCGTGACGGCTTAAAGCCAAGAGTTCCTTTCGATTCTCCTATTTATTCAATAGGATGAAAATAGCGCGGAAGCCGATCACGAGGCAATAGAAGGGG
>Ga0210057_1003432_pt1 | contig 21848 bp, 27 predicted proteins | sample CryGeyCG2114_010_2_FD_183968 | JGI IMG/M metagenome (GOLD analysis project Ga0210057, IMG submission 183968) | Groundwater microbial communities from aquifer - Crystal Geyser CG10_big_fil_rev_8/21/14_0.10 (SPAdes) (version 2) | ecosystem: Environmental > Aquatic > Deep subsurface > Groundwater ...
TTATAAAATCGCAAGTAGTTATAGCTGATGTTATCGGGCGGATTAAATATCATCTGGGGTTGGGCCAAACTCCCCAACAAAAAAGCGCCGGCCAAGAGTCCAGCACTTCCTAAATATTATTAAAATTTATTCTACTACAACTTCGGTGCGCGGTACGCTTCGGCCAGAAAAACTCTTAACCCGGCGGGACACAAACTTAACCGTACCGTCATGAGCGGCATGTATGGTGAAATTGCGCGATAAGAATGTGCCTTTGCCGGCTCGTTTGTTCAGGCCAACCTGGCGGATAATCACATCGCCGGTTTTAACTTTTTGGCCGCCAAATACCTTAACCCCTAGCCGCTGGCCGGGGCTGTCGTGATTGTTCTTGCTTGTACCACCTGCTTTGACATGTGCCATGATATTTCCTTAACTTTTTCTTAGAACTAGCAACTCGCGGGCAACGGTTTGTCCCTCGCGGAAGTAAATTAACTCCGCCGGGCTGGCGTTTTTAAATTCAACAAGAGTATAGCCTAAATTGCTTATTCGGTCAATAAGGGGTAGGTGGGTTAAATTGTCGCTGTTGCCGCGCCAGGCCGGTACAGCCAGGCTTATTGGAGCACCTGCTTTAAGTTGCGGGGCTAAGTTTTTGAGGAATTTTTCTAAGATGGTATTAACATCCCTCACTATTTCGGCAAGCTTGGCGGCTGCGGGCGCTGCCGTTAGTGGCCTACCCAGGTAGGTTTCGCTAGCCACGGCGTCAATGGGTTTTGCCCATTTATGGCTTGTAGCGTCGCAAGCCTGGACTTCATATCCAGCAATGTCCGGGTAGCGGTTTTTTAACCAGTCCAAATTGGCTTTAGAGTATTCAACCATCTTAGGCTCTAGGTCAGTTCCGATAGCGCCGTAACCCATCAGCAAGGCTTCCTGCAAAATAACGCCAGTACCGCAAAAAGGGTCCAGCACCCGTATTTTAGAATTGGGAATTGGGAATTGGGAATTGGGAATTCTTTCTTCATTCTCTATTCTCCATTCTTCATTCTCCGCTCGGCCGACTGCCAGGTTAATAATGATTTGAGCGAGCTTTGGCGGCAGCATACCCACTCTGGCGTCGCGTTTAGGCCGGGCTTGGTCACGAGCGCCATATGATTCGATGTCCTGGACAAACAATGTTTGGGCCAGAGTAGTTCGCTGGCCGCTGCCAATCAGCAATAGTTCCCAACCGCCCCGCCGGACCAGGGAGTTATGTAGAACTTGGGCGCTGTTAAGGGCCGCTTCTTTGTTTGGCACAACCCGCATGGGTCGGCCGCTTTCGCGAACTTGCTTCTTAATTTTAAGCGTAGTTTTGTTAATAATATCAGGCTTAACTTCCAGTCCGTACGCGCTGATACCTAATGTAAACTTGCCCACAGGCAGGTGCCGCAAATGCAGGGGTACGTTTTTCACAAGGTAATCCTCAATTTTAGACCAATTAGTTGTGGGCAAGTCAATAAGAATTTTGGCAACTTTTATGGTACCGCCAAGTCGCATAAAGTTAATATCACCAGCTTCGATATCAAGTCTGGCAGCCTGGGGACCTAATGGCTCCAAGTGATCGCTGCCGTATAAACTTTCTAGCTCGGCTAACCCTAAAGCTGGCTGCCGTCCCAAAATACAAATGCTTTTAGCGTTAAAATTGCTCACGGTGTATCTAATTATAGCGGTATAATGTTCGAGTAACCATTGCCTATGAGTGAAAAAAAGAAAGCCCGTTGGAGATTAATACTAACTACCATCACGTTGGTGGCGTTGGGCCTACTGATATATGGCCTGCGCAAAGAGATCGGCGGAGTAATATCCAATCTTGGCAAAGTTAATACCTACGCGTTGCTGTTTCTTATACCCATAGAAGCTCTTAATTACGATTCTTACGCGCGTATGTACCGCAGTTTTTTTGCCATCTTATCAGAAAAAGTCCGCTATTGGCCGATGTACAAGTTAACGCTAGAACTTAATTTTGTTAACCACATTTTGCCCAGTGGCGGCGTCAGCGGTATTTCTTATTTTAATATCCGGATGCGCTCTGAGGGGGTCAGTGGCGCCAAATCGGCTCTTTCACAGGTCATGAAACTGTTTCTAATAATTGTTAGCTTTCAACCGTTACTAATTTTGGGCCTGCTGTTTTTGGCTATTGGCGGGCATGTTAATAACCTGGTTATAGTTGTAGCTACTTCACTAATCACCCTGTTAGTTGTCGGCACAATCCTGAGTATCTATATTATCGAAAGCCGCAGCCGGATAAATGCCTTTTTGCTTGGCTTGACTCGTGTAGTTAACCGCATCGTCCACTTTTTTAAACCCAGCCGCCCGGAAACAATCAATTTATCCAAAGCCAGAGACACTTTTGACGAATTACATGATAACTACAAGGTCATTAAAAAAGATTGGCGATCGTTAAAAATGCCGTTTTTATATATGACGGTCGCTAACATTACCGAAGTCGCCGCGGTGTATGTGGTTTACATCGCCTTTGGACAATTCGTAAATGTCGGCGCGGTAATTTTAGCCTATGCGGTCGCCAATTTCGCGGGCTTGATTTCGGTACTGCCAGCCGGAATCGGTATCTATGAAGCGCTTATGACAGGTGTGCTGGCGGCTACGGGCATTCCGGTAGAGCTTAGTATTCCGGTTACCATAATGTACCGCCTGCTTAATATGACAACTCAGCTTACCCCCGGCTATTACTTCTACCAACGGGCGGTCCATGAAGGTCTGGGCAGCACAACGAAGGCGGCTTGAGCCAGTGATGCTGGAACTTGTACTGACCCCCACTGATTTTGTAGCGTTTTTAAATCAGACCCTGGAGTATGCCTATCCGCAGGTAACAATCGAGGGTGAACTGTCTAACTTCAAGGTCTCCAAAAACCGCTGGGTATACTTTGATCTTAAAGACAAGCTGTCCAGCGTCTCATTCTTTGGTGCGGTGACGTCACTGCCGGGGCCGCTAGAAGATGGTTTAAAGGTGCGGGTAGTTGGCGCGCCGCGGCTGCACCAGCGATTTGGTTTTTCTATAAATTTCCGTTCGATTACTCCTGTGGGCGAAGGCGCCCTTAAAAAAGTAGCCGATTTGTTGCGCCAAAAGTTACAGGTTGAGGGGCTGTTTGCGCCGGAAAGAAAGCGCCCGTTGCCGGAACTGCCTAGCCTTATCGGCCTGGTTACGGCAGCCAGCTCAGCAGCCTGCGCCGACTTTGTAAAAATTTTAAACGAGCGCTGGGGCGGGATAGAGGTCCTGTTAATTGACACATTGGTCCAGGGCGACCGCGCGCCAACCCAGCTGGTATTGGCTATCGAGCACCTCAACTCTTTACCCAGGATGCCAGAGGTTCTGGTAATAACCCGGGGCGGTGGTAGCGCTGATGACCTGGCGGCCTTTGATGACGAACGGGTAGTGCGGGCAGTGTCTGCCAGCCGTGTGCCAACCCTGATAGCTATCGGCCACGAAACAGATGAGAGCTTGGCAGAATTAGCCGCCGACAAACGTGCCAGTACGCCCAGCAATGCGGCGGCCAGCTTGACACCAGACCGCCAGGCCGAACTCGCCAGCCTAAAAAGCCTATCAAGCAGCTTATCTCGCACTCTGGTTGATGCTCACAAAGCTACGCTAGAGCGGACTAACGATTTGGCCCAAAGACTAAGTGGGGCAATCAAAAATCTGCTGAGCAGCGAATTCGAGCGTCTAACAGCAGCTACTCGGCTGGCTAAAACTTATGATCCTCACGCGGCGCTACGGCGCGGTTACGCCATAGTTAGTAAAAACGGCCGCCATGTCGGCAGCATTGCCGGCCTAAAAATCGGCGATAAGCTGGCCATTAAGCTAAGTGGTGGTACAATAAGTTCCGAAGTGCAACAGGTTAAAACAGATGGCCGCTAATCAGCCAAAGTCCAAAAAAAATTACCGCCAGTTGTCGGCGGAATTGAGTGAGGTCTTAGACTGGTTCGATAGCGAAGAAGTAGACCTGGATGAAGCCATAGTTAAATACCAGGAAGCCATGAAATTGATTGAACAGATGGAAATTTATCTTAAGACCGCCGAAAATAAGATACACAAAATATCAGCAAGTTTTAGCAAATGATCTGGCTTTGGATAAGCGTTTTTAGCCTGATTTTTTTGTTTGGCTTCGTGGTGATATTTGGCGCTCCCTACGTTCCAACCCTTAAAAGCCAGCAAAAAATTGCCATTGAACTGCTTAAACTCAAACCGGGCCAAGTTTTTTACGATTTAGGTTGCGGCGACGGTCGGTTGCTCAAAGCCGCCGCGCAGCAGGGGATAGACGTAGTTGGTTACGAGATAAACCCGTTATTGGCTGTTATCTCGTGGCTGCGTACCAGGCGCTGCAAGGGGCATGTTAAAGTGGTCTGCGGCAATTTCTGGCGGGCCAACATATCCGATGCCGACGGTGTTTTTGTGTTTTTGGTGGAGCGTCACATGAAACGGCTGGATAAATTCCTAAACAGGCAACTCAAACAGCACAAAGTTCAGGTAGCCAGCTATGGTTTTCAGATTCCCGGCCATAAACTGGTAGCCCGGCGCGGCGCGATGTTCTTGTACGAATACTAGTTTTTGAGTTACCATAAGCTTAATATGGACCCGCAACCTTCTGTCTACCAGCCGCCCAAGACACCCCGTAAATTATTAGCAGCAATCATTGTTTTGGCTATTCTTTTAGTGGTGTCACTGGTGTTCGGCTATTCATCGTACACTAAAGGCCAAGACTATAAGAATAATTCCGACGAAAAGTCAACGGTTGCCGTGGAAGCCGCCAAAAAGGCCCAGGCCGCCGAGCTTCAGGCAAGCTATGACGAGCAGTCTAAAAGTCCCTATAAGACTTATGAGGGTTCAGCCGTAGCCGGTAGCGTTACTTTCTCTTATCCCAAGACCTGGAGCGCCTATGTTGACGAGACAAGCACCGTCCAACTGATAAACGGTTATTTTTATCCTGGACAAGTACCAGGCGTGCAGAGCACTACGGCTTTCGCTCTTCGCGTAGAAATGGTTAGCACCGATTACTCGCAAATAGTTGCGCAATATGCCGCCCAGACCAAGAAGGGCACCCTAACAGCCGCGGCTTACGTACCGCCTAAAATGGTCGGTGTTGCTAATGTCCAAACCGGTACCCACTTTGATGGCACGCTAGACAAAAGCAAGAACGGCTCGCTGGTAGTTATTAAGGTTCGTGATAAAACTCTCAAGATTTCAACCGAATCAAAAGACTATTTACCAGACTTTAACGGTACTATCTTGGCCAGCTTAAAATTCTCACCCTAAAGAAGTGTTTTGATAGTGGTTCAGTGCAGGGCGGTGCTATACTGGGAACTATATTAGAGGGTAAAAAGAGACAGTGAAGAGGCAATCCGACCGTGGTTTTGCAGATACTGCGCAGCAGCGCGCTGTGCTGTCGGCGTTAAGCGACGACTTAGCTTTGCCTCTGTTGCAGATTAAAACTACCCTGGAGCTTATAGAGGGTTCAAAGTTATCGGCCAAAAACTCCTTGCGCCACGCCAAAGCTATGGCTCTAAGCACAGAAGCTGGGTTGCAGCTTATTGAGGCTTACCGGTTTGCACTAAGGGCCCAGGACGAAGCTGCTTTGCCGCTGGAGCCTGTAGCCGTAAGCGCGGTTTTGCAGGAAGTTGCCCAGCAGCTGACTCCGTATGCTAAAAGTTACGGCACCGTGATTGAAGTTAATGTGCAGGGCAGGCTAACACCGGTTTTGGCTAACAGACAAAGCCTGGCTGCCGCTATGCAGTGCCTTGGCGCCAGCTTTATCCGGGCCCAGGCTGCCCAAAGCGAATCCAAAAGTCACAAACTTATGCTGGGCGCCCGCCGTTCTGCCGATAATGTTATTTCTACCGGTGTTTTTAGCAATGCTCAGGGCTTAAGCGACCGCACACTGCGCACCGCCCGGTCTTTGGCAGGGCGGGCCCGCCAACCGCTCAGCGGTTTTCCTGCCGGCACAGCCAGCGGTATTTTAATTGCCGATATGCTTTGCGGCGCCATGTGGCAGCCGCTAAGGGCGGCCGCTCATCGCAACATGCATGGCCTGGCTACGGCAGTGCCAATCAGCAAACAACTACAATTTGTATAAAATGCCACGCATTTTTAAGAATAGAGAATCAAGAATAGAGAATCGAGAATCTAAGATTCCTAATTTCCAATTCCTAATTTCCAATTCCGCGAACGGAGTTCGTTGATGTCACGAGTATTACTGATAGAAACTGACCACGATCTAGCCAGCAACATTGGCGATTATTTGCGTCGCGACGGTCACGAGGTGGTCTGGCACAAAGATCCGCAGGCGGCCATAGAGAGCGCCGACACCGTGCACTCAGAAATAGTGGTGCTGGACTTAATTTTAAGCACCCATAGCGGCGTGGAGTTTTTGTATGAGCTGCGCAGCTACCCCGAGTGGCAAAAACTACCGGTAGTTATTTTTAGCAATGTGTCAGAGGCTGAACTAGCGGCTTCGCACGAGGGCCTGGTTCACCTTAATATCGCCGCCTATCACTACAAACCGGTTACCCGCCTGGATGAACTGGCCCAATCTGTTAAATTAGCCTTACAACTGGCCCAAATATGACTCGGCTATTCGTTTGGATACAGCGGAGTTTATGGCTCCGCCAGAAAGCAGGCTGGCGTGTCGAATAGTTGGAGGAAGCAGTTTAATACTCGGGGGATAATACTGGCCCGCACAGACTACGCCGAGGCAGACCGTATTTTAACTTTTCTAACGCCCGGCCGCGGCAAACTGAAAGCCATCGCCAAAGGTGTCAGAAAAAGTAAAAGCAAGCTGGCTGGCGGCATCGAACTATTCTGCGTCAGCGATCTTACGGTGATAATCGGCAGGAGAGAGATCGGCACGCTTATCTCCACGCGGCTTTTTAAGAACTATTCCAACATCGTCAAAGATTTAGACCGTACCGGCACAGGCTACGAGCTAATCCGGATGATTAATAAGTCTACCGAGGATGGCTCCGAAGAAACTTATTTTAATCTGTTAAATTCGGCATTTATGGCGTTGGACGATACCGAGCTAGACCCGCAAGTTACCAGCCTGTGGTTTGGCATGCAGCTGCTTAAGCTGGCTGGCCACGCGCCAAATTTGCATACCGACAGCCACGGCACCAAGCTAAAACCTTCGGGAACTTACGATTTTCATATGGACCGCATGCAGTTTACGCCCGAGCCAGCTCAGCAGGGCGCCTATAACGCCAACCACATAAAGTTTATGCGCCTGGGCTTTGCCGCCGCCAAACCGCAAATTATCCATCGCGTAAACGATGCCATTGGCTTGGCCGCGGCTTGCGCTCCCATTATCCGAACTATGCTTCGCACCCACGTTCGGATATAAAAAATCCGAGCCTAATTTTTCTGAACCTAAATTCTTTGCTACTAAAACAAACGACCGTTAATTTTGGTAGCAGGAATAACAGATTTAAATAAAATTGAATTGCTTCATTAGTTTTTTCTGATTATCAATATAGATCACTTCAACGTAACTAACATAGCTATCAACATCATAATAAGCAGAAACTGTTTCGATGATTTCCCGGCAAGGGAAGGGGTGCAGCCAAGCACTCTTCTGGAGCTGATAAAAATCCAATTGTTTCAATTTATTAATAAAGGAAATGCGCGAGTGCCTTATATCTTCGGGAATATCGAAAAAAACAAGCCGCCATTTCTGATCCCAGGTGTCGGGTCTGTTGATAGAAATCTTACCAAATTCAATCTTTTCTAATCTTTTCCGCCCTTTAGGCGTAATTTGTAGGCCGTGTTGGTAGTCGCCGCGTATTAATTGTTTTGTTTTCATATAGCTGATAGCGCGCCGCGTTTCTCGTTCTCGCTGTCTTTTATCAAGCTGTTTCCAAAACATATCGAGGGGTTTCTCTAGTGCCACTAGTAGGTTTGGGATCAGTAGTCCGCCAGCAATTGAGCTGCCGGTGACGAGGAAATTTAAAGTTCCGTCAACGATTGCGGCTGTTCTGTCTCTCTTGTCCATTCTAACTATATATTACTACTTTTTTAAACGACCGTTAATTTTAGTAGGAGATGTAGCGTATTAAATAGAGAGGTTCGGATATAACCCCGTAGTGAGCTTTCCAAATGAGCCACCCTGCGGTTGCTTTATTATCCGCCAAAGCCGGATAGACTGGAAAGTCTACTACGGGGTATAATCTGTACTTAAGATGAGTGTTAGTTTTGATACTGTCGCCCAGATTGGCATTACGCTTTTAGGAGTTACATCTATATTTTTGGTTGCTAAAAAAATTAGATGGGGCTTTGTAATTGGCTTGTTGTCTCAACCATTTTGGTTTTTTACTACTTTCCACCATAAGCAGTGGGGGATATTTTTCCTAAACTTTGTATATACAGGCACGTGGATTCTTGGAGTCTATGAATGGTTTTATAAGAAAAAAAACAGAAAAGGTAGGCAATAAATGAGTGTGACTTTAGAAGATATTGTAAGCCTCGCCAAACGGCGCGGGTTTATTTACCAGGGCAGTGAGATTTATGGCGGCTTGGCCGGTACATACGATTACGGCCCGCTGGGCGCAGTCTTAAAACGCAACATCGTAAACGCCTGGCTTAAGTACTTCGTAGACAGCTGGGACGACATGTACCAGATAGACACGGCTATTTTAATGAACCCCAAGGTTTGGCAGGCCAGCGGCCACGTAGATACTTTTCACGATCCGTTGATAGAAGACGTTAAGACTAAAAAACGCTACCGTTTGGATCACTTGCTGGAAGATGCAGGAGTGAAAAACACAGCTAGTATGTCGCTAGAGCAAATGATAGATACCATCAAGCAAAAAGGCATCAAAAGCCCCGAAGGCAATGATCTGGGCAATCCAGCCAAGTTTAATCTGTTATTTAAAACATCCATTGGTTCGGTAGAAGACGAAACCAGCACTGTGTATCTGCGTGGAGAAACCGCGCAGGGTATGTTTGTTAACTTCAAAAACATCGTCGATAGTTTTTACCCGGATCTGCCGTTTGGTATCGCCCAAGTTGGCCGTAATTTCCGCAACGAGATTAGCCCGCGTGACTTTATATTCCGGGTCCGCGAGTTTGAAATCATGGAGTTTGAATACTTCGTTCATCCTGACGATTGGGAAAAGAACTTCGAAAAATGGCGCCTGGATATGCACAAGTGGTTTGAGCTAATCGGCTTGCCAAAGGAGAAAATCAAAGAAGTTGAGGTACCAAAAGAAGACCGCGCTCATTACTCAAAACGCACTATAGACTTTCACTTCGAGTTCCCGCACGGTTTTGACGAGATTGCCGGGCTGGCATACCGCACAGATTTTGATCTTAGCCAGCATCAAAAATTCTCTGGCAAAAATCTGGAATACCGGCCAAAAGACGGCAGCGACCCATTCATCCCGCACGTTATAGAACCAACTTTTGGTCTAGACCGGCATATCTTCGCGGTGCTGGCCAATGCTTACTCGCAAGATGAGCAAGGCGGGGAAAAGCGGACCTATCTAAAACTTCCGGCAGATTTGGCGCCTGTGAAAGTAGCGGTCTTTCCGCTACTTAAAAACAAACCAGAGCTGACAAAAAAGGCACGAGAAGTTTATGAAACACTTAAAAAAGAAATCGGCGCTGTAATGTGGGACGACAACGGCAATATAGGTAAACGCTACCGCCGCCAAGACGAAATCGGCACTCCTTACTGTGTGACCATTGACTTTGACACGTTAAGTGATGATACTGTGACTCTAAGAGATAGAGACACAACCCAGCAAGAGAGAGTTAAAATTAGTGAGCTTCCAACAAGAATACAATCCTGAGGACTTTGTAAAAGGACCAGACAATGAGGGAATCAGGGAATTCCACCTTGGCGACATCCTTTCTATAACAAAGCGCTGGGTAGTTTCACCTCGCGGATCTTTTGGGGTCTTAGATGTCTTGAGCTATATGACAGGTGATACGGTTTGGGTGCATCAAGTGCCTCGTATCGGGGAGGAGTGTTTACCTGAACTCGAAAGACAACACCCTGATTTAGATATTATCGAGTCGCCCAGAGGTTTGCAGACAAATGAAGAAATAGCAGCATGGATTGGTCCGATATTAGTAAAGTATGGTGAATATCGTAGGGTACTACCGCTACATCCTGATCAACACACCTCAATAGATGGAGTTGAGGAGTTAATAAGTTGGGGTGCTGCCGAGAAAATTATTCATGCGGATGTAAATAATCCTGCTCAAGCCATAGAAGACATTAGAAGAGTAAGAGGGAATACTTAACAAGTTAAGTAATTATGAATCATACCAGTAGTGCAGGCGGTGTAATCATTAACCCCGAAGGGCAGGTCCTGGTTGTTAGCCAGCATGGTACCTCTTGGTCTTTACCAAAAGGCACATTAGAAGAAGGTGAAGGTGAAAAGACTGCGGCCCTGCGGGAGATTGAAGAAGAGACAGGTATAACAAAAGTAGAGCTTATTAAAGAACTTGGCACTTATGATAGAAATAAGATTAGTATAGATGGCGGTGACGACTACTCGGAATTAAAGACCATAACGATATTTCTTTACACAACGTCCGAAACAGATTTGAACCCGATTGACCCCCACAACCCGGAAGCCCGCTGGGTTAAACCTGATAAGGTAAGCGACCTGCTGACACATGCTATGGACAAGGCTTTTTACAGTAGCATCCAAGACGAAGTCATAAGATTTATCGAAGCCAAGCAGGAAGTATCCGATAGCAATCCGAATTCCTAAAAACAGGGTAAAGTCCGTATTGCTTGTACTTTGAGTCGCTCTAAGGCGGATGCTACAATCGAGTGATGAGACAGGCGCAGGCTTTGCAGGTGATGCTTTCGGGGGAGCCGGTTTTTTTAACCGGACCGCCGGGCGCTGGTAAAACTTATGTACTGAACCAGTTTGTGCGCCTAGCCGAAGCTCGGGGTAAAAGGGTGGCAGTAACGGCTAGCACGGGTATCGCGGCCACGCATATTGGTGGAACAACAATTCATTCGTGGTCCGGGTTGGGTATCCGCGATCACTTAAGTGGCTTTGATAAAGAACGCTTGGTCGCTAACAACCGACTAATCAAACGCTATAACAGTACCGATATTTTGGTGGTTGATGAAGTTTCGATGTTGCACGGTAAGCGGTTGGACCTGGTTAACGAGGTCTGCAAACTATTGCGTGGCAACGATCAGCCGTTTGGCGGGCTACAGGTTGTTTTAGTCGGCGATTTGTTCCAGCTGCCGCCGGTGACACGCGGCGAGGAAGTGGTAGACTTTGCGCATACCTCGCAGGCCTGGGCCGAACTTAACCTCAAAGTCTGTTATTTAAGTGAACAACACCGGCTGCAGCAGGATGGCCTGCTTGATCTTTTGGTGGCTATGCGCCGCGGTGACACTAATGAACTACACGAAACCATGTTAACCGAGCGGCTGCGTCAAAAGCCGACAGCCGGAACCACATTTACTAAACTTTATTCACATAACATCGATGTTGAGGCTATTAACCAGCGTCATCTGGATGCGATTGACGCCGACACGCAGGTGTACGAAATGGAAACTAAGGGTGCGGCCGCCAAGGTGGAGCAACTAACAAAAAGTGTGTTAGCGCCCATGCAGCTGGAACTTAAAATCGGTGCCGAAGTGATGTTTGTAGCCAATAATTTTGCCGCCGGTTTCGTAAACGGCAGCCGCGGCCAGGTGGTGGGCTTTAGCAAAGGTAGCGGCTGGCCGCTTGTTAAACTCCAACGCGGAAACCGAACGTTTACCGTTGAGCCGCACAGCTGGAGCCTAAGCGAAGACGGTCGGGTGCGCGCCGAAGTCCGCCAGCTGCCACTACGTTTGGCCTGGGCCATCACCATTCATAAAAGTCAGGGCATGAGCTTAGACGGCGCCGAAATCGATTTAGGCCGCAGCTTTACGCCGGGCATGGGCTATGTGGCCCTAAGCCGTGTGCGGTCGCTGGATGGCGTCTACCTGGGTGGCATCAACGCCATGGCGCTTAGGATGCACCCAGACATTTTCGAATTCGACGCTCAACTTCTCAGCGCCTCAAACGCTCTAGCTAAAATAACAGACGATTTTGATGAAGCCAGCGAAGTTAAAACCAAAGCAGAAACTACAGTAGTTGATCAAATGCTGTTAGATAGTCTTAAAATCTGACGCCGTCAGCGCTCCGCAGCCGACAGTGTGCCAGCCTACATCGTTGCTCACGATAGCACGCTTGAAGCTCTGGCTACTCACCGGCCAACTTCGCCCCAGCAACTCCTGGCCGTCAAAGGTTTTGGTAAAAGCAAGCTCGACACTTATGGCAAGGACCTTCTAGCTCTACTTGCCCACCACGCCACCACCAAATAACGCGAGCCGTGTAACGTCTCGAAAGGGATACTTAACTAGTCAAGAAAAGCAACAGCTTTCAGCTTCGCAAGGGGAGCCCGATTGACTAAGAGTATAAGCATGGTATAATATTTAACAAATGTACAATCTTAGAATCTCTCCGTCAGGTGGGGAAAGCACACCACCCGGATTAGTTGTTATAACAGATCCTGAAAATTTAAAATGTTTGCGTGATCTCAGGGATGTGGCTTTATTTGCCGGTCCGTTATCTGTGGAGGATTTTGTCCTAGATCTAAAAAAACAAAGGCTTGGCTTTGATTGTGCTGCCCGTATAGAGCACCATCCATCGGAAAAGGCATCAATCACTTTTTGCATGCCTCCAGTTGAAAAAGGCAATGAGCAGGGAAAACTTATAGCACTCGCGGGTACATTTAGCGTTGTGACTGGTGTCTTCAACTTGGCATACGAGCGAGATCGACGCCACCCTAAGATTCCACCCGTGCGAGTTGAGACTAAAATTTCAGCCGATTCACACGAAGATGGCGGGTATTGGCTAAATGCTGAAATATCTCGTGAACTGGCAGATAAAATTGCTTCTATGGAAAGGGCAGAACCTGGTGTTCTTCAAGAACATGTGAGAGAGGGTATACAAACTTTCGCTAATCATTTTTACCCATACTCTACAGCAAGTAGTGTTAGTGCAACGGTAGGAGAAGAAGGCCATATTCGTTTAGTTTGCCCTGGTGATGCATGCAGTTTAGAGAGCCAAGATAAGGGTGTCACCTGGCGTCGTTTAGATGGGCATAATGTCAAGGGACCACACCAACAATTTATGCTGCTTGGTGGCTTAGCCGCCATGGCAACATATGCTGCCACTGAACAACTATAATAATGAAAAAATGACCACGACCCACCAAACTTCAAATTCTGCCGACATCTAAAACGAGAGTAAAATAAATACCATGTACAAACATCTTGAAGCAAAAGACTATAAGCGTCACCTAGATATTCCCGAAGAATACCAGGTGGATGGGGTTCTCGTGGCAGGCACTTGGAAAGTTGATCGTGAATTTGAAAGAATAGTCAGCCTTGCTAAGCAATATAACTCTGGTGCAAAAATCCAGAGAATCCCATACGAATTTATAGGGATCGGTCAGGAAATAATAATAAATGGTAAACGCATTTGGATTTTCGTAATGTACGGTGGTGTCATGCTTAGCGAGTTTGTTCACCTCGGGTGTATATTTGGTAGCAAGAAGAATATTTTGGTAGGTGTAGCGGGGGGTCTAAAGCCGGGTATTAAGATTGCTGATGTAGTCCTTCCAACTGAGTCATACAAAGACGGCAGTATGTCGACGTTATATGATCGAAATGATGATGTTCTCATTGAATCAGATGATTCTTTACGCTCAAACATAAAAGCAAAGTTGAGCAGTGAGCATAAAGTTTACGAGGGCAAGACGATGACTTGCCAAGCTATGATGGCAGAAACGGAAGAAGATGTTAAAAAGTGGTCAGAACAGGGCTATCTAGCCGTAGAGATGGAAGCTGCGACCGTCTTTGCTGTATCAAAACATTTTAATGTACCGGCAGCCGCCTTACTTTCTGTTGCGGATAATCTTATAGAAGATGAAACAGTTTTCTCAGAAAATTACCAAGTCTTAGCAGAGATTCGAGCCAAAGTTCGCGACGAACAATACCTTATAGCTCTGGATGAGCTCATAAATAGCTAAAAACAGAGTAAAATAAAAACAGATGGAAGTCTCGGAGCTGGTTAAAAAATATCTGTTAGGATAAGTATATAAACTATCACGTCTTTGAGGAGGGATAGATGGCAGAGCGACAACTTAACAGGGTGGTAGTAAAAGAATTTCCAGCAGAAGTCGCAGGCGAAATGGCAGGCTGGGTAGACATAAAAACAACTCCAGGTAGAAAATCTGACTTAATTTGGGCCAGAGTTGCTTATGGCAGAATCGCTGTGGGTGGTGCGCAGTATTCTTATCCAATCTCAGAATCGGGTACCAGAGGATATAGTAGCGGCGATTCCAGTGGTTTTACAGAATGTGTAGAGCTTGGTCTCATGGCTCCGATGGACTGGTCAGATATTGTAACTGAAAGCAATAAGGCACCAGGCCTCCAAGGCCTTGACTTAAACAAAGATAGACGAAGGGCATTTGCTAGCAGTTTTCGTTATGAAGATCTTCCAGATAAGGATAAAGGTGTATGGGTTTTGGGTGCCAGAGAAATCCTGAGCACTATAAAGGAAGGGCTGGAAAAGCAGCGAGCAGATTGGCTATATGCCAACATTTATTACATGCTCGCCTATATGGCACAGGAAGAGGATATTTTGCCAGATCCGTCGATGCAGGATCAAACAGATGAAGAGCTAGCCAAAGCTCAAAGTGCATCCTCACTGCTAGCGGAGAGCCAACAGCTGGACACAATGATGCAGCACCGCCTGACTATCTTTGGCGACATACCAGCAGTAGAAATACCCGAGGTTTTTGTTGACAGCCGGCGCTTAGCCCACCGTAATGAAAGAACGCTACGAGCTTTAGACAAAGATATGATCCTGGGAAGACAACAGATGCCTATTGGTGCACGCAGTGGCGGCAGGTCTTGGCCCTATATGGATGCCGGAGAGTCCAATGAGGACAAAGCTTTTGGAGTCGAGCTGGAAGCTCTTCGCAGAAACGATATTCAGCCCGCATGGCGTGAGCTTAAAAGAGAAATCGTTGAGTTAAATATGCGTTTCGAGACATCACACGCTATGGTAGGCCGGCTTGGACATCTTGCAACACTTGAGCGTAATAGCGGTTCAAGTCCCTAAAAACGGATGGAAGTCTCGGAGTTAGTCAAAAAGTATTTGAGGGAAGGGCTGGTAATGCAGCTGGCCACCGTGCGGGGCGGCCAACCTTGGGTTTGCAGCGTGTATTACGCATCTGACGATAAACTCAATATTTATTGGCTCAGTTTACCCACACGCCGACACAGCGAGGATATATCGGTGCACAACAAAGCGGCCATAACCATACCGGTAAAATTTGACCAACCGGTAATTGGCCTGCAGGCAGAAGGTACGGTAGACACAGTAACCGAGCCAAAACAGATAGCAAAGCTAATGAAACTGTATGTTAAACGCTATAACGCCGGCCAAGATTTTTACGATAATTTTATTGCTGGCAAAAACAAGCACTTAATATACCGCTTTAAGCCCACAAAATTCTCTTTATTCGACGAGCTAAACTTCCCCAAAAGCTCCAGCCAAGACTGGACTCCTGGTAAATCAAAACAACAAATCCAAAGGCAGTCTTAACTAGCGAAGTCATCATATGTAGCTTGAATTTCAGTTAACAAAGCTATAATAGAAATATAAGGCGGAGAAAATAGAATGGCCGAAACCATGACACTGCCGGGTGCTGTAGACCTCCACGTGCATTTACGTGAGCCCAGCACCAACAGGTCGGAAACAATACGTGGTGGCACAAAAGCTGCTCTGTTGGGTGGGTTCGTGCTTGTAGCCGATATGCCAAACAACCCAGGCTTGCCAGTCTGGAGCAGAGAAAGGCTAGATACAAAGATAGAGATAGCTCGGCGGGAGGCCAGAATCCCGGTGGCTTTTTATGCAGGGTCGCAGCCCGAAGCAGACAACGTTGGTGAGCTTGCGGGCATGGCCGAACGGGCAATAGCTCTAAAACTGTATGGTGACCCCACAACAGGGAACGAAAACACTTACAAAACCGAAGACTTTCGGGAAATTGTTGCGGAGTGGCACCGCGTAGCACCCGATAAGCCCATAATGTTCCATTCAGGTGAAAACAACCTAGAGGCAATGATTAGCCTTGTAGCCGACGAACATGGCCAGCATCTGCATGTCTGTCACGTGAACAGCAGCAAGCAGGTAGGATTGATACAGAAAGCAAAAGATAAGGATTTGCCGGTAACTTGCGGCGTATGCCCGCATGGCAATTATACCCTCAAGCCATAGTAGGATGTGATGATTTAGTTACGGTATATACTGGGTATTATGAAATCAAAGAACCACGCTATACCCACTAAGCAAGATAAAGCATGGCAAGCGAAAATAGAAAAACAAGTTAAAGCTGAAAAAGTGCAACTAGATCATCCAGATGGCAAGGAACAGTTTAATCAGGTTATAAGGAAAGCGTTGAAGAAAAAGCCGTGAGCCGTTAACGACACCCTGACATTAGCAAGATTAAACACGCCTCATGATTACTCCGTTTCGGTTTGTTCGCGGAGCGATTGTTTGTGCCAGCCTCTTAACAACCGGCCTATCTCGTCCAGCTTGTCCGAAGCATAGGCGAACTGGCGTGGGCTGAGCAGTTTGTAATCGTGGGCTAGGCGCAAGAATATTCGTTGGACTTCGTGTTCCACCTGCGCTTCGGCCACCAAATCAGTTTTAATCTCGGCGTAATTGGCTTGGATAATCAGACGCAGTAAGCGTACGGCACTAGCCTGCAGTTCTATGCCTAGACTGTACTTATGGACTTTGGTAAAACGTTCCACTGAGGGTTTGAGCCAAAACAAATAGTCGTAGGTCTTGCGGAAAACAATTAGCTTATCCACAAACACAGCTCCCAGAACACGCCAGAAGCGAAATCCTACCCAAAGGCAGGTATTCGCCCCCAACTGTCATATTCGGCCGATGCGCCATAAGACACAACCGGCCTGGACAACCCAAACGGGAGATCTCTAAATGCCCTCTGGCTGCGACCGTAATCAACAGCCATTTTGGCAGCCGTTCCCATAAGGAAATGGCGGAGCGGTAAAGCTCCTGGCGACGCGGAAACCAATGTTGGTATTGGTATTGGTCGGTGTATTGTTCAGATTGAGCGTGAATGCCCCAGCATTCGTGCCATTGTCCCAATTGCCGCCGCGTTTGAACGCGCGTCATATGCTTGAGCCACCCAGGTACATTGTAAACCCTAGATATCATGGCGGCTAGCTGGTGTAAACGGATTGATTGCCTTTAGCAGACCTTTGGCATGGGCAAAACTGGCGTAGGCATCAAATTGCTGCCAGCTATCTCTAGCCGCGGCCTCGCCCTGCTGGCGGTAGGTTCGCCGCATCCGTCGCATAAAACGCTGAACCGTCGGCTTGGATAAGCGCCTGGTGAATAACTCGGCGTCGTAACCGACAAACCGTTCATATCCAACGAATTTATGGACATTGGTTTTGTTTGGATGCAAGGTCAGTGCCAGCTCGGCAAACGCAAACTGTTCCAGTTGTAGTTTACCCCGTTCCAGGTGCGCTCTGGAGGGGTGGATAATCAAAAAATCATCCATGTAGCGCAGGTAATACTGCTCGTGCAAAGTATGTTTTACAAATTGGTCCAAGTGGTTCAGATAAATATTAGCAAATAGCTGGCTGGTCAGGTTGCCAATCGGTTGGCCGACCGCCTCGTTTAGCACGCCCGGCCCGCTACTTTTGGGCAGCGCACCGAGAGAGAGAGAGAGAGAGAGAGAGAGAGAGGTTCCAGCCCCAGTGACATTTGATTACCGTCCAAAGCATGTTCTGGCGCCACAGGCTCCCGATACGAGCCAATAATCTGCTCACAGAGTGCCAGGGTGCGGCTGTCACGTATCTGCCGACCCAGCAGCTTTAGTAAAATAGCGTGGTCAATACTGGCAAAGGACTTCCGGATGTCGACCCGCAGCACGTAAAATTCACCGTATTTGTCGTGGGCCGAACGCAGAAAGTGCTGCAATTGCAAAACGGCGGCGTGCGTACCTTTGCCATGGCGACAGGCGTAGGAATCAAATATAAATATCCGCTCAAACAACGGCTCAATCTGGCGTACCAAGGCGTGGTGGACTATTCTATCGGTAAAGGGGGCGGCCGAGACATCACGCTGTTTGGGGTCGTAGACCTTGAAGGTTCGGTATTTGCCGTGCCTATAACTACCAACCTGTAGTGACCTGTGCAAGCGCCACAGGATTTTCTCGGCGTGCAGGTCGTGGCGCAGGACTTACATTTTTATGGCGAAGCTCCGATTGGCGACAAGCTGTTGACAGGCTGCTAACAGAGTTTGCCGAACAGATTGATGACACCGACAGCTGAAAATTTGTAAACGGGGTAAAATAGGTAGGTATGATGTCTAAACGATTTGTTGTCCCTCTCGCTGTAATTGTAGTATTTACTGCCGGCTTTGTAGCCGCAATTATATTAAGAAATAATTCGACCAACAAACAAACTACTTCAACTAGCCAAGCTTCACCTTTAAGCCAACCATCCGGCTCAGCAAGTCTGGATTATTCAGGGCGTGGCTTAGCCGCGTTTCCAAAAGAAGTCCTAAAACATACGGATGCCGTCTCATTAAACCTTAGCAATAATAATCTTACTGGCGCTTTGCCTGGCGAGATTCGCCATCTTAGCAATCTTGAACAGCTGGACGTAAGCAACAATAAAATGACCAGCATCCCAGCCGAAATCGGCCAGCTCAAGCACCTCAAAGTGCTTAACTATGCCAATAATAAAATTACCGGTTTACCCTTGGAGCTTGGCAAACTAACTCAGCTCCAAGTCCTCGACCTAAGCGGCAACAACGTTAGCCAGCACGACCTTAGTCTAATACGGCCTAAACTACAAAACACCGAAATAAAGTTGTAGTTTTTTTGCACATGTATGAAATTACTTGAAGTTAGGGTAAAGCCGGGGAGTAAAAAGGGTCCGTTGGTCCAGCTGGCCCTGGATGGTTCTTTGCTGGTATATGTCCGAGAACCAGCGGCCGATGGCAAAGCCAACAATGCGGTCACGCAACTGCTGGCAAAATATCTTGATGTTCCAAAAACTAATGTACAGATGATTTCTGGCTACAAATCTAAAATCAAACACTTCAAAATCACCAAAAAATAATCCGGTACATGATCCAGTCCATAATAGATTTACTAAGCAAACCACTGAACAGTGAAACGTAACCAAGGCCCTTAGTGAATTATATGAGATAATCGAGGCATGGATAACAAAAAACCAGAGGTTCACGCTTTTATAGACAGTCAAAACCTTAACCTTGGTATCCAAAACGCCGGCTGGAAACTGGACTGGTTAAAATTCCGTAAATACTTAGCGGACGAATACGGCGTTACCAAAGCCCTGATGTTCATCGGTTACGTGCCAGAATTTGAAGAAATGTACGAAAAGCTGCATGAAAGCGGCTACGTGGTTGTGCTTAAGCAGACTTACGATATGACCCGCCCGCGCCCTGAGGAAAAAGTTGAGCCCGAAGCCGGCGAAACCGCCGAGAAGGAAGAAAAGAAGCCCATCAAGGGCAACATTGACGCCGATTTGGTGTTGTGGGTAATGAAAGAGATGAAAAACTACGACAAAGCCATCATTATATCTGGCGACGGCGACTTTTACGGGCTAGTAGAGTACCTCCACGAACAGGGTAAATTGCTTAAAATACTAACGCCAAGCTGGAAATACTCCAGCCTTTTCAATCGTTTCGAGAAATACATCGACCGCATCGACCAACACCGCCGCGAGCTGGCCTACAGAACCTACAAAAAACCCAAAAGCAAAACCTGATTTACCCTAGCGGTAGGGTATAATTAAGTTATTAAGTAAAAAAGGGGATTGGCATGTTGGGTGATAAACAAGCCGTAGCAACAATAGCGGTCAAGGATATAGACGCGGCTAAAAAGTTTTATGAAGGAACTTTAGGGCTCACCAAATCCGGAGATGATCCGGGCGGCGTTCTCTACAAGAGTGGGAGCTCCAATGTTTTTGTTTACCAATCGGAGTATGCTGGTACCAATAAAGCCACGGCTGCCAGCTGGGGTGTCGGTGATGGCATAGAGGCGATTGTAGAAGATCTTAAAGCCAAGGGCGTAGTTTTTGAACAATACGACTTGCCAGGAACTACCCGTGAGGGTGATATACATGTCATGGGCGAGCTCAAAGCCGCATGATTCAAAGACCCCGACGGTAATATCTTGAACATAGTCAATAAGATGTAGCGACCAAAGTCACGACCCCGACGGCTGGTGCAACAGGTGAATACTGGCTACAATGGTGGCAATGCCAGAAGACATAAAGCCCGAGTTTCCTAAAAAGTTTCTATGGGGCGCCAGCACCTCCGCCCATCAGGTAGAAGGGGGTAACCATAATCAGTGGACTGTCTGGGAGCTGGCTAATGCTGCCCAAATGGCCCAATCTGCCCAAAAACGTATGGGGCATATGCCAATATGGCCTGATATTAAAAAACAGGCCCAAGATCCGGATAACTACGTTAGTGGCAAAGGCGTTGACCACTTTCGCCGCTATGAAGAAGATTTTGATCTAGCCAAAAGCCTTAACCTCAAGGCATTACGCTTTGGTGTTGAGTGGTCACGGATTGAACCCGAAGAGGGCGGATGGAACGAAGAAGCCATTGAACATTACCGTGAGTACATAAAGCAGTTAAAAAAACGTGGCATCGAACCGGTAATGAATATTTGGCACACGACTATGCCGGTGTGGTTTTGTGATAAAGGCGCCTTTAAGTACCGCTCTAACTTAAAGTATTTTGAACGTTTTGTTCAGAAACTCGCCGAGGAGTACGCCAGCCAGCTTAAGTGGGTCATAACTCTAAACGAGCCCAACGTTTATGCTACCTATGGCTATCTGGTAGATGAACCGCTAAGCGGGCCGTGGCCGCCGGGCGAAAAAAACGCCCTAAGCTTCGCGCGGGTTTGCTGGAACCTAATCCAGGCTCACCGCAAAGCCTATAAAATCCTAAAGGCCGCCAATCCGGCTTTGCAGGTGGGATTGGCGTCTCAGCTGGCTAATATCCAGGCCAAGCGCCCCCATAACGAGCTGGACGAGCTGACCACTAAAGTTATGCGTTACTTCTGGAACTGGTGGTTTTTACGAAGAGTCCGGTTAGAGATGGACTTTGTAGGGTTTAACTATTATTTCACCGATTACTATACCGAGCTGGGTAAGCGTAAAGACCCCCAATTGCCTCTGAGCGACATGGGTTGGTATATGGAGCCAGAAGGCTTATACCCGCTGCTACTTAGCGTTTGGCGCCATTATAAAAAAATACCGATTATTGTTACAGAGAACGGCGTGGCGGATGCCAAAGATGAATACCGGCGCTGGTGGATAGAAGAGTCAATCGTGGCCATGGAGCGGGCTATTAGCGAGGGAGTAGACATCCGCGGCTACTTTTATTGGAGCCTACTAGACAATTTTGAGTGGGCCAACGGCTGGTGGCCCAAGTTCGGCTTGATAGAAGTAGACCGCGAGCATGGCATGAAACGCACTACCCGTGAAAGCGCCAAATGGTTAGCCGAAAAGATAAAAAAACTCTCCTAGAAACCGCTTAGGCTTGACCATTTAGCTCATTTATGTTAGTATACTAACCATGAACCGAACACCACGCCACAACTTAGCGCCTACGTCATACGCTCAAAAGGCTAGACGCCAAGCAGCCGGACTTTTCATTGTTACGGCTGTTTTGGCCGGTGGCACCAAACTGATTTCTGAGGCAGTTGGTAATCACGGCAGTAATACCAC
>Ga0210057_1003433_pt1 | contig 21845 bp, 23 predicted proteins | sample CryGeyCG2114_010_2_FD_183968 | JGI IMG/M metagenome (GOLD analysis project Ga0210057, IMG submission 183968) | Groundwater microbial communities from aquifer - Crystal Geyser CG10_big_fil_rev_8/21/14_0.10 (SPAdes) (version 2) | ecosystem: Environmental > Aquatic > Deep subsurface > Groundwater ...
AAGAAAAAATTAATTACTACAATTACCAAAGGAGGCATACCAGTATTGGGTTAGTATCCCCATGGAAGTACACCAAATCGTTCCTAAAAAATCGCCGTAAATGGTATACCTAATTCAGTACTAGACAGTGACTTGATGGGTTGGGGTAGAATGGTGGCATGAATACCAACAAGATAAAAGCAGATTTTCCAATACTAAGTAGGAAGATTAATGATAAATCATTGGTCTATTTAGATAATGCGGCGACAACTCAGAAGCCGAAACAAGTAATTCGGGCAATAAGTGATTATTACGAACAGCATAACGCTAATGTCCACAGGGGAATTCACAAATTGTCTGAGGAGAGTACGGGGTTGTTTGAGGAAGCGCGGAAGACTGTGGTTGGGTTTATGGGAGCCAAACCAAACGAGTTGGTGTGGGTGAGAAATACAACTGAGGCAATTAATTTGGTGGCGCAATCTTGGGCAAGACAAAACCTGAAAACTGGTGACGTGATTATTGCTTCTGAACTTGAGCACCACAGCAACCTGATTCCTTGGCAGGTGGTGGCTAAAGAAACCGGAGCTGGATTAACTTTTGTAGACGTGACCCCAGACGGACAGGTTGACTTGGAGCATTTGGAAATGATGCTTGAGGCGATGAAAAATGAAGTTAAGCTGGTGGCGTTATCGGCCTTGTCAAATACTACTGGTGCTGAATTAGACGTGGAGAGAGTGGTGAAGATGGTTAGAAAGTATGCCAAAAATGCCAAGATACTTTTAGATGGAGCACAGTGGGTGGGACGGAAGAAGACTGAGTTTGACAGGTGGGGGGTGGATTTTTGGGCGTTTTCGGGACACAAGATGTATGGGCCGATGGGTATAGGGGGGTTGGTGGTGAAGAGGGAGGTGTTGGAGGAGACGGAGCCGTGGTTGACTGGAGGGGGGATGATTGAGGAGGTGGAGTTAACCAGCGCGACTTACACACCAATACCAGAGAGGTGGGACGCGGGAACTCCAGATGTGGCGGGGGCAGTAGGGTTGGCTAGGGCGTGTGTGTATTTGGATGGGTTGGGAATGGAGAAGGTGGAGGAACATGAGAGGGAACTAACAAGGTATGCTGTTGGGAGACTGAAAGAGATACCTGAAATAGAGATGGTAGGACCTGTGGGTGAAATAACCAAGTATCAAGCACCAATAACCAAACAAATTCAAAATTCTAATAACCAAAATTTTAAACCAAACAGGTTGGGGTCGGTGGCGTTTCTTTATATGGGAGTGCATGCACACGATGTGGCACAAATACTAGACAATGAGGGGGTGGCAGTAAGATCGGGACACCATTGCACAATGCCGTTGCATACCAAGATGGGGTGGGCAGCAACAACGAGAGCGTCGTTTGGTGTATACAACACTAAATCTGATGTTGATAGGCTGGTGGAAGGGTTGGAGAAGGTAAATAAAGTCTTTCGATGAATTGATCTAATTTCTAATTAACCTAATTAACCTAAAAATATGGATGATATTTATAGAGATGAAGTGATGGAGCACTATAAAAACCCGAGGAATTTTGGTTCTCTGGAAGGTGCAGATGTGGTGGTGGAAGAAAGCAATGCAAGTTGTGGAGACGAAGTCCGAGTTTCTTTGAAACTCGGAAATAACCAATCACCAAGCATCAAGCACCAAGTAATTAAGGACATTAAATTTCAGGGGCAGGGGTGTGCGGTAAGTATGGCGTTTACAAGCTTGTTGATCGAGAGGGTTAAAGAGGAGGGGTGGGGGGTAGAAGAGCTTAAAGATAAAAGTGAAGAAGACTTGGTAAAGCTGGTGGGGGGAGACGGGGTGAGTCCGGCTAGGCAAAAATGTTTGAGAATGGGGATAAAAGCCTTGAGGAAAGCTGTAGCAAAGATAAGTTCTAATTTCTAATTTCTAAATCCTAAACAATATCTAAAACACAATGATCAAATATCAAAAGCAAATAGAAAAAGCTGTGGAGGTGTTGAAGAATGGGGGGGTGGTGGTGTTCCCAACAGATACGGTGTGGGGGGTGGGGGCGGCAATATCGAGCAGGGAAGGAATAACAAGATTGTATGAGATTAAGAAGCGGGAAGTGGACAAACCGACAGCCATCTTGGTGCTTGATGTAGATATGGCAAATAAATATGGAGCGATGAATAAACAAGCGTGGAACTTGGCGGAGAAATATTGGCCAGGAGCGTTAACCTTGGTGGTGAACAAGAAAGGAAACAGGGTGCCCATGGAAGTGTGCGGTAAAAACAAGAGTGTGGGACTTAGAGCACCGAGGCACAGACTGATACAAGATTTAATTAAGGAGTTGGGTGGGGGGGTAGTGGCGACGAGTGCTAATTTTGCAGGTGAGCCGGCACCAAAAAACAGAGAGGATCTGGACGATAATTTTGTAGAACTGGTGGACTTGGTGGTAGGTGGGGAAGCTGGTGGAGACAAGGCTTCAACGGTGGTGGATTTGACTGAAGGTGAGATGAAAATATTAAGGCAAGGTAGGGTAAAAGTCTCCTGATCGAGAAAAACCAGCTTTTTTCTTCTTGAATCAGATAAATTCACATGATACAGTGAGGGCATGCAAAACACCAAATTGTTAATTGGGGTAATACTGGGGACTTTGATATTGGTTGTGGGGGTGGCGGTGGTGTTTTCTAAGCCCGCTAAGACAGTAACATATGATTCACAAGTGGTGATTGGGGATGAACGACACGCAACCTCTAGTGGTCAATTGAGTGGAGCTGTGGCGAGCGGGTCGGCACAAGTGGTGACAAAAGCAGTGGTGGTGGAGTTTTCTGATTTTCAATGCCCAGCTTGTAGGGCTGCCAATCCAGTAGTGGAACAAATAATCAACAATGCTGGTGGAGTTGTGGAGTTGGTGTATAGGGATTTCCCACTGGAGTCACTACACAAGAACTCTAAGGCGGCGGCGATTGCTGCTGAGGCGGCGGGGAGTTTGGGTAAGTTTTGGCCTTATCACGAGATGTTGTTTGAAAAACAGCCTGATTGGGCTGAAGAAAGTGACCCAACACCTAAGTTTGTGGAATATGCAAAACAGGTGGGGCTGGGTGAAGAGGGGTTTAGAACAGCAATGGAGAGCCAGGAAGTGGTAAATCTGGTACAGAAAGATATTAGTGATGGGAATGCTTTGGGGGTTAATGCAACACCAACTTTTTTTGTTGATGGTGAGAAGGTAGGTTTGGACCAACTGGCTAATGTGCTACAAACTAAAATAGAAAGCAACTAATACTTTGGCAAGTTGATTTTATAATTAAGACAAGTGGCCAATTGATTTGTTGACAACCAAGAATGAGTACTAAAAATAGTTAAATTGACTCAGTATTAGAGTACTAGCCTGCCCTGTTAGTAATCAAAAGCAGAAATAAGCAAGAAATCTTGCCTTGTGGCGAGTAACTAGGCTTAAAAAAAGAGAGGGGAGGTGAGACTGATGGAGGATAGACAGCAGTGGTTGTCGATTGCAGCTGTGGTGCTGGTGATTGGAGGTTTGGGATTTTTCTTGTACAAAAGGAGCCGCCAAGCCACAAATGAACCAACAGCAATGGGTGAGGGGGTACAGATAGAGGATAGGGCCAACCAACTTTTGGACCAGATGAATGTGAAGATTCCAGAGAATGCAGACAAGATTGGGCTCAAAGATGTCTCTGGTGGTGATGCCACCGGGATAGCAACAAAAAGCTTTAACAACAATGTGTTTAGTGGCTCGATAATAGCAGCCTTACCAGAGTTGGGATCAGGTGAGTTTTATGAGGGGTGGTTGGTGAGGGAAGACCCGTTTGATTTGGTAGGTGTTGGTAAGTTAAGGCAGGCTAAAGGTGGGTGGATGGTGGACTTTACTTCGAACACCGACCTTTCTGATCACAAACAGGTGGTGGTAACACAAGAGATGGTTGATGATCAGAAACCAGAGAAACATATTTTGGAGGGGCAGTTTAACTAAGTGTGGCAATAGACATGTTTGGGGTGGAGGGCTTTAAGGTAAACTTGAGGCCCTCATTTTGTAATGGGGGTAAGTGTAGTAGAGGTCTAAATGCTGATCTGGGGCTCTCTGGGTCTTTACAAGCCAAGGAGGTTAGGCTATAGTTGGTTTTATCTTGAGGTGTTTCTCAAGAACACAAAATTTGTCTTGCCCGGTAGAGGGAGGTGATTAACTCATGGCTTTTTCCTACACAAATTCTAAAGGACAGACCTACTACCTCCACAAGAAAGATGTCACTTTGAAAAATGGTCGACAACAAACCATCTATTTCTTCGCTCGCGACGTTCGTGATGGTGCAATGGACGCTTTACCTACAGGCTATAAGGTAATTGAGACCGAAAGAACTGGTATGCCAGTTTTGAAGAAGGCCTAAAGAAGGTTTTTTATTTGCCAATCAGTTCCACAGAGATATGTGGGGCTGGTTGGTTGTTTGTGGAAAGAAACAAATTAATGGCTTGATGGCTGGGTGTGGGAAGTGAGTGGGGTGGTAATCACAGAGTCATAGAACAAATAGAACCACAGAGAAAGATTGTGTGGTGTGTTGAATTGTGAATGTGATAGGATGGCGGCATGAAGAAGCAAGAAGTGTACGATGCCTTAAAGCAAGTGATTGATCCGGAGCTGGGAATTAATGTGGTGGATTTGGGGTTGGTGTATGGGGTGAACATTCAGGAACAAGTGACAAGTGACAAGAAACAAGTTAAATTTAGAGTGAAGATTGTAATGACATTGACGACTCCTGGGTGTCCACTGGCGGGGATGATAGATTTTTTGATCAGAGACGTGGTTGGGAGTCTGCCAGAAGTGGGAGAAGATAATGTGGAGGTGGAATTGACGTTTGATCCACCATGGACTGCAGAGATGATGAGCGAAGAAGCAAAGGTTCAGTTGGGGTATGATTAGTTTGGAGGTGGGGGGTGCAGAGAGAAGAGAATAATAAAAAAGTGAGACTGGAGAAGTTGTTGGTGGGGGTGGTGGCGTTGTTGGTGTTTGTTTCTGGGTTGTTAAATTTGGTGTCGGCGATATGGTTGGTGTCATCACAGAGGTTGGAGTTGTTGGATAGGTGGTTACCTTTGGAAGTAATTGGGGTGTCGAGAACATTTACTTTGGTGGCGGGTATTTTTTTGGTGTATGTATCTAAGGGTTTGTGGGAGAGGAAGATGAGGTCGTGGTGGATAGCAATGGGTTTGTTGGTGGTGTCGTTTGGGCTTCATTTGGTTAAAGGGTTAGGTGTAGAAGAGGCGTTGTGGGTGTTGGTACCAATAGGGTTGCTTGGATACAGCAAGCCTTTGTATCGAGTAAGAAGCAGTAAAACTGCGGTGGCAACTTTGGTGAAGATGGGGGTGGGGGCGTTGATGGTGTTGTTTGTATATACAGTAGTGGGATTGGCGTTGATGGCACCAGGGTTTGATCGACATTTAAGCGTGAAGTTGGCGGTGGAAGACTATGTGTATAGTGTAATTGGGTTAGGGCATGATACGTTGGTGCCAAAAACCAGGCAGGCGAGGTGGTTTGAGGATTCAATAACTGTGGGTGGAGTGGTGGTGTTGGGGTATGTGTTTGGACTGATGTTTGTGCCTTGGGTTGAGGAAGGAATGTATGGCGAGGATTTTAGAAGACGGGTGAGGGAGAAGATATTGTTCCATAGCCAAAATTCACTTGGGTATTTTGGGATGATGGCGGACAAAAAATATTATTGGAGTAAGGATGGAGAGTGGTTGGTGGTGTATAAGGTGGGTAATGGTGTAGCAGTAGTATTGGGTGAACCAATTGGAAGTGGTCCTGACCTGAAGTTGGTGGTGAGAGAGTTTATGGAATACGCTCATGGTTTGGGGTTGGTGGTGGTGTTTTTGGGGGTGAGTGAAAGGGTGGGGAGTGAACTTGGGAAGTTGGGGTTTGGAGTAGTGAAGTATGGGGAAGAGGCGGTGATTCGGTTGAACAATTTTGATTTGGAAGGGTCAAGACTAGCTGAGGTGCGGCATTGTGTAAGTAGAATGACCCAAAGGGAGGGGGTGGAATATGGGTGGTACCAAATGGATGGAATGCCATGGAAAGTGGTGGTGGAGATATCAAAACTGCATCAGGTTTGGCAACAATCTAAGATGGGGCCAGGACTGACGTTTTCGGTTAATTTTTATCCGTTACCAGTGGAGAAAGAGGCGTGGGTGTTGGTGGTGGGTAGAGTTGGTGGTGAGGTTTGGGGTGGGTTTACGTTTTTCCCTTATTGGGCAGGCAAAGGAATGGTGTTGGATGAGATGTTGAGGGACCAAAAAGCACCAAACGGGATGGTTGAGGCGGCAATTGCAGAGGCGGCGGAGTTTTTTAGGGGTAGAGGGGTAGAGGAGTTGAGTTTGGGAATGGCACCTCTAGCTGATGTGGAACCACAAAAACAGAAACCGGTGGTAGCAAAAGGTTTTGAATTGATTTTTGATCATGTGAAGAGAGTTTATGGCTATAAAAGCCTGTTTCGGTTTAAGCAAAAATTCAACCCTGACTGGCAACATCGGTACTTGGTTTATGAAAACCCAACTCAACTACCGAGGGTGATGGTGGGGTTGGTGGGGGTGCATGTGGAAGGAGGCAAAAAGGCAATTCATGGTGGGGTGTAGGGATGTTGGAAAATGAAAATGTGAGGCAGATCATAGTTTTGGTGGTTGCCTTGAAGTAAATTGTGGGTGTATAGCAAATAGGAGGGAATATGAAAATTTCTAAAGTAACTGTGTTGTTGTTGGGAGTGGCCTTGGCTGGATGTAGTTTGCCTGGGGTGAAATCTCTGGGGAGTTCAAATAATGAGGAGATGAATGAGTCCACTGCAGCTCAACAAGCAGAGGGGGAGTCAATGGCTCCTAGTAGTAGTCCGGAAGCCATGATGGAAGAAACATCTTCGGCAATGCCGGAAGCGTCACCAGAGGCAATGATGGAAGGTGATAAGGTGGCGGTTAATACAGTGAAAGTGGCAATGACAGCCCAAAATTTTTCTTTTAGTAAGAAGGAGATAAGAGCCAAGAAAGGCGACACTGTAAAAGTAACTGTAACCAACAATGAAGGCACACATGATTGGAACCTGGATGAATTTGGGGTAAAAAGCGGCATAGTTCCAGCTGGATCAAGTAAGACGGTGGAGTTTGTGGCGGATAAAACTGGTACTTTTGAGTATTACTGCAGTGTAGGTAACCACAGACAGATGGGAATGGTGGGGAACCTTGTTGTTGAGTAGAAAGTAACTTATAACCAATAACCAACCAATTGAAAAGGTAAATGATTAGTGATAGATGTTTATTACGTGTGGCTGTTATAAATGAAGAGTTAAGTCTGGTTGGTGTGGTGAAATTCCACCACCATAGTAGTTACCAAAAACTTCTAGTAGTCGTTGATGGGAAGCTTGGTAGGCTTCTTTTTTGAGATTATTGATTTGTTGTTGAATTTCTTCAATAGATTGAGCCGGCCTTTGTCTTTTCCTAAAATTCAGAGTAATGTGGGAGTTGGTTAGTCGTTTTTGGTATTCAAAAAGATAACTAATTCCACGATCTCCGTATTGAGCAAATTCTGTTCTTGGGCCAACAAATCGACCAACTATTCTTGGGGCAAATTCAACCTCTGTTTGGTCCAAGGCAGGATCAATTAGATGGCCAATTGTGGTGAAGATTTGAGGTATTTGTTCTTCGGTTGTGTGTTTGGAGCCTAGATAAATTGTGAAGGTTTTGCCATCCTCAATTTCTCCTCCACTGAGATATTTGTGACAATATCCACTATCTTGAAGAAATTTAGCTACCTCAACAACATGGGTGGGGGCGACATTAATGTGACATTTCCATCCGATATTAGGATCTTGGTTTGGATTGTTTGGGTGGTTGAAGTCCGCCCTTTCTTTTTCGTAATCGGGGTGTTTGTATTCCTTTAAATGGCTTGAGTATTCTTGAAGTAGTTGAGATGTGGTGTTTTGTTTGGTGGTGGGTGTTGTCACACCCTCAATCCTGAAAAATCTTTTTAGTAGGTCTGACATGTTTATTGTTGGTGCTTAATCATTCTGAAGAGGTTGGTGAGTGGGTTGAGGTGGATTGGGTGATGATCTCAATGGCTTTGCTGGTGCCGATGCGGTCGGCGCCGGTTTCGATGAAGGAAACTGCTTGGTCGTAGGTGGAGATGCCGCCGGCGACCTTGACCTTGATTTGATTGCCAACGGCTTCGCGGACAAGTTTGACGTCTTCCAAGGTTGCACCTCTGGGACCAAGACCTGAGCAGGTTTTGAAGAAATCAGCGCCAGAGCTGACCATGACCTCGGCGGTTTTTTTGATCTCATCTCCTGTGAGGTAACCGGTTTCGGGGATGAATTTGACAATTTTGGCGGGGTCAATGGATTTGATGAGGGAGACAATACGCTTCATTTCGTCGAGGAGAAGGCCCCATTTAGCAGTTTTGATGTAGGTAATGTTTAAGCTAGTGTCGAGCTCGTCAGCACCAGCGCGGGCTGTGTCTTCGGCTTCTTTGAGCTTGCTGTCTAAAAGTTCTTCACCCATAGGGAAGGCGACTATTGAGCCGATCTTGCCATTTGTACCCATAAGACCTTTGGCAAAATGGACGTAGGTTTGGTTAACAAAAGCAGAGTTGAAGTGGTATTCTTTGACTTTTTCGACTAAAAACCTAATATCGTCTTCGGTGGCGTCTAGGTGGTGGTTGGCAAAATCGAGATAAGAGGAGAGGTTGGTAATCATGACATATAGTCTAACACGAATGGGTGATTCAGACACTAAAAGATAATGGCTCAATTGTCACATTGTCAGAAGCTGGTTGGTGGGTGTGAAAATGGTGATGTACAACTTGCATTTTGGTTTTTTTCCAGATAACTTGTAGATATGAATAATGTGGCAGCACCCAAAACGAGACCATTTATTAAAAATGTGGCGTTTTTTGGGGACGCGGATTTGCCTCCCGAGAATGCTGACTATCAGGATGCATACGAGATAGCCAAACAGTTAGCTGGTGAGGGTTATACGATTGTGGATGGTGGGGGCCCAGGGATTATGAATGCGGCGACACAAGGGGCAGAGTCAGTGGGTGGAGAAACTGTGTCGGTAACATTTACTCCAGGTAATGCGCCTGGATTTGAGGGGCGGTATGTAGGAAACGTGACTGATGAGGAGATTAAGACCACAAATTATATTGAGCGGATGTTTAAATTGATGGAACACGCAGATATATTCTTGATTTTTAAAGGGGGGACAGGGACGATATCGGAGTTGGGAACAGCATGGGTGTTGGCAAAACTTTATTATGGGTACCACAAGCCGTTTGTGTTGGTGGGGTCGTTTTGGCGGCCGATAATTACAGCAATTCACGATAATTTAAACATTGATGATAAGGAAATGAATGTGTTCCGAATTGTGGATAAAAGAGAAGAGGTGTTGCCGGTAATTGTTGAGTTTGAAAAAGAGATGGAAAGAAGCGGTCGAGGGAAATCGAGTGATCCGGCGGAGAAGGCATTTATGAGATAAGGGCGGGTATTTAGTATATGGTATATAGGGTGTTGAAAATTAACCTAATTTCTAATTGACCTAATTGACCTAAAGATAATAGGGAGGAGAATGGCGAGATTTGATGTAATCACAATTGGGTCGGCGTTGATGGATATTTATCTTAAGTCTGAGGAGTTTAGAAAACTGCCTACGGAAGAGTTTGAGAGTGGGGTGGGGTTGTGTAGTGAGTTTGGGGGAAAGATGGAGATAAACGAGCTGGAGGTGACGACAGGTGGGGCGGGGACGAATAATGCAGTAAGTTTTGCCAGAAAAGACTTTAGGACAGCGATTGTATGCGAGATGGGGACGGATTTGATTGGGCAGATGATTAAGGCAGAGTTGGCACGAGAAGGGGTGGATTTGTCATTGGTGGTGGAAGAGGGGCGGGAGGAGACGGGGATGGCGTCGATTATGGTAGCAGGAGACGGGGGCAAGGCGGCAGCAATATACCGAGGAGCGAGTAAAATGTTGACTATATCAGACATGCGTTGGGATCAGATGGACACAGAATGGTTTTATATTAGTTCTTTGGGTGGGCAGGTGGAGCTGTTGGAAGCGCTGGTAAACCATGCGAGTGAGCATGGTATAAGGGTGGCACTAAACCCGGGAGGGGATGAGATAGAGAAACTAGGTAAAGACCGCGAGCAATTGGGGAGGATATTGTCAAAAGTGGAAGTATTGCTGATTAACAAAGAGGAATTGGAAGAATTGATAGGACATCAGTTAGATAGCGAAACAGAGAAACACATAAACGATAGTGAATTATTAAGGTTGGTTAAACTGGTGGTGATAACTAATGGTAAGGATGGGGGGTGGGTGAGGCATGAAAGCAGGTGCTGGAAGTATGAGCCGATGGTGGTGGAGACGGTAGAGGAGACTGGAGCTGGGGATGCGTTTGGGAGTGGGTTGGTAGCGGCTTTGATGAAGGGTAAAAGTGTGGAAGAGGTGGTGGAGTGGGGGAAGAAACAGGCGGCAAGTGTGGTGCAATACATGGGGCCAAAGAAAGGGTTGATGAGGTTGGAAGAGATCTCAGGATAGTTCAGGAGATTTTGAGGCGGCGGAGGTATTGGTAGAAGTTTTCTCGACTATGAACAAAGTGAAGTAAGATCTCCTGCTTGTTGTCGTTAATGGTGTAGGCGATGCGATACTGGGTGCGCTTGTACTTGAGGTGTAGAGAGTGAACACCTTTAAATTCTCCAGTTAAAGGTTTTCCTAAATGTGGGTTCTGGGCAAGCTGGTTTAATTCCTCTTCGACACAATCGATCACTTGTGTGGGGAGTTTTTTGGCCGAACGATAAAATGGTTTAGCTGCGAGAATTGCGTATTTCATCGAAGAGTTCTTTGACTGGTCTGGTTTTGCCTTGTCGGTATTCTTTAAGGCTTTGTTTGATATCAGTTTGGGCTTCGTCGTTGAGCATGAGAGCTAGGGTGTCGGCTATGGCAGAATCTGATTCAATGAGTTCTTCGATGGCTAGCATGAAGGACTCATCAACAAGCCGGGCCATGGTTTTGTTTTGGCGCTTGATGCGAAACTGTTGGTGTTGGTAGTGAACAAGTTCTAGAAGCTCGCCGAACCGGCGACGAGCTGCTAAGGCTTGGATGTTGGTTGTGTTCATGATTGGGTATATAACCTTAATGTATAACAAGATTATACACAAACCATATGAATTAGTTAATATGTGTAAATTGATATAGTTTTGAGAATAAGCATGCGGGGCGTGCGTACCAAGCAACTGGGGTTGGTGGGTGGAGTGGGGGAAGAAACAGGGAGCTTCTGTGGTGCAACAAATGGGGCCGAAGAGAGGGTTGATGACAATTGACCTAATTTCTAATTAATCTAATTGACCTAATGTTTAATAAGTATTGGTTTGGGTTTGGCGCTTGAGGTGTGGTAGCATGATGGGTATGAGTGATCTGTCCAAGATGTTTAACCCAAAATCGATTGCGGTGGTGGGAGCTTCCCGAGATAAGAAAAAGATTGGGGGGATACTTTTAAAGAACTTGAAGGAGAGTGGTTTTGCCGGCAAGGTGTATCCAGTGAACCCACATGCGAGGAAGATTGATGGGTTGAAAGTGTATTCTGATGTGATGAGTTTGCCTGAGGTTCCTGATTTGGTGGTGGTGGCGATACCAGCGCAATTTGTGAATGAGGTGTTGAAGATGGTGGGGGAGAAAGGAACGCGAGACGTGGTGGTGTTTTCGGCGGGATATAAGGAGATTGGGGAAGAGGGAAAGAAATTGGAGGAGGAGTTAAAGGAAGTGTGTAGGCAGTATCAAATTAATTTGGTGGGGCCAAATTGCTTAGGGTTTGTGAACAATATGTTGCCGGTGAATGTAACGTTTGGGCAGGTAGTAAAGAATAAAGGAAATTTGCGGTTTATTAGTCAGTCGGGGGCAATAGCGGCGGCGATATTTGACTGGTTTGCTGGGAATGGGTTGGGGTTCTCGGAATTTGTGACGTTGGGGAACAAGGCGGTGGTGGGGGAGAATGAGGTTCTAGACTATTGGTTGGAGGAAACAAGAAACAAGAAACAAGAAACAAGAAACAAAGCTGAGGAGATTGAGAAGAAGTTGGGGTGGGGGTGGTCGGATGTGTATCCGGTGGGAATGTATTTGGAATCGATTGTGGAAGGAAGAAAATTTATTGAGTTGGTGAAGGAGACAAGTAAAAAGGATCCGGTGTTTGTGTTGAAGCCGGGTAAGAGTAAGGCGGCGGCGAAGGCGATGCAGTCACATACAGGAGCGATTGCGGGAGAGGATGCAGTGTTGGATGCGGCTTTGAAACAAGCTGGAGCAGTAAGATGTGTGAGTTTGGAGGAGATGTTTGATCTGTCGCGGGCGTTTTCGTGGGAGAGAGCACCAAAAGGCCCTAATGTGGTGGTGGTAAGTAACGCTGGTGGGCCGGCGGTGATAAGTGCAGATGCAATTACTGAGGCAGGTTTGAAACTGGCGCCGATAGGGAGAGTGATCAGAAAAAGGTTGACGGAGGTGTTGCCGCGGGCGGCAAGTTTGGTAAATCCAGTTGATGTGTTGGGAGATGCACTCGCGGAGAGGTATTATCAGGCTTTGGATATTGTGGTGGCCAGCCCCAAAGTGGATGCTGTGGTGGTAATACTAACGCCACAGGTGATGACGCAGATTGAGAAGACGGCAATGGCAGTGGGGGAAATGAGTCACAAGTATGGGAAGCCAATAATGTGTTCGTTTATGGGGGGTGGACATACTGAAAGGGGAGAAAAGATACTCAATCGATATAGGGTGCCGGCATTTGAGTATCCAGAGAGGGCGATACGAGCGTTGGCAAGGATGTATGAGTGGAATCAGTGGAGACAAAGTGAGTCAAGTGAACATAATGAGGTTGTCTCAATGACCAATAACCAAGCACCAATAACCAAACAATACCAAAATTCTAATGACCAATATCAAAACGAAGCTGGTCAGGTGGTTGCTACAGCTACAAGCGAGGGGAGGGGGGTGTTGGATAGTAAGGAGGCGGAGGAGATTTTAAAAACAGTGAGGATAAGAGTGCCTGAAAGTATGGTGGTGGAGACATGTGAGCAGGCGCGAGAATTTGCAGGTCGAGTTGGGTATCCGGTAGTACTGAAGATGATTGGAGAGAAGATGTTGCACAAGACTGAGGTGGGAGGGGTGGTGACAAATATCGGGAGCGATGGGGAGTTGGGGAAGAAGTGGGAGGAGATGTGGAAGAGAAAGTTACAAGTGACAAGTGACAAGTTACAAGAAAAAACACAAGGTGACATTAAGTTCTTAGTTCAGAAGCAGGTGAATCGTGGGGTGGAGGTGATTGTGGGAGTAAAGCGGGATGCTAATTTTGGACCGGTATTGATGTTTGGGGCAGGAGGAACGATGGCGGAACTGATCCGCGATCGGAATTTGTGGGTGTTGCCGATAGATAAGGAAGAAACAAGAAGACTGATTGAAGGGTCGAAGGCTTACAAATTATTAAATGGGTTTAGGGGAGAAGAGCCATATAGTTTGGATGAATTGGTGGAGTTGGTGGAGAAATTGGCTGGTTTGGCTGAGAGTAGTCCAGAGATAAGTGATATTGAGATAAATCCGGTGATAGTAAATAGAGAGGGGACTTGGGCGGTGGATGGGAAGGTTTTGCTACAAATTTCTAATTGACCTAATTAACCTAATTTCTAATCAACGACCAAGCATTAATTATCAAACAATATCAAATAACAAATTTATTAATTTTGAAACTGTTTTGAGTTTATTAAATTAGAGATTTGGTATTGTTTAGAATTTGATATTTAGAGTTTGGAAATTGAGAAAACATTACATTTAAGGTTGGACAGTGGGGTTTTGAGATGAATGACAAAAAGGAGACAAGAGTACTGATACTGGGTGGTGGTTTTGGTGGGGTGGCGTGTGCTTTGAAACTGGCAGAACTTAACCACCCACTGGTGAAGGCTCGGTTGGTAAGTGATAAGCCGCATTTTGAGTACCATGGAGCGTTGTATAGGTTGGTAACTGGGAGGTCGCCACTGGAGATTTGTATGCCATTACGGGAGATTTTTAATGGTAGAGATGTAGAGCTGGTGGAAGATAGGGTGGTGGAGGTGAATTTGAAGAAAAAAGTGGTGCGGGGAGAGAGTGATAGTATTTATGGCTACGACGTGTTGGTGATGGCATTGGGGAGCGAGACGGTGTATTACGATACACCTGGTTTGGAGAAGTTAGCGTATGGGTTTAAGTCGATAGCTGAAGCATTGAAATTGAAGCGGCATTTGCATCAGTTGGTGGGCATGGTGGCGCGGGAGAAAGATAAGCAAGAACAGGTATCTGGAGGAAGAATTGTGGTGGTGGGAGGTGGGGCGAGTGGAACAGAGTTGGCAGGGGAATTGGCAGTATATTTAAGGAAGTTAGCTAAAGGACATGGAGTAGACCCAACACTGTTGTCGATTGATTTGGTACAGTCACCAAACCGGTTATTACCTGACTTGCCGGAAGAGATGGGTAAAAGGATAGAGGAGAAATTGCGAAGTTTGGGGGTGAATGTGTATGTGAACAGAAGGGTAGTTAAAGAAGAGGTAGAGAAGGTGTATTTGAAGGACATGGAGATGCGAGCAAAGACGTTGGTGTGGACAGCTGGAGTAATGGGAAATAGGTTGTATGGAGAGACTAAAGGTTTGGTGATTGATAAAGGGGGAAGGGTTGAAGTAACAACCAGTATGAGGGCGAAGGGGTGGAAGAGGGTGTATGTGGTGGGGGATGGGGCGGCGACACGTTGGGGTGGAATGGCGCAGACGGCACTTGGGGATGGGAAGTTGGTGGCGGAAAATATTGTAAGGAAGGTGGGGGGAGAAAAGTTGTTGAAGCGAGCAAATCAGAAGCCGATATATGCAATACCTGTTGGTCCTGGTTGGGCGGCGGTGTTGATAGGAGAGCGGCAGTATTATGGAGTGGTGGGGTGGATGTTGCGGCGATGGTTAGATTGGAAAGTGTTTACCAGCCTTTTACCAGTGGGTAAGGCATGGACAGCTTTTAGGGAAGGTGGGGTGTTATCGGAGCAATGTGAGGTGTGCGCGCGAGCGACTAGCGACTAGGGATTAGTGGCTAGTGATTAGTGACTAGCGTTTAGCGTTAGGGATTGGTGTTGAGTTGGAAGAGGCGAGCTTGAGCCAATTTGAGTTTGGTTTGGTCTGAGGATGAGAGGGAACCAAGTTTTTTTTCGAGACGGTTGATGTCAATGGTCCTTAAGTACCAAACTAAGAGGAGGGAATGTTTGTGTAAGGCTTGAGTATTTTTGATGAGAATTTCGAAATCAATGTGGGAATTTTTAGTGTTGGTGGTGAGGGGAGAAATGATGGTATATCGATGATCGATGATATTGACCTGTTCAGAGACAATCACAGCAGGGCGATATTTTTTGAGTTCTGATCCAAAACCGGGGTGGAACTTGACTAGGAAAATGTCACCAAATTTAAGTTCATTCATGGTCTCGTTTATCTAAATACTCCCACATTTGGTCAAGGTCGTGTTGCTCCTCGTTGGCTAGTTCTAGAAGATGTGGTTCTGGGAAACGTTTTTTTCTGATAAGGATCTCGAGCGCTAATTGGGTAAGAAGTTTGCTGCGGTCGATGTTGGGGAATTCTTTGTCGAGCTCGTCGACTACGAGTTTGGGCATTTTGATCTGAATACGGCGGTCAGCTTTGAGTTTAGTAAAACTCAAGGCATTGGCCATGTCGACTAGTTGTTGGTAGTTGGTGAAGGTGGATGATTTCATGTGTATGATTGTACACACGAGATTAGTGACTGTCAATTTGGGTGTTTAAGTCTTGGGCCCAAGATTTGACTGATTCAATCTTGTGGAGGATGTCCATATAGAATTTGTCTAGTTTGAGAGGGTCGTGGATAATACGACCGCCACCGGCTTGGACGAAGTCTGTAATGCGGTCAATAGCACCACAGAAGAGTTTGAAGTCTCGGTCACCGCAACCAAAAATAACAAATTTTTTATCTCTAATTTGGTTAAGATCCAATGATTCAAGGTAGTCAATCATGGACTGGATGGGGTGGCCTTCTTTGCCTTGCCAATCCCAAGAAGATGATCCAAGAACAACTAGGTCGGCTGAGGTGATATTTTCTGGTTTGGCTTCAAGAGCGTTAACCATCTCAACTTCGTGGTTGGCACTAAGCATGTCGCGGATGATTTGAGCAGTGAGATAGGTGTTGCCTGTATTAGTGGCATAGATAATTACTATTTTCATGAGAATCTCCTTGATACTACACTGATTATTATTGATCGACTATTTGAGTGTTTGTTGTGGGAATTTCTAATTTCTAATTTACCTAATTTCTAAACAAATCCCAAATCCTAATTTTTCAATTTTATACTAGAGAGATGAATGATGATGTGATAATAAAAACAATAGGTGGCTCAGGGGATTCTTAAGTGAGAAGATGAGAATGGAGGTGGTTTGGAAATGGGGGAAGGATAGATTATGATGGTAAGTGGTGAATAAAAGTTAGTTTAGACCCGCCTTCGTCCTTTGAGTGTAGGACTACGGCGAGGCAAAGGAAAAATATGGCGCCGAATTTTAAAATGGCTAGAGTGATTAGTCATGAGGTACCGGCAACTACTTACCATGACATTGTTTTTGAGACGGAGGAGTATGTGGAGTTTTTGTCAGGGCAGTATTTGACATGTAAAGTGGCAGAGGCACGACTGAATTCGTATTCGATTGCTGGAAGACTTGATGGGAATAAGTTTGGGTTTATCGTAGATAGTAAGCCGGGTGGTCCAGGATCACAATATTTTGCAGGACTTAAACCAGGTGATGAGATGCCATTTTTGGGTCCATTTGGCAAGTTTGTATTAAATCTGGATGATGGAGCAGAAGAGCTGATTTTTTTGGGCACAGGGTCTGGGATAGCGCCACTTAAATGCATGTTGGAGGAAGCGTTGAGGGTAAGGGGGAGTCAGAAGAAAATGAAACTCTATTTTGGCCTAAGGCACAGTGAGGATTTGTTTTGGAATGAGTATTTTCACCAACTTGAAGAGCAGTACAGCAACTTTAAGTTTGTGATGTGTTTATCTCAGCCAAATGAAGACTGGGTGGGGGATAAGGGACATAACACAGAATTGTTGCGGCGTGATTATCAGAGTCTCTCACATGCGAGTATTTACTTGTGTGGAGGGATAAAGATGATTGAAGAGGCGGTGGAGATAGCTAAGGAAATGCAGATGCCGGAGGAGAGAATATACCACGAAAAGTTTTTTTAGATAATCGAATTAGTTCGAATAAAACTCGAATAACCTCGAATAAGACATGATCGAACGGGATCGAATAACCGCGAATGACACCTGGAAGGGTTGGTTCGAATAGGACCTAAATAATCTAGAGTGAAGTTGTTGCGTGTTGTCTAGATATGTTGGATCACATTTGGATATTAACTGACTTGCCGTTGATTTTTTATGTGATTGTCGTGGAGACGTTTTTCACGGGCGTTGTTGAAATGGACTGGATCTTCATCAAGTGAATAAACTGTGTCGATGCTGTAGTCATTGGGATTTTCGGGAGAGTTGTAGGTGTATTGATTTCCTCGATAGATTTTAGGTGGTTGATTTGGACTTTCAATGAGTTGTTTTGATGAGATCAATCTACCTTGATCATCATATTTATATTCATTTACAAAGACTTCGTTTGATGTTAGTAAAGGCAGAGAGGTGTTTTCTATTCTGGAAATCCTACCTTTATTGTCCCAGACCGTTGTCTCGGTGGGTCTGCCTTCATCATCTGCTCTGGTGATTGTCGAGATGCCGCCTTCTTGAGTGTTGCTGGGTTCCATACCAAGATCCAACACGGTCTGTCTAAGCTCGTCGAGCTGTCTTGTAATAGCAATTTCCCCAGCCCGTGGAACGTGTCTAATTTTGTTAGGGTCAAGAGAAATTCCAGGTTGTGATTCAATTGGTTGATTATCACCCATAAGAGAACTCCCTTTAATGAATATTTATTGAAGGTATTTTCTTCTTCTTCTTCTTTGTCAATGTTGTTGGGTTAGTTTGATGGGGTTGCCTTTATTGGCAGATAGTCTTTACAATGAGGGATATGGGATTTCGTGACTATTTTAGTTTTAAGATTGGGGGGCCGGCGGGGTTTGGGATTAAGTCGGTGGGGCTTATCTTTGCACGAGTGGCTACCCGATCTGGGTATCAGACGTTTACGTATAGCGAGTATCCATCTCTGATCCGAGGGGGGCACAACAGTGTGCAGACAGTAGTGGCAAAGGAAGAGGTGAACGCGCCAGTAAAGCACACCGACTTTTTGGTGGCTTTGGATCAGATGACGATTGATTTACATAAAGGAGAGCTCCAGAGTGGGTCGGCAGTATTGTTTGATAAGGGGCTTAACCTGAAGACTGATGGATTACCCGAAGGGGTAAGGGTGTTTGCGATTCCTTTGGCCGAGCTGGTGGCGGAGGTGGGGGGCAAGGAGATTATGCGCAATACTCTGGCAACAGCAGCAATGATGGCGTTAAATGGGGGAGAAATTCAACATTTGAAGGATTTGGTGGCGGAGGAATTTAAGAATAAGCCACAAGAAGTAACTGATCTAAATTTTGCAGTGATTGAGGCAGGATATAAGTATGTGCAAGACAATTTGGCTGGTGAAGTACGAAAAGTGTTGGAACCCCAGAGTGAGGTGAAGAAACGAATGGTGATTAATGGCAATGAAGCAATTGCGCGGGGAGCAGTGGCTGGGGGACTGCAGTTTGCAGCGATTTATCCGATGACGCCAACGAGTAATGTGCTACACAACTTGGCTCCATGGCAAGAAAAGTTTGGATTTGTGTATAAACAACCAGAAGATGAGATATCGGCGCTGGGAATGGCGCTAGGAGCAGCACATGCAGGGGCACGAAGCATGGTGGCAACATCTGGGGGTGGGTTTGCATTAATGAGCGAGGCTTATGGGTTGGCGGGAATTACAGAGACGGGAGTGGTGATAATTGAAGGGATGAGAGGTGGGCCAGCTACGGGACTACCAACCTGGACAGAGCAAGGAGATTTGAGATTTGTGTTACATGCTCATCAGAGTGATTTTCCAAGAATAGTGTTGGCACCAGGGGATAGTCAGGAAGCCTTTGACTACACCATGATGGCATTTAATCTGGCAGATAAGTACCAAACTCCAGTGGTGGTGTTGGTAGATAAAATGATCTGCGAGAGTGATCAAAGTTATATTCCGTTTGTTTATGATGAGTATCAAGTTGACCGAGGTAAGGTGGTGTGGGAGAAGGTAGAAGAATTTAAACGATATGCACTCTCTGATGATGGAATAAGTGCCCGGAGTGTGGTGGGAAGTGGAAATTATTTTTATGCTAATGCGGATGAGCACGATGAGATTGGGTATGCCAATGAAGAAATTGATAACCGAAACATGCAAATGAGAAAGAGAATGCAAAAGTTGGTTACATGTAAAGATAGTGATATGGAGGCACCAAGACTCTATGGACCAGAGGACGCGGAAGTAACGATTGTAAGTTGGGGAAGTAATAAGGGAGCGATACTGGAAGCATTGAAAGAATTGCCAAACGTGAATTTTGTTCACAATGTGTGGATGAATCCATTCCCAGTGGAGGCAATGAGGTCGAGATTGGAGAAGGCCAAATATTTATTGAATATTGAGTGTAATTTTTCGGGTCAATATGCGGGGGTGGTGGCAGAACAGATAGGAATTAGAATTGCCGATAATTTACTAAAGTATGATGGCAGACCTATATATCCAGAGGAAATTGTGGAGAAAGTAAGATCAATTAAGAATTGATCTAATTGACCTAATTTCTAATTAACCTAAAAAAGTGCCAATAACCAAATAATTGAGAGAGAAATATATAGTAATTAGCTCGCAAGCTCGCGTAATAAGTAGAAATAAATAGGAAAGAGATGACCTCAATAGCAGATTTGACAACACCATGCCAACCCAATTTTTGCCCAGGATGTGGGGATTTTGCAATTTGGTCTGCGTTTCGACAAGCGGCAGTCAAAGAAGGTTGGGATTCTGGTAATTCGGCGCTGGTAACTGGAGTGGGGTGTCATGGACACATTTTAAACTTTATTAAGATAACTGGGTTTGGGAGTTTACATGGGCGGTCGGTACCGATTGCAGAGGGGATTAAGTTGGCTAACCCAACGATGAATGTTTTTGTATTTACGGGAGATGGAGACAGTTTGGCGGAGGGGGGAAACCATTTTATTCATGCGTGCAGGCGAAATCACGACTTAACCATAGTGTTACATGATAATGCGATTTATGGGCTAACTACTGGGCAAACATCTCCCCGGAGTCCACATGGGTTTGTGACCAAGTCAACTCCAGAGGGGAATTTGGATGAGCCGGTAAATCCATTGGCGGTAGCAATAACTATGGGAGCGACGTTTGTGGCACGGACTTATGCTGGCAATATTCCGATGACAACTGACTTGATGGTCAGGGCGAATGCACATCATGGGTTGGCACTGATTGATGTGCTACAACCTTGTGTGACGTTTAATAAAACAATCACACACGAGTTTTACCAGCAAAATACTTACCCACTACCTGAGGATTGGGATAGTAGTGATAAGTTGGCGGCGATAGGGAAGAGTTGGGAGTGGGGAGAGAAGCAGATTCCGGTGGGAGTGTTTTATGAGGAAAAAGGGCGAGCGACATATGAGGAACAGATCCCTTTGTATAGGGATAAGAAGATGGAGAAGGTAACTGGATTGGTAGTGAAGAGGGATGTGTCGAGTTTGTTTGAGGGGTTGGTGTAGGAAGAATTCAGCTAGACTCTCCTTCGCGTAAAGCTTCGGAAGGGCTAAGGATTTGAGAAAGAGTATTTATTTGTGGGTTGTGGGGGTGGATTGTTTCTGGTTATACTAGTGATTGTGATAAAAATTACATAAGGAAACGTTATGGCAGATCAGAATCAACAACCAGTGGATCAAAATCAACCAGCTCCAGCAGCACCGGCAGATGGTGGTGAGGATAAAATCGTACAAATTGGTAATTATAAAGTTCAGGTGATTAAAAAGCTTTGTATTGGGGCAGCTACTTGTGTAGCAGTGTCTCCTGGAGTATTTGAACTTGATGCGCAAAATATTGCAGTAATTAAAGAAGGTGCCAATGATAGTCCAGAGAATATTGTGGCCGCAGCACAAGGGTGCCCTACCAAGGCAATTATTGTGACCGATGCCACCACTGGGGAAGTGGTTTGGCCAAAGTAGTTAGGGACTAGTGGTTAGCGACTAGTGACTAGCGTCTAGCGTATAGTTAATACAATCATAATTCACTGTTTGTAGCTTAAGGATTAATATGACTAATAGAACACGTGGAGTAATGTTGGCTTTGGTGACGGCAGTCATTTCTGGGGTGGCGGTGTTTGTGAATAAGTATGCTGTAGGGGCAATTACACCACCGTTGGTGTTTACGGCGACAAAAAATTCGATAGTGGGATTGGTGATTGTTTCGTTGTTATTAATGACCCGAAAGGTGGGGTTACTTAAAAAGCTAAAAAAGGACGAGATAATTAAATTGGTAGCGATTGCGGTGGTAGGAGGGGCGATTCCTTTTTATTTGTTCTTTACTGGTTTGTCTCAAATATCAGCAATTAATGGAGCACTGATCCATAAGTCGTTGGTGTTGTGGGTGGCGCTGTTGGCGATACCTCTACTGAAAGAGAGGTTATCGTTGTGGCAAGTAGCGGCAGTGGGATTATTGTTTAGTAGTAATTTGGTGGTAGGAGGGTTTAGTGGGTTTGTGTTTAGTCAGGGTGAGTTGATGGTATTGGTAGCGACGATGTTGTGGGCGGTAGAGAACGTGATAG
>Ga0210057_1003434_pt1 | contig 21845 bp, 29 predicted proteins | sample CryGeyCG2114_010_2_FD_183968 | JGI IMG/M metagenome (GOLD analysis project Ga0210057, IMG submission 183968) | Groundwater microbial communities from aquifer - Crystal Geyser CG10_big_fil_rev_8/21/14_0.10 (SPAdes) (version 2) | ecosystem: Environmental > Aquatic > Deep subsurface > Groundwater ...
TAGGCTTCCGATAAGATAGCGATATGCTCCCGTCCAATCGTGGAAATCTATCAAATATCCTTCGTCGTCTTTTTTACTTCCAAATATAAAGAAGCTTTTGACCCCTTTATGTTCTACCAGCTTGATTTTTCTTTTTTCCGAATCGGTTTCAGGTATAATTTTAATGATCATTATATATCCTTTGTGTAATTATTGTATAGCGATTTAGTCTAATAAATCTATAATAAGATTTTTACTGGTCAAATCTTCCTTGTTTTTTTCGGCTCTCTTTTCGGCGGTTTTAATTTGTTCCTCGGTAAATAGAAGGCATCTTTCATTCTTACCGTTAGCATCTTCTACCCATACGGCAAAATAGATCTTATCGGCGTTTGAGAATTTAGGTCTTTTATCGTTCCAAACTTTTAGTAATCTTCCGTTTTTTACAGTTTTTTTATCTATTAGCTTTGCCATTTTTTCGCTCCTTTTTTCTTTTGTGTATAAAAACAGGCGTATGTTTTCCGACATAAGCTCCGGCTTGGTTATATCCAAAATATTCTTCTGCTTCTTCTCTGTTCATACCCATCTTCATATTAGCTTTTATGACTTTCTCGTAATCATAGGCTACTTTGGGTTCTGAACCAAATCCTTCACATACTCCGATAATAGCGACATCAAAGTCTTCGGAAGGATCCATGAATAGCAAGGGGCAATCTTCATACTCTTCTGCTATATCGTTTCGTATTTTAAGCGATGTTTTCATCCAAATTTCTCCGTCATTATTTGTAAGAATACTTTAGCAGCTCCCTCAGGACTCGCATTATCTTTATACCATTGATAACCATTCTGAGCAATTTCATCTATATTATACATTTTATCCAGATTATTAAAATCAGTATTTGCATCAATATAAATATAGTGTTTACCGGGCTCTAATTGGTTATAGTAATAAGGCTTATAGTTAAGAAGGAGTGGTTTCTTTAATATCATATAGTCGATTTCTCTTCGATTCTTTCCCTCTGTCGCATAACTTCCTCTACCATGTAAAACCAGTCCATACTTACTGCTTTTCATTTTTTGTATATATTCATCGTCGGTTAGTGGTCTCATTGATCGAAATTCTTGACTACTAGATGACCATTCTATCCCATCTTTCTTAAGTTTATCTCTCATTGCAAATCTACACTTCCATTCTTTGCCACAGAAAAATGCCATTCTTTCTATCGGGACGGGCTGTATTTCATCTTCTTTCCCGATAAACTGTTTCATCATTCTGCTACAAAAAAATGTCCATGGAACTACCTTTCTCCAATAATCCAATCTTTGTTCTTTAGTCCAACTTGTAAATGTGTTTTTTCTTACAAAATTATTGCTTATTTGCTCGTCTGACTGATTAGTGTCTTGAAGTTTAACGATCAGGTCTATATTAGCGCCATGAACTTCTCCGCTATAAGTTGGAAGCGCATATTCCCAAAAATCAACATACACTCTCTTGTCATTATAATATAACAGCGCCCCTCTTTCCCCCTTACATACTTTTATTCTCTCATTATGCTTGGATATTTCAAACAAATCGCTCTTAATAAGATACCCAAGCAATTCGGCCATTCCAAGAGTATTATAGGTGCTTGCTACGTCTATGTCATTCAGTGCGAGCTTTGGCTTCATTATGCGTCCTTAAGAGTTATAGACTGGCAAGTAGACGTTCCATCAATAGCCGGAGTAATTGGGACTTCTATTGTTGTGCCAGTAGATATTAGCTGGGAAGAAATAATATCTGGTTGTGGCATAGATAAACCCTTGCTCTTAATCTCTTTCAGCATCTTCAAATGAGCTTTATTTTCTTCTCCCGGCTCTTTAACCCAGTGCATTTTTTCTTCGGGCTTGCTATACATTCCCCAAGACCTTTCATTATCGACATCTCCCAGTTTAATAGTTGCATCCTGTATTGCCTGAGAAAAACTAATGAACGGAAAAACCTTTAGTTCGCTATCAGGATTACAATTAAAAACTTGAAAACCATCCGCTTCAAAAATTGGTTTTAATGCTGGAAGATATTCATTCTTCAGTCTGTCGTATGTGCTCATATTACAATTAACAGCACCCTTGCTTCTTTGTTCATCAAAATGATAAGCATAGGTTTCACTCATCTTCATATCGCATCCAAGCAAATAAACCTTTCTAAATCCCATAAGATGAAGGATTCGAAGCGAGGGCAACATAACAGATCTACCTCCGCCGTAGTCCTTATGATTTCCCCAGTTAAAACTATTTTCAGTTAAGAATCTAGGCGCATGAAATTTCTCATTACGCATATAACCAATAACGTTAGGGCAATCACCGACCTTTACATCCATCATTTTCCATGTCCCATTATCGAAGATTCTTTTGTCCATATGAGCTTGGGGGACAAACTTCGTTATTTTAGGATCCATCCATATTGATTTAAGGAATCGCGCAGGATCGTCTACGCAAGTCCAGAAGTTAGGTCGGAAACTTTTTGGTCCATTATTGATACCGAATGTCATGATTCCAGCCCCTCTAAGAAGATCATGATTCAGTGCCGCAAAACTCGGACCATTACAAATTAAAAATGCCGAAGATCCTCTATAGAGACCTTCGAGTGGTACTGCTGCCCTGTCTCTAGTAAAAAAATGAGGACATAACTGATGATATTCCATCTCCATTGACATTCCAGCGTGTCTTTCTCTAGGGTGTCTAAAAGTATTATCGTCATCTCTAGCTTCTTTAAGGGAACGTGTTCTCATATATTATTCCTTTCGTTATACACATTATACAAAATAGTGCAATTTTTTATTAGTATTATCTTTGAATTTCAGGACCACCTCTGTCATGATTTAAGTGATACATTTTTCTTGTATTTTCTATGGCAAACCGACCACCCATTCTAACCCTAAATGCCCTATCTCCCTTTGTAAGTCTCCAATGATCTTTAGGGGTTCCTGTAATCAATCCTCCCGCTTTTTCTTTTACCACCTTTACTTTAGCTAACTGGAAATTCCCGGGAGCCGTTCCTCTTCCAACCACCCATTTTACCGGCCATTTGTCAGCTATATCGGCAACATTATCTATTACTCTTGGATATGATTCTTTATCTTCTTCAAAGTATTTAATACAAAATTTATCATCTAAAGAATGCCTATCTGCCCCCATAACCAACCGAATATCCCTTAGCTCTGTTCTTAGTCTCTTATGAAGGCTATCAAAGAAGAGTGGGTCATAAACCATATCTGAATCAACAAACAATATGTAATCTGCTGTAGTCGCTGTTGCTTGTCTATTTCTAGCTATTGCCCTATTGCTTACTTCTTCTCGGGTAACAATGGTTTCTACTATATTAAGTCCCTTGCCTCTAAAAAACTTACATACTTCTTCAGTAGTCGGTTTTCCATCATCTGTGCAATGAGAAATATTAATGGTAAATTTCGGAACATCTCCCTTTTGTTGAAGTAGAGAACTAAGCATCCAGCAGAGTCTTCTTTGATATCTATAACAATGAATACAAATCTCTATAGATAGCTGAACATCATCCGGAATAACGGCAGATGTAGTGGTTGTGGTAGTTGTAGTAGGGGCAGAAAGAGTAGTGGTCGTAGTCGTCGCAGGAACAGTTAATGGATCTATCCCCTGTTCGACAAGTTTTCTTACTCGTATTCTTTCGGCACGTTTATCCATTCTTTCTTGCCGAATCTTTATTCTTTCCTGTCTGGTCATGTTACATATTCCTGTTCTTTATAAAATACCAAGACAAAATTCTACCTCCAACGACTCTCAACGGGTATCCGTATCTAGCACAAAAATCATCTGTAGCAGTCTTTATCTTGTAGTCTAGTTGCCTTCCGAAGAAGTCTATTATTCCCGATCTAGTACCATCTTTGTAATCGTGTCCAGATATAATGCCTCCTACTTTTACTTTAGGTGTCCATAGCCTCAAGTCATCTAAAATGCCTTGCAAACTATGATCTCCGTCTATATAGCAAAAATCTAGGCTACTATCATTAAAGTCTTTAGATGCTTCTGCGCTAGTTTTTCTAATCATTGTAACTTTTTGGTTGTTAATGAACGGCTGTAAGCTTTGTTTAGCTTCTAAGAATCTTTTGTTACCGTCTTTATCAAAAAATCCGGGGCGACAATTGGATCCAAAGTCATCTTGCCAAGTATCGATACAACAATATTTTTCAATCTTGGTTTTGTTTAGGATATGCAATGAGAATTCAGCCTTATCTACTCCAATCTCCGCTCCGCTTTTAAGTTCCATAGCGTCTATAATTAACGGAAAGAAATTGTCCCTATACTTATTCTTTCCTTGTTCAGATAGAATCTTATCAGCAATATTGTCTACCCCATCTACCATTTCTTTGTTTTCGTATTTGAGATCTTGCCTTGCTATTTTTACCTGTTTTTTGTCTTTTTGCTTTATGGGTTTTTGTTTTATTACAACGGGCTCATCTTCTGAATCGGTATCTTCAGATTCGTCATCCCAACCATAATAGTTTTCAGCAGGGTATCTTTCTATTTCTTCATTTTCTTCATTTTCTTCATTTTCTTCATTTTCTTCATTCATATTTATCCTTTATTGTTGTCTCTAATACATTATACATTTTTACGTGAAAATATTTCAAAACAATTAAAGGAATTTGTTAGAGAAATGATGTATAATAGATGTAAACATAATGTAAGGAGATATTATGATACGAACACAGATATGTCTAACTAAAAAAGAGAAAGAACAATTACAAAAAGAAGCAAAAGAAATGGGTATATCGATGGCAGATCTTATAAGAAGAATTTTAGACAAATATTTAGAAAATAAACATGAATAAAGACAAACTAGACAAAATACTTTCTACAATCAAACTGTGGAAAAACCGACCTTATAAAACCAGATCTATTAAACGGCAATTAAGTCAAAAAAACAGCATTTTTAGGAATACATTGTGTAGTCTTTTGAAATTATGGAGAGAATATAGATCCTTGGCTATCATTGCAAAAATAGTACAAATAAATAAGAAAAAATTAAGTGATACACTTCAAAAATATAGCAGGGCATATAAAGACAGAAGACATAGGACATACGGAACAAGGTTAATGAGACACATAGATAAAGAAAGAAATAAAAATAAAAAACATAGCGAATATAGAAATAAAATAGCCTATTGTTTAAGGACTTGGAAAAAACTAAGATCCGTTACTGAGACTTCGAAAGCATTAAAAATGAAAAAGTTTTTAGTTACAGAGTTATTAAATCAATCAAATCATTACTCGAATAGAAAAAAATACACAACAAGAGAAAAAGAATATGCTAACATATGGTCTTTAAAATTAAGAGTTATAAAAATTCTCGGAGAAAAATGTAAAAAATGCGGAAACAATAACCCTATGGTATTAGAACTACACCACTTAAACGAAAAAACAAAAGAAAATTGTTTTAGTGACATGATAAGAAAAAAAATCAATATACGCAACTTATTTGATGAAATAAAAAAATGTAAACTTTTATGTAGAAATTGCCACCAAGAAGTACATAATAAAAATAAACATCCCAAAAACTTAAAAAATAAAAAATTTATTTTAAAAATACTTAAAAACAATGGAAAATGTGATGTGTGCGGATATAAAAGAAACATATCTTGTCTAGAGTTTCACCACAGAAGACCAAGCAGAAAAGAGTTTGGTATTAGTCAACTAACAGATCCAAGAAGAAACTATCAAAACATGAAAATAAGCAAAGAAAAATTTAGGAACTACATTAAAGAAATAAAAAAATGTAATACGTTGTGTTGTAATTGTCATCAATTACAACACATTAATATAAAAAAGTTCAATAAACTAAGGTTATTGATACGTATAATGGAAAGGCTTATAGGAAAAGACTATGTTGTTGGAGATTGGTAAATTCCACCCCAACCGTTTTCATTAATATCAAGTTTTATATTATTCAATACCTTTCTGTTTTTTGCCTGACATTCTAGATCTTGCTTTAGATTTTGTTTTAAGTGTGGCTGATGATATACCATAATAGACTCAGAAGACTCTCCAAGCCACCTTATTTTTAACCCTAATCTTTTAGCCCTTTCTAATAACTCTACATCCTCAGAGCCCCATCCTTTTATGTCTGTTTCATTATATCCCTTCAATTTATTCCAATTTTCCATAGAGGTACATTGAAGTCCTCCTGCCGTTGATCTCTTCTTAATTTTCCCCATCTTATTGATTTCCAAGATGTTGCGAGCATTAATTTCTTCTTTATAAATCTTTTCTACGTTCCACCCATGTATATATAGCGTTCTGGACTCTATAAATCGATTACCACCTAAATTTTCAATTACCGTTGAAATTAAGTTAGGGTTATAGATCATGTCAACGTCACTGCATAAAACATATTCTCCATTTGCGTTTCTTATTCCAACATTATTCAACAAAGATCTTTCAAATAATTCTCCGATCTTATATTGAACTATTCTCATGGAAATTTTCTCTTTGCTGTTTTCAAAATATGATCTTAGTTCTTCGTAATTTTTGCTGCCGCCATCCGCTATAAGCAATTCAAAATCAGTATATTCTTGCCACTGTATAGATTTTATGAACCACTTAGTAATATTGCTATTTAAATCCAGTCTGTCTCTATTTGAAGCAACAACAGAAATTTTCATATCTTATCCCTGATAGTGAATAAAGCATAGATTCTTCGAGTTCAATAGTTCTTTTGACAGAGGAGACATTTTGTGTAAGTTGCAGAATGGGGTTTCATAGCTTTTCCAAAATTCATCCATCCCCTTCCAACCACCCATTTGCTCATCTATATACTTCGCCCAAGCCGGTTCATCATTATCTTGTGGCATCGTTTCCCATATTTTAATAACCTTAGACGGAATGGTTTTATCCCTCAAATAAACAAAGCCTCCGTTGGGAACTTTTCTTACATCATTATCGCCCCTCCATAAGCACTTTCTTCTTCTATATTGTTGTAGGCAGGCTTGTATCGGTTCCTTCTTATTAAACTCGTCCCAAAAGTTATCGGGTAATTTTTTCTGAGGAACACAATCCCAGTCCAAATAAACAATTTCATCATGCCCATCTTCCTCCATAGCATAACGAATCAATTCAAGTTTATGTCGATACACATATTTAACTTGATCAAATGGAGCAGGATTAGAGTCAACTAAGACACAATTAAATCCCAATTTACTCATGTTGTCGTAATTGTCTTTGCCATAAATATAAACAATAAACGGCTCATTGAATTGGTTTTTTTGAATTATTTCTATATCTATGTCTAGTTTTTTTCTTCTAGCTAATTTCTCGTTACCTTTCCATGTTGTTGAAGCGGATATGGGCAATTGGCTATTGTCATAAACTCCCCAAACGCATCTAACGAATGTTCTCTTCATTTATTTAACCTTAACATATATATTATTTAACCAAAGTTCACTATCTTTTTTATATGCACCTTTAAAAATATCAGATATTAATTCATCATAATTACATTCTTTGGTAATAGATGGACAAGCTTCAACGCACAAGACATCTGGTAAAATATCAGCCCCATACATCCCCTTAATTGCACTAGATTCCCATCCTTCAAGATCCAAAACCAATAAATCTAAATTTTTTATATTATTATCGATAATCAATTGTCTATATGTTGTGGTTATAACACTATATTTATGTGTACCCCCCCTAACGTTTGGTTCTTTTTCGGAAGCTTTTTGCAAGCGAGGTACAACCCCATCGTCCCCGATTAAATGTCCATTTTTATTTCTTTTTCCAACCTCAAAAATAGATGTCCCTATTTTTTCACTTAACGCCATATTAATGTTTATTGATTTTGGTCTATTTTTTAACAAAGATTTAAAAACAATTGGATTGGGCTCTACGTTATAACATTTCCATTTCCAAAAACACTCAAAAACCTTACACGTACTCATATCCACTCCATCGTAAGCCCCCGCCTCAATTGCAATCCCACCAATTTTACTCGGAAAATATTTCTTTCTTAAAAATTTATCGAGTTTCTTATGTCCATTATATCGAATTATCATTTTGGCATACTTTGCTGTTTTATTAAAATTTTTCGTTCGTTTGCCTTAAATATTTCTTTCCCAAAAAATTCGTCTGTAGCCAGTTTACACCCCTTCCAACAATCATAATCATCCCAAATTATGACCCCTCCATCGGTCACTCTATTAAATAGATATTTCAGTACAGATTTTGTTGGCTCATAAAAATCAACATCTATTCTTAATAAACTTATTTTGCTTGGAAATATGGATTTTAGTGTTTCAGATACATCTCCCTCAACAAGAGTTACAAAACCCATATCATAATTAGTGGATAAAATGTTTTTATATACCTCTTCTTTATCGCAATTATATGTTCCAAACAATTTATTTCCAGAACGACCAAAACTATCAATATCTACATCTTGAGCGCTTGGCATTCCTCGTTTAAACATATCGTAGCCCCAAATGTGTACCTTAATGTTTTTTTTCAATAACTTCAAAGCCATTGCCATAATCATTCCGCCCTTGAAAACACCACATTCAACAAAATCACCATCTATTTTAGAATCCAACACATAATCAATGTATTTTGTCAGTTCTTTTATTCCCCTTTTCCTAACAACAGTATACGGAGATACTTTGAGAAATATGTTGTTCATTTAAAATTCTCTTTGTGTCTTATAAAACTCATCCGGCTTCCATTTCGCAAGAGCTTCGGCAAAAGATTTTGTTGGACTTTTATCTTCTTCTGTATGATCACTCAGTCTTTTTCCAGAGAACCTTGACCTCCAATCTGCTTCCATAGAAAAGATACAATGTTTGCAAATTTTATCTAAGTCCCAAGTCGTTGTCGGAAATTCATATCGATACATATCTGTCATATCAAATAACCGACATAACATAATGGCGAGAGAGCATGGCAAATATCCATACTTGTCCAACGAAAACCCACACTTAGAAATTTGTTGACACACTCCCACTCTCGTATCAAACCCCAAATCTTTTGGAGACCACAAAATAGGTTGATGTTTTTTCTTACTTTGAATTCTACCCTTCCAGCTAACAAAAGGAAATGCCTCAACTTCTGGATGGGGAATTGTTTTATTGGATTCGATTTTAATCTGTCTTATAATGCCATCTTTAGCTGCTTCACACAACATATAATAAATTTCTTTGAATTGAGGGTGCAAAAGTGGTTCTCCACCTAGAACTTTAAGCTTGTCTACCCTCCCTCCAACTTTAGCTTGATTAATAAACTTTTCAATTTGACTTAGAGACATGTGTTCTGTTCTATCTCGATAAATATGACATAGCCTATTGCAATTAGGGCAAGCCAAATTACATCTAAGTGTAATGTTTAGTTCAATATTTATCATAACCCCTCAATTCCTTTCAGACTTAAAAAATCTTCTTTAGAAACAAATGGAGAATCAATCTCTTTGACCATTACTGCGCAAACAAAAGACTTATCTAATTCCGTTCTACTAAATCCTCTTCTTCCAGCCGTCATCCTTGTTTGTCCCAAAACATAACGATATTTAGCAATTTTAGATAACTTATTAAAAAAATCAGCGTCATAATGATATGGAGAATGCCACGGGCACCCTCCCCTTATCGGACCAACATTTATCATAACGCCTCCGGGTCGAGTGAAATTATGTATATTCATAAATGCTTCATAAATACCATTGCTAACATGTTCGGCAGTTCCAAAATTAGTAACCATATCAAAATAATTGTGCCATTTGTCAACAGGCTTAGACAAGTCTATCCTAATCGCTCCATCTTTTCCATTAATGTCAATAGAAATGTGCTCTGCAACCCCTTGGTCTATGAAATATTTTTTCCCCGTAAGATATTTGCTCCATTTCATTAATTGGTTCCCAAGTTCGCATATTTTCATACCCTTATATTCTGCGTTTATGCTTTTCTTGGCTACATCTAGCAAATCAAATAATTCTTTAAGTATCATTTTTTCTCCTAAATAAGGACATATGTTTTTTAATTATTGAATAATATTTTCCGTTATAAGGCAAACTGCTTAGCCTATGTCTTATTTTTTCAGTATCACATTCAGAAAACTCGAATCCTTTTTCATCCATTAATTTAATCCAATAAGACATATTCTGCTCGTTAATGTGACAAACCCCACCCTGTCCGGGTGGAGCTGCGGTTAATAGCACATATTGTTTGGATGCCCGAGCTAAATTATCAACAAAAAAAGAACTTTTATCGGGAAGAATGTGTTCAGCAACTTCTATTGACATGGACAAATGAAATGGTTCACATTTTATTTTTTCCATTACATTTCCTTTTTCGACATATGGCAAGACAGATTTTGACATGTAATCTTTTGCATTGTCGTAAGATATCTCATATCCTTTTATTTTCGCCCCAGACATCTGAAATCCTTCCAAATAGTAACCAAGTCCACACCCAAAATCTACAACCGATTCTATATTATACATTTCTCCGATTGTTTTACCGATGCCGATTTGCCAATCTTTACACTTTGTTGAGTTTTTATAAAACCAAGGCGGATATGTATCTGTTAAATTATTTTTATATAGTTCGGCTGCTTTTTCTATGGGAATTATTTTTTCTACTGTTTTCCCACCATCATTAATAAAAAACTTTGTTTCGTTCACTTTTTATTTTCCTTAATCGCCAATAGATTTGCCACTTCATTTTTATATCTATGATCTAACCTTATCTTTATCCTTTCTGCATTTCTGTCTCCCAAAAGCTTTGATACAACATTTCTGTTATAGTGATAAAATATCGGAGGACGATTTTTTAAAAAAGAAATATCATTATAATTTAAAAAAAGGCAATGAAACTTTGGTTCATATTTTTTATATTCTTCTACGCTTTTCCACCCACCGTCTAAGTCATCAATATATTTCGAAAGCGCTGCTTCTTCCTGCCATGGTCTCCCGATTTTTTCCCAAACATCAATTATTTCGTTTGCTATATTCGATTCTCTCATATAAACAAATGTTGAAGCCGACATCTTTCTTTCATTTGATGGACGAAACCGAACCCTTCTTTTCCTATACATATAAAGAGTAGCTTGTATTTTGGGACCACTTGCCAGAACGCTCCAAAAATCTTCTGGAATTGGCTGGATCGGAACGCAGTCCCAATCTATAAAAACAACTTGCTCAAAATCCAAAAGACCATACTTCCAAGCTTCTATTTTGTGTCTATACTGTTCATTCTCCATGTCCCAAACAAATGGTTTTTTGTCTATTAAAACAGAATCAAATCCAAGATCCACCATTTTCTTTTGATTATCTTCTCCAAAAACATATACTTTAGATTTTGGGGCATATGGATTTAAAATGGACAATCCAATATCGTTGTCTATCTTGGGCCTTCTAGTATACCATCGGTTCTTCTGATTTTCGTATATGCCCCAAACGCACCTAATAAATCCCATTTTTTCCTTACTCATTTTGCTACTATCATCCTTCTATAGGTTTTGATAACATATGTCGGATCAACATCTAATATGGACTTCTGAATATCGTTTAGTTTTATTTTTCCAAATGATTCTGTTTTTCCGTTAAAAAACTTAACATCATCGATAATTATGGAATGATGTTTTATATTTTTGTTTTTGGAATGTGTAATAATAAATTCTAGCTCTTTCAAGACAGGACATATTACTTTTCCTTGTAATTCACTTAACTTCATAACGTGGGCGTCTAGAAGAAATGTTGTTTGCTTTTCAATTTTACTTAGAATCTTGGGAAGAATATCCAAACTATCACCAAGATACAAATGGACATTTTGGTTGTTCTTAAATAGTTTTTTGCACAATTCATATAGTTTTGGCTGAATTTCAATCGAGTGTATTTCATTGAATCCATATTTTAATGCATTTTGAATTCCTCCTCCACCGCCAGTGCCAGTCTCGACGAAAATATCATTACGATATTGAAACAACCATTTTGAACAACTCATTTTATACTCTCGATAATTTTTTCACAAGCATTTCCATTTCCATATGGATTATCAAAACTACCTTCCATGGGGGCAATTAGCCATTTAAAATTATTCTCAACATCTGTTCCAATAACTCTGCTTATCCCAACCTTTAACGCTTCTGGTCTCTCGGTATTGTCTCGACAAACAATAATCTTTTTATTTAGACAAACAGCCTCTTCTTGTATGCCTCCAGAATCACTTATTATTCCTACGCAACTTTTAAGTAAAGAAATGAAGTCTTTATATTTAAGAGGCTTGACAACCCTAATATGTCCTTTTAAGTTTAATAGTTGATTTTGAATAATAGGATTTGGATGAGCAGGAAATATAAAGTTTAGATCTCGATATTGTCTAGAAAGACTCACTATTTGATTTAAAATGATTTCAAACTTCTCTTTATTCTCTCTTCTATGTAAGGTTATAACTATTGAATCTCCGTTTACATCATTCCCATCTTTAAGAAAATTATTAACAACGTCAACTATAGTATTCCCAGTAATGATTATTTCTCCGCCAACCTTCTCGTTTGTTAGATTTTTAGCTGCTAATTCTGACGGGCACCAGTTATAATTAGCTATCTTACTTATCGCTTGTCTATTGAATTCTTCTGGAAATGGGGACTGCATATCATAAGTTCTAAGTCCCGCCTCTACATGCCCCACTTGTATACCCATTGTAAAAGCACAAAATGATGCACAATAGGCGCTAGCAGTATCACCTTGGACAATTACTATATCTGGCTTAATTGAATTAAACGCGATATAAAGATGTTTAATGAGGTCAGAATAAAGCAAAGAAAGATGCTCATATTCTCCTATCGGTACAAAATGATGAATATTTGGTATTAGATCTTTTACATCTTCGAATAAACTATGATGTTGTCCCGTAAAAACATTAACTATATCAAAGTTAGAATCCATCTTTTGAGACAACAAGGATAACTTTATTATTTCGGGTCTAGTTCCAAAGCAAATAGCTATTTTCTTTCTCATTATATTCCATCTTCTACTTGTAATTCAATTCTGCGAACACCGATGCCAGAATTGCCCTCCCAATTATTCCATATTTTTAAGGCATAGAATTTATACGGGGTCATATTGTCGATGGTAACATATTGAGGAACGGGATTATATACTGGCAAATTGGGAAATGCGGCCGTAGGATTGGGTGGATCGAATGTGCATCTTTCAAGTTTGCCATCCCAAAGCAACGTAAGCCCCCCACCATTATTATAAGAATCAAACATAATATTGGAATTAGATCCATAAATTTGAAAATACTGAATACCCTCGTTCATATCGCCACCACTATTATGGTAATTGACATACATCATTCTTCTAATAATATATGCAGACCCCAAATCAACATTAATTCTTTGCTTGGCTTGTTCCCTATGTTGTGATAGCCAAGCATTATCATCATTAGAAGATCCGAGCAATGATGTAGAAGTATCAAAGGCATAATAACCCTGATAATTCTCATCCTTTATAGTGGAAGGACAAACATGATATACATCTAAAGTTGGAACTATCGTAGTATAACTCATTTTGGTCCCCAGTGAATAAAACACTCTCTTTTCGTTTTTGTCAGACTTTCAGGAAAAGCAGACTTATTCTTCAAATTGCAAAATTCTGGTTCAAATAATTCCCAGTATGAATCAACGCCCTTCCATCCACCCATATAATTATCTACCCATTTCGAAAAAGAGGGTTCATCATCAAACATTAAACATTCTTCTCTAAAACGAAGCTTTTTTCCTTGTTTTTCTCTGTTTTCTTTTTGCTTCAAAGCCCAATCCATCAATTCATTATAGTTGTCTATAAACTGTTGAGGTATGTCCTTGTCTCGGATGTAAAGAAACCCCCCGTTACAAACTTTTCTCCAGTCTATTTTTCTCCACAGACATTTCTTCGTTCTATATTGAAACAAATTAGCTTGGAATGGTGCCTTTTGTTTCAAAACATCCCAAAAGTCGTTAGGTAAAGCACAAGTTGGTCTACAGTCCCAATCTAAAAATACAATTTCATCAAAGTCTTTCATTGCCTCAAGAAGTACATCTAACTTATGCCGATATAACTGAGTTCCCATGTCATACCGAACAGGATCAGAAGAGACCAACTTGCACGAAAAACCACCCTGAAGCAAACTATGTAAGTTATCTTCTCCAAACACATAGACTACTGAATTATCAACTTTGGAATTAGGGTCTTTTCGTATGAATTCTATATCTTTTGCTAGCTTACCATCTCGCATACCATTAGAGCTTATGTCGCCCCATACAGCCCTTACAATTCCCATTTTCATTCTTTCTCTTCCTCACAATCAGAGATAATAAGGGATACATTTTTCTCTACTTCTTCAAGCCTTTGGCGAATATGATCTGCTCCCAATTTGCCTTTTCCCTGAGTAAAACCATAGTTCTTTTTGAAGTTCATGATTCCAACAGTTTCTGGGTTAAATCTATTGGCGACATAAAACATATATGTGTCTTGAGTTGGGGCGGGCAGTTTCTTTTCTCTAAGCAGCTTAACGCAGAATTGAGTGAACCTAGTCTTATGTAATTGAATAAACGATATGGTTCTTTTAACATTGTGATAAAATCGATTGCCCTCTATTTTTCCCTCATTTATCATCGGTTGAGCCCTTCTCAGTTTCCTCTTCCAATGACCCTTGGCCCACTCATCCAATTTCCGAATATGCTCAGGACGACTATATCCCCATCGATGACCACAAAATGCATAGTTCTTCATCTGATCGTCTATAAAAGGTCTATTGTCCGTAGCATAACTATCGGCATCTAATTTTAGCCAATAGTCAGTAGTAACATGTTCTGCCGTTCCAAATACAAAAGCACTTAGCATTTCTTCTCTATGATTTTCCGCATTATCCATCTTCCAAGGTATCATTTTAACATTGGGCAATCTTAGAAAATCTAGTTTTGGATCGGTTTGTATATCCAACCCATGAACAAAAACAATAACCGGATATTTGTCAATATTTTTGTATTTTATCCAGTTAGCAAAGGTCAACCGAAGAATATCAACATAATAATTGTCGCATGCCGTAACAATAGTAGTATCAACATAATTGCCATCCTGTTTGTTTATATAAGCTTTTAGTCTTTTGTCGGCATATTTTAAAAAAGAATTAATGTTGGCAATGTTCCCATCACACATTTCTTTAAACACTTTCTTCCAATGTTCGCAATTAGGAACATCTAGAACGTGCTTATCTCCATGGAAGTGAAAAATCTTTGGTTCTTTAGACTGGTTATTATCATGAAGAGGAGAAACGTTGTAATTTGTTGGAGCTATAAAATACTTAAGTCCCCATTCCCCGATAGAAGGATAGAGTATTTGACAGGCAACTTCGTCAGGAATAAAAATGTGTTTCTGTGATCCCTTATGAGCTAAATCTGTCCAATATCTAACGAACTCTTTCCACTTATCAGATTTTCTAAACGATAATATTCCAGTGTTAATTGCCTCATGTGATTTCAACGCTTCTGTTAAATATCGTTCTTCTGCTATCCCTTTAAATCGGTTAATTCTCTTCGATATGTGTCCGCCAGTACTTACCCATCCTGCAAAATGTGGTATACAAAAATCTACATTCTTCTCATCTAGATAATCAAACATTTTGTCTATTGGTCCATTCACAACCACATCGGCATCTATCCATAGGGTTTTGTCATACGGAGAATTTTCAAAAAGTGAATTTTTTCTAACTAAAGTTTTATAATCATGTCTTTGCTCATTATGTACGATATCACACTTGAAGTATTTTAAAACTTCATCAAACTCCTGAGGATAAGGTGTCTCGACATAGAAGGTAATAGAACCATTCCAGTATTTTCGTAAGGTATACAGGGCGACAATAGCTCTTACAACTATCGCAGAACCTCTGTTAAACATAATCACGCCTTTAGACTCCATAAATACCTCTTTGGTTAAACTAAGATCATTATACAGTATTTAGAATGATTTATAGAAGGAATTTATATGGCGTTACCGATACCAGTTATGGCCTGATAAATGCCGGGTCGATAAGGTGAGAATCTATATTGTGACCCTAAAGTTTGGTATTCTTCAGGAGTTAAGTCACTAAACGTTTTACCTTCAGGAAGAAATGCTTGAGGTGGCTTTCCAAAAATATCCATCTCTTTTGGCAAGTCCTGATTATTAGGAACTCCACCAGTAGGCTCAGAATGCCCAAATGGTAACATATCCATTATTAAAACACCTTTTCTAATGCTTCTCTCTGTATCCCCAAGTCATATTTCTTATTCAACGTTTCTTTTATATTAGGTGGCTTAAGTAAATTATATACAAACACAAAAAACACTATAATCTTTGTTTTTAGCCCTCTCTTTATATATTTCGCCGGACGATGAGTAATAACCTTCCATGCAATGTTGTCCATGTGATAATGAAACTTAGACGTTGGTAAAAAGGTCATCAAGTATACGAATGGCTTAAATATCGAAAAATAAACACAAAACGAAAACAAATGATGAAGGTTCGTTATTCTCTTTAAATCGTTTTTATTATCAAATTTCAGTATGCTATTCCAATGAAAGTCTAATGGGATATTATTTTCAAACGTTCCCTTTTCCAAACATCCACTATCAATAGCCATTTGTGTTAATTCTATTCCGGGATAGGGCTGAAACTTTGTTGTAGTAGAAACATCTGCCTCACATTTTATATTCAAACATAGAGTTTCCCATGCGTTTTTAAATGTCTCTTTTGGAAGCAATAAGATGTTCTGCATTCTTAAACAAAAGCCATAAGAATGAGCTAATTTTGCAGCGCCGATTAAAAAATCATTAGTCATATGCCTTTTAAGTAAATTTACTCTTCTTTCTTCATTCCCCGTTTCTATGGCTGTCTCTATAATTGTGCATCCGGCGTCTTTCATTAACGATATTCTTTCTTCGGTAATCATTGTCGGATATAAATGACATGCCCAAGGTATACCTATCTCTTTCTTATATAATTCACAAAATTCTTTGAGCCATATAATATCGTGTCCAAAGGTGTCATCTTTAAACAGTATCGCCTTCCCCTTATTGTTAGGAAGAGATATTCTAGCCTTAATTATCTCTATGCACTTTTTAGGACTTGAAACTCGTATGACTTTACCTAGCCCTTTATAGATTTTTCTCAGGGCATGATTCATACAATAGGTACAATTGTATGGACACCCTCTATGTAGCCAAACGAGCATCCTTTCACTTTCTGACAATTGACCAGATAGAGCAAAATCGGGTGTTGGAAGTATATCTAAATCTTCAATAAGAGGTCTGACTTCGTTTTTAACAACATCTTTTCCGTTTTTGAATATCCAGTTCTTAATGTGTAAATAGTCTTTTACGTCTCTGATAGACTCACATAGATCTAATAACGGATACTCCCCCTCTCCAACACAAGCACCATCAAAGGTTGAATTTCTTACTATCTCTTCTCCATAGAATGTTGCGTGTGGACCTCCTATTACCGAAAACAGATTATACTTTGATTTTAGTTTTACATCTATTTCTTTAAAATGCAGATATTCTCCGGATGTGCATGAATACGCCAGCAAGTTAGGTCTAATGTTTTCTACGGCCGAGCTTATTTCTTCGTATTCTTTGGAGTCAATATAAAAAACATCAAAGTTGTGTTTTTTAAGAAGGGCAGAAAGATACATTATCCCCTGTCCTTCTCCGTAACGTTTGGCTATAAATAGGACTTTCAAAGAGTTAATCTATGAAGAGATGATGTCTAGCTCTCTAACCGTATTCTTAAACACCCTAAGGCTATCGGGAGTAAAAGAACACAGGTGAGCTTTTTCGACAGAGTTTTGTGCATTAACGTCATGGGTAAAATGTTTTTCCAATATTTGAGCGCCATTAAAATAAGCTTTCAGAGCAGCAGCGGTTCCAACAACGTGATCACTAAAACCGCTATAAAACCCTTGCTCGTTTTTAAACATTGGCATTTCTTTTAGTTTTGGATTAAATAAGAACGTTGGATATTCAGCAACACAATACAAATATTGAATATTGGAATTAAACCCAAAAGGAAATTCTCCAAGCTTATACAGTCCCGTTGAAATTATAGTTGGTTTGTTTTTAGCCAATATTTTTTCACATAGAGACTTGTCATTAAAAGATGTGTGACTAGCAATTTTATAGTAGTCAAACTCAAAATCATCTAGCCACTCTAGCTTTTGTTCGTCAAAAACCGTAGCCATTGTTTTAATTCCATGATAAGCACACTGCAACCAAAACTCTTTAAAATCATCATGCGTCATTTCAAGATGTTTTCTAGAATAATCACCCCAAATACGTTTGCTATTCAGAAGTTGTATTTTAACAATATCGGCTCCAGACAGATACGCTGATAGAGCCATCCTATTAAGCTCTTCTAAATTTCCAGAGTGCTGATTAAATAGATCAACAACTATTTTCATTTGTATTCCTTATACCATCGGGAATTTAGATGTCGTTTCAACTCTTTCCAGATCTTCTTTATCGTGTATGTCTATTAGGTCGCAAATAACAACCCCGCAATATGTGCTTAAGTCGTACTGATTGACATAGCCAATTTTCATAACTCTAAAAGCGCCATTTTGCATCAGGTTACTATTAACACTAAAAATCTCATTCTTGTCATTTTCGATAAGGGTTTCTATTCCCCTGTCCAAATGAGCCCCCCTAATTTGAGGAGAATTAGGCTGTAGGGATATGACTAGATCTGGTCTTTCTTCATATGTCCAATCTCTAGAAAGTTTATTAATTACATCCCGAATAATCTCTTGTTTAAAGACATATGCATTAGACAAAGAAGGGGCTCTCTTGTAAGGGTAAGCGCCAAACTTTTTTGCCATCTCTAGAATTTCATTATCTTCGGATGAAACCCAAACATCCATGTCATATTTTGACTCTTTGCAAGCCTTAATTGCCCAATACAGCATGGGTTTTCCGTTTACAACCAGCTTATTCTTGTTGGCTAGTCTTTCAGATTGACCTTTTGCCGGAATAATTGCAATTATCTTAACATTTTCTTTTGATATTTTTTCTGAACTCATAATTTCTCCTTTTCATCATTATACAACAATTTATATTAAACCTTGCACTCTTTATATTCTTTACTTTTCGTCTTGTTGTGGTTATGCATTCGATATCTATAAAATGGTATTCGCAAATGATGAATTCTATACTTGTCTCCCAGCCTCTTCCTTAATTCTTCCTCTTCCTTGTGCCTCATGTCGGGATTGTAGCCCCCCAATTCCAAAAGCAAATCTTTCCTATACATAATTCCACAAGAAATTGGGTCTTTTTCTGCGTATTTTCTTTCTATTTTGTTTTCATACTCGTCAACCAGAACATAGTCTGATGAAACGCAAAACGCATCTAAGTTATTAAGAAGATATGTCCTCAAAAATAAAATCATATCCTCATTAATAAAGTCGTCAGCGTCAACCCTTACAACGAATTGCCCCTTTGAATTTCTCATCCCTATATTAGATGCTTCTGCTATGCCAACGTTTTTACTGTTTTGTATGAACGTAATGGCTGTTAAAAATGGAGATATTTTTGTAAAAGAATCATCTGTGCTACAATCATCAACTACAACAATTTGAGGATTGTGATTATTTTGACCCAAGCAGCTACGAAGACATCTAGGCAAATATTTTCCGTAGTTATAATTGGTAACGACAATAGAAACGTCTGAATTCATTAGTGCCAGTCCTTAGTGTTGAGAGCTTTATCGTCTATAATCAAATCATAGGGCTTGCCAAATTTTAGTTCGTGACACTTGACGCCCCACTTTTTAAACTGCTCTTCTGTAACCGACCTCCAATCTATACCAGTCCCTCCGCCTCTACCGGTCCAATAAACTATAGTGTTTCCTTGATCGTATAACTTATTTGCCTTAGATATATTTTCAACATTTGGAACGGCGCTTGAATAATCTCGATCCTCCGGAGTCAAACAAATAGTTTCGTCTATGTCTATGTAGATTATCATTTTAATTTCTTTTCCATTTCTTCTACCATCAGATCGTATAGGGCATTGCTTCCGCGTCTAGATAAATGAATTTGATCCGGAATCGTACATTTTCTAAGTTGATGATCGTCCCACTTTGATAAATCAATAGTGTTTAGTTGCGAAGCAAAATAGTCAGAATATTTCTTTATAATTTTTATTGAAAAAGTATCTACATTTAAGTTGGAAATTATTCTACTGCAATTTATCCATAACAAATTATCGATTTTTTTAAGATATGGCAAAACATATTGATTTGCCATAGATAGAGAGTACATGTTGGTTGTTATTTCGCCCTTAAGCTCATAATTAAACGTTGATGACAAATGCTCCTTAATAACAAGTTCTCCAAACACGTTGTCAAAATGACTTTTTCTTTCATTGTAAATCGCCCAACATCTTGATTGACGGCGAGGTGCGAAATCTACAACTCCAGCATGCAAAAATACAAAATCATAGTTTTCATTTCTGTTCTTATGAAAATTTATAAAATCGATAATAGTTGTACGAAAATGGGGACACACATGTATTTCAGAACCAAAATTTTCTTTCATTCTTTGAGGATAAAAACCAGACTGTTCCGTTGCGGGACTTAAATTGTTAAGTCCTCGACTATCAGTATATATTAGCGTTCTCATGGCAAATCTCCAATATTTATTTTAACACTTCTACTAATTCAATAAGGTTCCCATCTGGATCTTTACAAAAAGTAACCTTAGCATATCCGTCTGGAGAAAATTGAGGAGGGGCATTAAACGTAACCCCATCCAACGCCATTTTAATATATAGGTCATCTAAATTTTCCACGGTTAGAGCAAAATGAGATATTCCTGAATCAATAATGTTTTTTCTGTTAATTGTTCCAGAATCATGAGAGATATATTTAAGAAGTTCAACCATGCCACCATTACCATCTGACATTTTTACAGTTCTAACACAAATATTTTTAACGCCAGAAAAGTTATCGATGTAGTCGCCCGCTTCAATGGCATCTTTTACTATTTTAAAGCCAAGCAAATCGACATAGAAAGATATTGATCTTTCTATGTCGATTACACTAATCCCTACGTGTCTTACGGAAATCACAGTGTATTTATCTTTCTAAGCTTCTTAGAGACTTCCTTTTCCTTGTCGCTAACAAATTTACCCATTGTCCCCATAGATGCCTCAATGTCTCTAATATATTGAATCATTTTTCTTAGACCATTAATTTCAAGAGAGGCAGATTGATCCGACCCATACATGCTTCTGTCAATGGTAATGTGTCTCTCGATAGAAGTTGCCCCCATTGCCACAGCCGCACAACTTATTATGATTCCGGCCTCATGTCCACTGTATCCAACCTTACATGAAAACCGATCTCTCAAATAAGGGATTGTTTTCAAATTAGCCTCTTCTTTTGGCATTGGGTATATACTATTACAATGCATTAGTTCATAGGGACAACTATTTTCAACAAAAACCCCAACCGCTTTCTCTATCTGTTCAATCGTGCTCATGCCGGTAGATATAAGCGTATATTTTCTTTCTTTGGCAACCTGAGTAATAAAATCCCTATTTGTAAGCATGGCAGAAGCTATTTTGTTGTATCTCAGATTATATTGCTTAAGAAAATCCTGACTTTGACTGTCCCAAGCTGACGCAAACCATTCTATACCCTTGGATTTACAATAAGAATCTATCTCATCATAATTTTCTTTGCTAAGTTCAAGTCCTTCTTTTTGCTGACGATTAGTTGTTCCCCAAGGACTTTCTCGTGGCTTGTCTAATTCTTCTTTGGTATAAACAACGTCTACTGTTCTCTTTTGAAATTTGAC
>Ga0210057_1003435_pt1 | contig 21834 bp, 19 predicted proteins | sample CryGeyCG2114_010_2_FD_183968 | JGI IMG/M metagenome (GOLD analysis project Ga0210057, IMG submission 183968) | Groundwater microbial communities from aquifer - Crystal Geyser CG10_big_fil_rev_8/21/14_0.10 (SPAdes) (version 2) | ecosystem: Environmental > Aquatic > Deep subsurface > Groundwater ...
TTTACAAGGAATATATTCTTGTCCTGCGTATCTATTCCTTTTGTACTCACGGGCTATGGTTCTATGATTCCTCTTAAGTATCTCCGCTATGTCTCGTGATGATTTTCCCTGCTCTTTTAATGCGTATATCCTCTCCCTTTCTTCAAGTGTTAATTGTTTGTATTGACTTCCCATAATGCCACCTATTTTATCTCAAGGTGGGGCACTTCGTTTTAGAACTCAAGCTATAATTCTTTGTGTCTATATACTAGAATCATTTATAAATAAATATTTTAAGCTGTCGTGGCAGTATGTATAGTGAAATATCTTATAAGCTCCCGCATTCTAAATCACAATTGACATCCAATTAATCCCATAGTATAATTGCGTACATTTATTTTTATATGGCAAATAAAGAAAAAGAATCTGACCCACGCACCTCTCGCTTTCGAGAAGTTTATTTCATAAAGCACCCATTTTCTCTACAGCCTTCACCTGGGTGGCCAGGAGGCGAACTTGTACTAACAGACTCGTTTGGTCCAGAAGGTCTAGACGCTATTAAAGCACAGTTTGGCGATAGATACAATCTAGATAACTTTCTTTTAGTGGATGCATGGGCTGCCAGCATGCCTAAAACTGAAAACATACGTGCTGAACTTTTTAGAACTGCTGCTCGTGCTTTTGATGGCGACAATGCTTTGACTGGGGAACGACTAGGAATTCAAGCAACAGACTTTGCTAAAGGGCCTGCATTCGCTCTAATTAAACATGCTTGTTCTGGTCAACGTTTTTTTCCCCGTGGAAGCAATGCTAACGAAAAACTTAATAAACTTCATCTTAGAAAAACTGCATGGGTACGGGGAGCAACACGCGCTGCTTTTTGGAATACTCTCCCAGCCTATGGCACATTGGTAGCTAGCGAAATGCTTCCACAAAATTTACAACCTTATGCTCATGTAGGAATTGGCATGCTTGGTTTAGGGAGTGTTTTTCGGGAACATAATATTGCCAAGAGCCAACTTTCAGCAATTCAAGAATTTGTAAATAGCCGCAGAGATAAAGAGGCATTCGCAGTTGCTTTAACCGAACTCGATATCGCAGCAAGACTTGTCCAATTGAAAAGATCAACCACTTTAGAGAGAAATCGTGAGAATGTAGGAGTTGTGCGGAGAATGGCTGAAACTGCAGCAATTGAAAACAATAGACATATGGGACATTTTATACAAGACTGGACTCAAAACGATGTTGACGTACCTGTTGGAGATATTCAAAACTATCCCCGTCCGAAAAATATGTTTGAATTATCAGCTCAGCTTGCTGCAGGAGCTGCCATACTCGGCGACGTAACTGTAATAAAGAATGAAATAACCGAAAACCTTCCAAATTTGCCTGGGTTAACAGGTGCTATATTCGATTTTCCTCCCGATATCGCAAAAAGCCTCCTTGAAAGTATAAAAGCTCATCCTCGTAGACCTCTTGAAGTTTTAATGCATATTTCTCCTACCTTGGCAGCGCTCATGAGTGCTCAAGCTGTTCGTGGCGACCACAAAACAACAGATGATTTAATAATCGATGGCACTATCGGTAAAGTCCTCGGCGTTCGTGGAATTGAACTTCTTTCAGCAAAAGGATATGTAGTAGAATCTACTGCAACATCACAAGATTCTCACATTGCACAAGGTCGTACGCGCTTACTAAAAGCATATGAGGAACATGGTGAATCAGTATTTTTTGGCTCTACTAAAAACGGTTTACGAGTTCTTCTGCCACCAGACATAAAAACCTTTCTAACAGCGCAATTATTCTTAAATTTCTCTCCAACAATTACAAAAAAAGGAGATGGAATGACACAGACTACAAAAGGCACGGATCATATTCAAAAAGCAGTAATAAAAGCATCAAAAATATTTAAAAGTAAAACTGGCATACCCGCTGCATTTGCCCTGCCGGTATTGGCAGATTTACAAACGACAAAACAGTATCTTTCACATGTTTCTGTTAATGTCGGAATGAATGAGGCAAATTTAAATAAATGTACTAATGCCATAAAAGCAATTGGAGCAATGCAACGAAATTTGATCACTTATGCACTTTCGGAAATAATTGGAACACCAGAAGAATATAAACAACTTCTGACAAATCCTGATCGTATTAAAATGATGTCATTTTTAGTACGAGAACTCTACCAAGTGGATGACCCCGATCTAAGAGCCCATTTAAATGCAAAAATACAAGAACTTATTGGATCAAGAATGAATCGCAGAGGGGATACGGTATCGGGATTACTACGACCATCTGGGATATATTATGAGGGAATTCAATATACTGATGCCATTGTGGACGCATTCAATCATACATTAGAGACAAATGGATCCCTTGCTCCAGATACATACGTTGGTGCTTTACGCGATGCGGTTGCAATTTCTTACAGTGAAGTAGTTCATTTCCTCTCAATTGGATCTGATAATCATAAAGGGGGGAACTTGGAGGAATATCTAAAGTGGGCTAAAAACTATGTTCGCCCATATATTATTCCCCATCTCACCCAAGTTCAACAAGAATCATTTCTCACCCAGCTAACAACAGCTATAAGACATGCTACTTCTAGATTGCCAGATATGGGACCTCACTCACATGAAGATCAAAGTTCTATTGATAATAGGTACAAGGCCCAAGGACTCATAGATATTGCAATAGGAATGTGCGGAATGTCTGATACTCTTCCTGATCTAAGTGAACAATGTTCGTTATTAACTAGCGAATATGAAGATTTGACAGTAAAATTGAACAATACATTATATAAACCGAATAGAACTGTTGCATTAGAGTAATTTAAAACATCGTTTTACAATCTACTCTTCCTCTCCACACCCTGAGACCAATTACAACATATCACCCCCTCCTCTCAATCAATCCAACAAGCTCACTCTTCATCTTCCCTGATCTGACCCAGTTTTTTTGACGTTTATCAAGTAACTCACCAAGACCATCAAGCGGACTTTTTGGATTGTAATTTTGAATAAAGTTAAGGAGATTTTTATAAAATTCATTACTTGAAAGACCGGTTCTATGCTTAATAATTTTTATAAAGTAAACTCAAAATGTTTGAAAGGTGAACTTTGTGTTTCTGTGTGTCAAGCATGTTTATACATTTTATTTATATAGGCTGTTATTTTTCGACTTCTATAAACTGTTTCATTTAAACGCGTGGCAAGGTCCCAATTAATTATACTCAAATTGTCAAAATACTCTTCTCCATCCAGATAAATTTTATCCAAAACTGCCCGTTCTGGGGTAGCCTCAAATACCCCATCAATTTCTAAAATCCCCTGAGAGTTCAAAAGAATTTGATTTTTTATCTTACGATAAATATATTTTTGAGAAGTTATTTCAATAGTCTCAGATCTATTTGAAATAAGAAAAATTGAAGTGTATGGCTGAAAAACAATTCCATGTTTAGTCAAAATAGAATACAGGCTGATATATGAAGGCTGGCGGAGCTTATTTGCAAACTCAAATCTGGAGTATTTATCGTCAAGTGCGTATATACCCTTGGACAGTCTGATTAAATTCCCTTTTCCAACATGATAGCTCAGCGCAGACAATAGATTTTTATCTGGTTGTCTATCGATCAGTCGTGAAATATCTGAAAAAGTGAATACTGTTTGAAATTGACTTTTTCGTCGAAAAATTTTTGTAATCATAACGCTTATATAAGAATTAATCTTATGTAGATGTTACAATATTAATGTACTTTTGTCAATCCACTTCAAGGTCAAGATTGTCAGGCACCCTACTCTTCCATTCCCCACCCTCTCGCATGAGTTTTCGTATCCGCCAGCCTTCATAAAGTTCACGTCTGTAAAGAGGAATTTCAATGATCGGTTTATTAATTTTTTTAAATATATTCGTCACCCAGTCATTATTTGAGATCACGACATCAAATGGGAGACAGTTTTTATTGATATATCCGAGCCATTTTGAGTCATCGTGAAAATCTGGGATTCCAATTATCTGGATAACGCGGTCTTTCCATTGATGATCGCTTAAAACGTTATTTATCATTTTTTCAACGTCGATTTGTGAATATGGATTATTTTCATCATCAACATTTACACTTCCAATTCCAATAATGACTTTTTCCGCCAGTTTGAAAGATTCTTCCAAGAGATAGACATGCCCTTTGTGAAAAGGCTGGAATCGTCCGATTATGAGTGCTGATTTATATGTCATTGCTCAAATTGCCATATTGCTTAATTGCCAAATTGCTACTTATTAAGAATCTGTTTCGACTTTTCGCCACGTGTTTTTCTCAAATCGTCCCCTTCATACTCGATCATATCTCGGACTGTCCAAGCGTGAAAAAGAATGCGGTAAAGCTCAAGGCGATCAAGCTCAGTTTTACTCAACTTTTTGATTAATATCTGATGCCATTTATTAGCAATTTTTTTATCAACACGCTCCAACCATCCCCAGTAATATGCCAAATCCCACAACCTATCTCCGAGTCTTGCCCACTCAAAATCAATCAGTCTTTGAAATGTACATTTGCCACCTAAGTGATTAATAATTATGTTTCCTGGCGCCAAGTCACCATGTATCGGCGAAACAACATAATCTGCGCTTAAAACGTATTTTTTTAATTGCGAAAGTCTCGTTGCAATATTTTCTTCAATTTTTTCGTCAAAAAGATCGTCTTGAATAAAATGAAGAGTCATATTTATGTTATAAACCATAAAAGGTTTCCAGTTTTTCAAATGATTATCAACTGGTGCCCTCCAGAAGTTTTTGACGTCTTTTATCGGTAAATTGTGAATCGTTGATATTGATTTATAGACTTCTCTGAAAGTCTGAATCAATTCTGTCGGATGTTTTGACAAACAAATATCTTGAGCAACTCCATGGGCATAATCCTGGATAATAATGTCTTTTTTATAAAAACAGTGCGAGCCGTCATGAATCAAAATTTTTGGCGCAGGGATATTTTTACTCTCAAGATATGAGTAAACTTCGTTATGCCTTTTCACTGATTTTGGGTCTTCACACTGTAGAACTTTTAAGAGATAATCCTTGCCGTTTTTTATATGATAAGCACTATTTGACGACGCTGTTTTTTCATTACTCACTCTCAGACCATTCAAATCAAGAATTCCCTTTGTATAAAAAGTAATATTTTCATTATCGTCTTTGATCGTTTTAAGTTTTCCAATCTCATTCTCTTTGACCGACTCATTTTGATCAATTTCAAACTCAACCATACCTGCATTTGGAAGTTTCACGTCATGCAAATACTTCATAAAAGATTGCTCTTCCTTTTTTGTTTTTAGACTTTTTGGACCACCGTGAATGATTTGATAGCAAATCGCAGTAAGCGGTGCTTGATGAGAGACGATGAGGATATTTGCACCTTTTTTTTGTGAGGAAATCAACGTTTTCAATCCAGTTGAGATCCGCTCAAACATCATCTTCATACTCTCACCACCTGGGTATTTGGAGTCATATAAATGTCTAAGTTTGCGATAATTTGGCGGGATTTTATGAATAATTTCCCACCAATAATGCCCTTCAAAAATTCCATGATCCAGTTCATGGAGCCAATCTAATGTTTCAAATTTTGCACTTCCAAAGTATCGATTGAGTATTTTTCCAGTTTTACGAGCTCGTGCAACAGGTGAGGAATAAATCATATCAATTTTCTCATCCTTAAGTTCATACGCAGCTCGAATAACCTGAACTTTCCCCTTTTGCGTGAGACCTTCAGGATCAGACGTTCCCGACATGAATCCAAACTTAGTATTTCCTATGCTTTGTCCGTGGCGAATAAGAATAAGTTTCATGAATGAATTATATCATCCTTGACAAGCAACAATTTTGAGCGTACACTATGTACAGTATGTCAGACCAACTCACCTTCTCTGCTACCGAGGCGCGGCAAAATTTTTTCGAGCTACTTCGACTGGCAAAGGCTGGGAAAAAAATAACAATTAATAAAAAAGATGAAGATCTGCAGTTTCAACTTCAAAAAAAAGAAAGGTTTGCAAAAAAAAATATTGTAAAAATAGCTGAAGCTATGGGGGAAATTGGTCTAAAAGCCCCAAGCGATCCGCAGAGACTCAAAAGTATTATCCTCGAATCTAAAAACATCGAAATCGATTTATGAGAAGCCTATATTTAGATACCAATATCTTAATATACCAATCGTTTTCTAAAACAGACTTGTATGAGATTTCTTTTGAATTTTTAAAAAAATGTCATAAAAAAAATATTGAGCTGGTTACATCTACGGAAACATTTCAAGAAATACTATTTGTTGCACAAAGAAATAATCAATTGGAACAAGGGCTTGCAACCTGTAAAAAATCTCTTGAAATCGTCCGAGTACTAGACGTTACTTCAAAAACAATTCTCCTTTATCTCTCATTTTTACAAAATAATTCGCATCTTATAAGTCGCGACGTCCTTCATCTCACCGTCTGTTATGAAAATGGAATTGACGGTTTTGTGACATTTGACAAACAATTATTGGAGACAAATATCGTCCCAGTTTACAGTCCTAAAACAATTATAATTTAGACTATTTATGAATATCACAAAAATAAACGCTATCGAGATCTTGGATTCTCGTGGAAAACCAACAATTAGAACTTTTATTACTCTAGAGGATGGCTCTGTGCACTCGGCTTCTGTCCCATCTGGCGCCTCAACTGGCGCACATGAAGCTGTTGAACTTCGAGATGGAGATGAGTCGCGACACTTGGGACAAGGAGTTTTGAAAGCTGTTGCAAATGTGAATGATATTATTGCGCCAAAAATTATTGGAATGAATCCAGATCCAAAGAAAATTGACGAAGTGATGATCGAGCTTGATGGAACTGAAAATAAATCAAAGCTTGGAGCAAATGCAATCCTCAGTGTCAGCATGGCGGTGACACGAGCTTCGGCATACATGGCTGAGCAGCCGCTCTGGCAGTTTATAAATGAATATTATTTCCAACGACTGACGACTGACGACAGACGTCCGGCCTTCCCTCGTCTCATGGTAAATGTCGTCAACGGTGGCAAACATGCAGGATGGAACTTTGACATTCAGGAATTTATGATCATGCCAGTTTCAACAAAGCCTACAGAGTCCATTCGTATTGCAGCAGAGATCTTTCAGCAACTTGGAGCTGAATTGAAAAGTCAAAAGTTATCAACATTAGTTGGCGATGAAGGTGGGTATTCGCCTGCCCTTTCCTCAAATGAAGAGGTGTTTGAAACAATAGAAAAAGCGGCAAATAAACTTGGGTACAAAAAAGGGGAAGATTTTGATTTTGCAGTAGATTGTGCTGCTACCGAATTTTTTACTAAAGGAAAATACATTCTCAAAAAAACCAACGAAGTCAAAAGTCCAAACGAACTCATGGAATATTATTCTAAACTTGGACAAAAATATAATATTCAGTCTTTCGAAGATCCATTTGCTGAGGATGACTGGGAAACCTTTGCCATGTTCACAAAAGAACTAACTACTAACAACCAACAACCAACAACTATCGTGGGAGACGATCTTTTTGTAACAAATCCAAAAAGAATCAAGTGTGGAATTGAAGAAAAATCTGCAAATGCAGTTCTCATCAAACTTAACCAAATCGGAACAGTGTCTGAAACTATCGAAGCCATTCAAATGACCAAAAAGGCAGGCTGGAAAGTCGCAGTATCGCATCGATCTGGAGAAACTGAGGATACGTTTATCGCCGACCTTGCGTATGCGGTAGCTGCAGATTTCATAAAAATCGGCTCAATGTCAAGGAGTGAAAGACTGGCCAAATATAATCGGTTAATTGAGATAGAAAACGGAATGTAATATACTGTACAATATAGCCATTATGGATACTCCAGCATCCTTTTCATTCAATCCAGTTTCAGTCTCTGCCACACAAGGAGAGCTCGTCCCGATAGATATTCTAATTCACAGCGATGATAAATCAGTAATATCTGCTGATGTTTGGATAAAATTTGACCCCACAGTTCTTGAGCTGGCAGACGACCAATCAAGCGTCGTCGCAAACGGAGATCTTTTTCAGATCGTTGATGTAAAAACGATAACTCCCGGCAATGTATACCTTTATGCTCTAAATCAATCAAAAACTTCTCAAACTCCAGCCAACGGAAAAATAGCAACGATTATGCTTCGTGCAAAATCTTCTGGAAACACACTTCTCCAGTTTCATTGTGTCCCTTTTGATGAAAAAACTTCACAAATTATCGAGTTTGATGCAAAATTAACAAATATCATAGACTGCAACTCCACCCGAAATCATACGACTGAAATAATTGTAGCCGACTCCTCACAGGTGCTTGGGGCGTCATCGACTCGTTTTGCTAGTCTAAAAGGATATGTCACGCTCGCAGTATTAATCTTTATATTGATTGGAATATTTATTTGGAGATATCAAAAAATCTCCAAGGAAATTAAGAAAAAATGATCGGAATTTTTTAAAAAAACTCATGCAAATAGCTACTTCAAAAAGTAAAAAAATCTCTCCCAAACAACTTCGCACTATGGGAATTATTTTCGGTGTACTCGTTGCTATTGGCGTGGCAGTGGGTCTATTTTTACTGACACAAGGAGCTGGCACACAAGCAAGTGAGGAAATGCCACAATCTGTAGAAACTATGGAAATTGATGCGTCAAAAGTATCAGTGAGTTGGTCGACTGGAAAAGAAACTATTGCGGTAATTGAGTATGGAACAGAGGCTGATGCTGCATCTTTTGCCGATTTTGCATTTTCTGAAAACCCAACAACTAGCCATAATGTCGAGATCCCCTCTCTTGAGCCTGAAACCACTTATTACTTTCAAATCAGATCTGGTGACAGTGTATTTGATAATGGTGGTTTGTTTTGGAGCTTTACAACGCCGCCAGGAGATGCAAATCCTGAGACAACGCCCGGTCTTTCTCCTACCGCTATTCTATCACCTGTCTCGATAACGCCCTCTATTTCTATTTCGCCAGTTGCAAGTCCTTCAGCTTCAATCATTCCAACGCCGTCGCTTACCGCAACGCCGTCTGGAGCCCTTCAGCAAATCAACACTCCGACTGCTAGCCCATCCGGTGAAGTTTCACCAAGCCCAACCGGGGTGGCAATATGCAGCTCCACAAACTGCACAAACATCCTGCAATCTTTGGGGAATTTATGTACGACTCAAGATTATGTAAAATGTCTTCTTGGCGCAAATGTAACTGTCACCGAAGGCCCAACTGGAACTGCGACACCGGCTCCAGTTTCTGAAGAGATGAGAAGTACCTGTGCGATCACATCTCTTCAGTCAAATAGTTGTTCGTCATGGATTTGGGAAGACATGACGGCAAAAGAGCTTTCCTGTTCTGAAACTTTTACAAAGTACTTTGTCCAGTGTAAAGGCACAAGTTGGAGCTCGAGCGATCCTGCCCCTTGGTACTGTAATAAAACTACCAGTTCAAATTCTCTAAGCCTTCCTTGTGACAATGCACCGACCCCAGCTCCAGGTCAAGCGGTATTTTGTCGGGTGCGGGCAGAGACTGAGGCCGGGGGAGATGACAATGCGACAGATTGGGTTTATATAAATTCGACATGTTCATCCTATGGAGTACTAGCAAGTGCAGCAAACTGTCAAATAGATTATCTACAACAGAGCTTATGTGGAAGTTGGAGTTGGAGCTTGGCAAATTTCAAAGACCCGACTTGCACTGCCGCACTAGATCATTACTGGCTACAGTGTACGAGTAATGGATTATTTTCAAACCCAACCGATCCTCTTACTCCAACACCGTACTGGTACTGCAATACTACAACAGAAGAAAGCTCTTTAGATATGCCTTGCGGAAATGCCTTTGCACCAGCAGATGGTCAAACTTTGACGTGTCGTGTGAGGCCTGAAGATGCCTACGGCACAAATGCTCATGCCGGAGAATGGAAAACGCAAACTCTAACTTGTCCAACATCAACACCAACTCCAACTGATGCACCGACGGCAACCACCGCACCGACTGCAACGCCAACTCCGTAATCTAATTAAGAAACAACAGCGCCATAACCTTGAATAGTTTTTGCTGCAGATTCAGTCGCAGCCTTCATAGATTGTTCAATAGATGAAGTTTGTAAGTACTTTGTAAAAAAGGTGGCAACGTAACTGTCTCCCGCTCCTGTCGTATCAACAACTTTAACATCAAGTGCCGACTCATGATAAATCTTACCAGCATGAATGACAGTCGAGCCTTTGTCTCCAAGCAGAGCCAATCCTGAAAACCCGCCATCAATAATCAGCTTTTCAAATTCTTCAAGTCTTTCGCCTCTTTTGTTTTCATCGATACTCAAGACATACCAGTCGAATTTGCCTTTGTAGTTTTTGAGAAATTGAACATCTCCGCCATGTTCTGACAAATCGGTAAAGTCACCAACCTTTAGTGTTTTATTGAATTGAAACCCAGCAAATTTATCAAAAAAGTTGGCAAATTCCGGAAGGTAAAATGAGATGGCTAAGTCTTGAGTAGATAAATATTCAACATCGTCAGCATCTGGAATAAAATCCGAAAGCACTCCCAAGTCCCAATTTTGGTAATCTTGAACCTTTCGCGAGTCCAAAACAACTTCAATCGACTGAGTTTTACCACCTTCAATTTTTTTTATTTTATCGACGAGAACATTTTCTTTTTGTAAAAATGAGAGCGCGGTCGCGCCGGCAACATCCCGCCCGACCGCGCTAATCACAGTTGAGATGGCACCTGCGCGCGTGGCATAAATCGCGTTGTTTAAAGCCATACCACCTGGGTATTTTTGCCCAGTTTGAGGGTAAATATCAACTCCAATATCTCCTAAGGCGGTGAATTTTACAGATTTCATAATCTATGCACTAATAATACCAAGCTGGCTTCCAATTATTACAAGGTCAGAAAGTGGATCATACTGAGTTTCACTTTTAAAATAATTTTGGCACAACATTCGAGCAACGGGAAATAATGCTTTAGTTTTATTATCTATTCGAATGTAGCTTTCATCTGGCCCATCAAGCGTTGAGTCGTTGTGCCCATCGCGATATCTATCTAATAAGTCTGCATCGCAAACAATGTTATGCTCTATTGAATTATCACGGTAAAACAAACCGCGCACTACCTCATCGTCCAAGCTGTGTGTAAATGCCAAATGAAGAATAAGTTCTTTATCAGAATCATCGTCAAATAATCCTTTTGACTTTGCATACTCTGCAGCTAATCTTCCGTGATCTACATCATTCATGTATTCATTTTTTCGAAGACTGTCATGGATCTTGATTGCAGAAAAAACTGCGTGTCTATTTACTACTTTGCCTTCTTTTTCAAGCATTTGAGATAGTAAATCGGCATAAATTAAAACTCGATAAATATGGCTAGCATCATGAAATTTACTTTTTCCATTCTCCTCAACTATTAATGGCTCATAATCTAATAACGTTTGGACCGGGACTGGCTTTAATCCAAGGCTGACCATAATCTCTGTTGCAGAATCAATTTCCATAGCCTCATATTATATCTTAGATTAATTTGATATCATATCAGTATGCAAAAACTCGCACTCATCATTCTTGATGGCTTTGGTATCGGAAAACCAGATAAATCAAATGCCATCCATGTCGCCAAAACTCCATTTTTTGATAAAATCTGGAAAGAATATCCGCATACTACTCTCCAGGCTAGTGGGCTTTCCGTGGGGCTCCCTGAGGGGCAAATAGGCGGCAGCGAGGTCGGCCATCTGACGATCGGCGCCGGTCGTATCCTTTACCAGGATTTAGTAAGAATCAACCTTTCATTTAAGGAGCCTGATAATGAAAAATATGGAATAAAAAACAACAAAAATTTTCAAAAATTCATTGAAATTTCTAAAAAAAAACCTGCCCATCTCCTAGGAATGCTTTCACCTGGGGGAATTCACAGTCATCAGAAACATTTATTTGAGATTTTGAAGATAATGCATGAGGCAGGCTGCATGGAGCCTTATCTGCATATTATTAGTGACGGCCGAGACACTTTTCCAACCTCTGGTAAAAAATATGCTGAAGAATTGATAGGACTTATTGACGAGCTTCATTTTGGAAAAATAGTTGGTGTCACGGGCCGTTATTACGGCATGGATCGCGATCACAACTGGGATCGCACAGATCAGCTTTTTAAATTAATGACAAAAGGGAAAGCGCAAAAAAATGCAGAAAATTTAATTACAGCTTTTGAGAAAAACTATGAAGGCGGACTTACTGACGAACTCCAAGTTTCAACAAAAATACTGTCGGGTTACGATGGACTCAAAAAAAACGAGCCAGTTCTTTTTTGGAATTATCGATCTGACCGCATGAAGCAGATTATCTCAAAACTTCAGACAACTTGTAAAAATAATCCATTTTTCACGATGACTCAGTATGACAAAACTTATAATTATCCTGTTTTTTTTGAGAAACAAAAACTATCAAACACGCTTTCTGAAGTCATAAGTCGAGAAGGTATTAAACAATTGAAGACGGCAGAAACAGACAAAATCCCACATGTAACCTATTTTTTTAATGGCGGAGTTGAGATTATATTTCCAAAAGAGCTTCACGCATTTGTTGAAAGTACAAAAGTGACTTATGACAAAACTCCGAAGATGCGGGCACATGAAATCACAGAAACGGTAAAAAAAATATATCACGAAAATGAAGATTTAGGCTTTGCAGTAATCAATTTCTGCAACGCTGATCTAGTCTCACATTTTGGAGTTTTCAAGTCTTCGGTCACTGCTGTTGAAACCGTTGATCGTGAACTGAAGAGTACATGCGACTTTCTCACTGAAAAAGGATTCATCTGCGTTATCACCGCCGATCATGGGAATGCAGATGAGATGATCGATGAAGCAACGGGACAAATCCGAACTGCACATAGTATGAATCCGGTGCCATTTGTGATCTATGACCCCAATCATATTTCTTCGTATCATTGTCATCCTGAGCTTGTCGAAGGATCCATCTCCCTTGATCAACAAAAGGAAAATGGACTAAGTCATGTCGCGGCTACTATTTTGAAACTTATGAATATTGAGGTTCCAAGTGAGTATGATGCGGGATTATTTTGAGAGTTGCTCGATTTTTCGAATAGCAATGCTGTTTGTAGGATCAATCTGAAGGACTCGTTGATACTGCTCTAGCGCAAGCTCTTTCTCTTGAATTTGTTCGTAAAATGAGGAAAAGAGGATACGCAACAAAATGTTATTTGGGTTTGACTGGATTCCTTTGATATATGTGTCTATTACATTTGTACGATCTGGCTGTTTAATGGTATAAATATTGGCAAGCTGCACATAGACATGAATCAGTTGAGGATCGAGACTCATTGCCATCTCATATGCTTCAATGGCTTGTGACGTGCTATTTGCTTGCACATGTGCATCTCCCAAACCCACATAAAGATCTGCATCTTGTGGCGTCAACTGAATAGCCTGTAAATACGTATTGATCGATTTCTCATTTTCTCCCAGCAATAAAAATGAGGATGCTTGGCTTTTGAGTAAATCTAAATTCCCTGGCTCAGCCAATATTTGTTGCTCATTTCTTTTAACTTCCTCTTTTACATCTCTGATAATGGGGGCTTCAGGTGTGGGGGTGGGGGTAATCTTCTGAGTTTTGATATCTTTGGCTACTTGATACGTACGAGCTGAATAATACAGTGCGCTGACACCGACAATAATGCCTAAGCTGATGATAATAATGAGAATAAATGGTTTATATGAGTGTGTCATGTAATAAGTTTAATAATCAAGACAGTTTTGTAATGTAAATTCAGAACTATCAGTATAGTCTGATTCAATATTTTGAAAACCAATAGCGCTTAATAATGCCACCGTATTGTGATACTCAGGTATAGGATTCTTCAAATATTCTTCTCTGAGTTTGCAAAATGAATCCCAATAACCTTTATTAGCCAAATTGAAATTCATATATGCTTGTGGATTGCTTTGTTGGAGTGCCCAATTGCGCAGTAAATAATAGGCCACAACAGTCTCCGGATTGTTGGCGTTTAATCTGCTTAGGGCATCATTCTCAGTAGTTCGATGTCCCTCAGCATAGGCGACGCCCTCTGCTAGACTCCGGTAGAGTAAATTAATATTATTGGATCCACCGTAGTGATTAGAAAATTTCGGATCATTACTAAACTGATTTAGATGAATAATTTCATGCTGAAGAGAAAGATCCATTTCATTGATCAATCTATTTAAGTCATCATTTGGAATAGGGCTTGTGGCGCACTCACCGTTCTGATAGCTTTCGACTGCTCCAATATTCCAAGTTATGCAAGACTGTAAAGCATGACAATCAGGTAGACTTCTAACTACTGCAATAAACTCCACGGGGCCATCCATAATTTCATATTGATTCACCAATATATCCTCTTTTCCATGTATGTATTGATCAAATCCTTTATTCATTTTTGTCAGCAACTTGGAGTGATTGGTGCGTGATAATAACGCTTTAATTTTCAATAGGGGGTATGATGAATTCTTATATTTTCGTACTGTTTCTAAGAACCTATCGATAACGGGCATACATAATTCGGGTGTGGATGTTACTGGGGATGGGCTTGGAGTAGTGGTTGGTATAAATGGCGTACTTGTTGGAGGTCTTGGGGTATTTGTAGGAATTATCGGCGTGCTTGTTGGCGGCACTGCAGTTGGTGTATACGATGGAGTACTTGTTGGCGTGTTGGTAGGAGTAGGCGTATGACTGTTTGTAGGTGTCGGCGTATGCGTAGATGTGGGAAGTGGTTTTGGAGTGTTTGTCGGACCGGACGTAACAGGGATGGGTGTGTTGGTTGGCAGTGGAGTAAAGGTTGGAATGGGTGTAAATGTAACAGTTGGGACGAGAGTAATCGTTGGAGTTATTGTTGTCGTCGGTTGAATAGTTGTAGGAGTGGCCGTAGGCGGAACAGCTGTTTGAGATTCGGAAATACATTTTCCGCTTGTATCCGTCTTATTACTACAACAATTAAATCCGCCACTAGAAATAAAACCATTTCCAATACATCGACTTGTTCCAACCTCACAAGTAGTATTTATTTCATCATCTGGAACCCAACCTATGTAATTATTCGTGCTTGTATTGGGCGTTAATTGAGCGGTGTTATTACAAAACAAATAGGGACTGTCCGCAGAAGTGGGCGAACAATAACCTGCTGGATACGAAGCTATTTGACCATTTAAGCGTGTGTAACATGAAGTAGTTGAGTAATCGATAGGAGCACTTGTGGGTTGAGATGCCACGACATCACATACTCCTGGTTGATGTTCATTTATTGCTTTCTCTTTTCGCCACTGCGCCGCATTTCCTCCAAAAAAATTCTTAACTTCTTGTGTCGCACATTCTCCCAAACAATACCAATTCATATCTGCACAAGACACTGAGGAAGGAAACTGTGCCGGAACAGCTGTAGGATTACTTCCTTGAGTAACTTGGGGAACAGGGGTGGATTGAGCTGGCGCAAGTGCAGCATTTCCACAGGCATCAGAACTCGCAGGCTGCGTATTACCATTGGTGGTATCTATGCAGGTGTAATTTGAATTACATTTTTCCCAGTGCCTACATCCTCCTGAGCCTCCGCAACCGTTATTAACTGCCAGATCACATGCTCCTCCGGGCTGATTGTCAACATTTGCCTGAGCTTGTGATTGAGTGATTTGACGCTGTTGTATTTGGTCTAAAGTAAGAATGGTAGAGGCGGATATGAAGAGAAAGACTCCGATGCTCATTATTAGAGCAGGATCTTTTCGTATTTTCTTAATTAAATTCGAGATAGATAAATAAACTGGGTTTATTGCCTTCATTTATTTAATGATAACACCAATAACGAAATGTAGAAATGTTTCTGTATCACCTCCCAAAAATCGCATTTTGTACTTTGGCTTTGAAAGCGGAAATATGATTATTCATTTTTGCGGCCGCTTGCTGTAACTCTGTGACTTCTCCTGTACTAAATGCAAATGCAGGCTTTTTGCCAACTTCATATCTTAGGATCGCGTTTACCTCATCAAGATCCTTGCTTGAAAGGGAAAGGGCTTCCCATGAAGTATCTTCTCTATTTCTTGTTGCATAAAAAGTAAAATTTCCAATATTTATTTGGAGTGTTTTTTTGCCAATTAATTCTGATATGACAACCTTATAATCACTATCAGAAGCACCTTCTCTCAAAGGTGGACAATTAGATAGACTACTCATCCAGTCGTCCATCTTTGAAAACAATAATTCTTCTAATGCAGTTTCTCGGGTATCGCACATTGCGTAATCTATAGGAATAAAGTCAGTTTCTATTGGCGGAATTTCTCCATAAAAATTCATCAGATCATTATGTTGGAGTTGAACTCTTTGCATTAACTTTCCCATCTCATCGATAGTTTTTGGCCCTTGACCCTCAAAAAAAACCTGTATAGCCTCACAGAGAAGATCTGTTTTCCCATCTAGGGGATCTGATTTGAAAATTTTTTCATTGACAATTATTTTAACTTGTCCGAATTGGTAATCAAAGAAAGAAATATTTTCCGCCCAATCTACCCTTACCCCATTTGACTTTGAGTCAAATGAAACGGAAAAAGTTCTTGGAGGAACGGTATTTATGATATCTACGCCTGTGATAGTTCCGTTTTCTTCTCTAACAACGTGTTCGATTCCATCTGATTCTATGCGTGGAAGTTCGAACCCGTTTTGAATTCTTTCAATAGCGGATTTTCTTGATATTGATGAATGGAATCCATTTCCCGCTGGAACCACAAATCTATACCCAATCATTGAAGGGAGTAGCTCGGTGTATCTTTCACGCTCAGGATATATCTTTGGGATATTACCACCAGAAAATCTACCATCGAGCATTGGTCCTCCATCCCATCCTACATTCCCAAAAAAATACTCCAGCCTAGAATTATGCATGCCTATATTTTACTATACTATAGGTATATTTTCATCAGAACTTCAACTCCCTCCCAAAACATCTCCTCATCGAGAAAGATGTATTCCTGTATTTTAGCTAAATTACAGGAATGTATTCCTCCAATTTGACTAAATTGTGGGAATATGATACTATATCCCCACATGCATATCACAAGACACATCAAGCTGGCTATTGAAAAAGCTCTGATCCCAGGACGCGCGACTATCATCCTAGGAGCACGACGGGTGGGGAAAACAACCCTTATCAAAGAAATAATAGCCGCAAGAAAAGAACCCATTACATTTTATAACTGTGATGACCCTGATGTACGGTCACAGTTTTCCGAGATCGGTCTAGCGGCATTAAAAAGACTATTGAGCCATACCGAAACCATCGTTTTTGACGAAGCCCAGCGTATCCAAAACATTGGAATCCTTCTTAAAATGATTGTGGACGAGATGCCTGATAAACGGCTATTAGTAAGCGGTTCTTCCAGTCTTGAGCTCTCTAATAAGGTCAACGAGCCTCTTACCGGAAGAAAAAAAACCTTTTATCTCTACCCTTTGATCTTCTTAGAATTGTACGAGTATGAAAATCGTAATGTTATTGCCGCACAGTCATATGTGAACGATATGTTGCGTTTTGGAGCATATCCTCAGATTTTTGAGATAAGTGATCCCATTGAAAAAGAAGAGTATCTGTTGGAGCTTGCCGGTGATTATCTCTATAAAGATGCGCTCGAGTATCAGGATATTCGTAACCCTGAACAGCTGCGAAAACTCCTCGTGGCACTGGCTCTCCAGATAGGACAAGAAGTTTCATACACGGAAATAGGGTCTCTTGTGGGAGTTGATCAAAAAACAGTGGTTCGTTATCTTGATCTGCTTGAGAAGAGCTTTGTTATTTTCAGACTTCCGGCTTTCAGCAGGAACCTGCGAAAAGAGATTGCAAAATCAAGAAAAGTCTATTTTTATGATCTGGGGATTCGCAATGCATTACTGAGGAACTTTAACCCGTATCACCTACGACAGGATAAAGGCGCTGCATGGGAAAACTTCGTTATCAGCGAACGATTAAAAAAGGATGCCTATATGAACCAGCGGAAAAACTACTATTTCTGGCGAACGTATGATCAAAAGGAAGTTGATCTTATCGAAGAACACCAAGGAACAATTGAGGGATTTGAAATAAAGTGGAAAAATACTGCCTCTGTACCGAAAGATTTTTTGGGTGCCTACCCCGGCAGCACTGTGCATACAGTCAACCGCGAATCTTTTCTTGATTTTGTCATATCAGATACCTGAATATATCTTTTTCATCACCTCAATTCCCTCCCAAAACATCTCCTCGTCGAAGTTTTCATTCGGGGCGTGGAGGTTTGAATCCGGCAGTATAAAGCCCGTTAGGACAACCGAAACGCCAAAGAGCCGCTCGATGATCTCGGCTGCTGGGATGCTACCACCTTCTCGCATAAAAACAGTTTTTTTGCCAAAATGCATAGACATTATATCTGCCGCCCTCTGTATCACCGGTGAATCGATGGAACAGAAAAACGGATCATCGGAAGATAAGGTTTTGATGGAAAGTTTGACGGAAAGTTGCGGAAAAGGTTTCTTCGCCGCAAAAAAGCTTTCAATATAATCACGGACTAATTTTTCAATTTCTACTGCCTTCTGATTTTCAACTAACCGACATGAAAATTTGACAGTCGCCGAGTGTGGAATGATCGTCTTGGCTGCGCGGAGAATATTCAATTCAACTTTTGAAAATTCTCGAACATTATCATAAAATCCTGGAATATTTACTTCCCCAGTCGTAATATCCTTCATCGAAGCCATGAGATTTGCCAGAATTTGGGCAGGATTTAGGACTGCATTTCCGTACACTCCAGAATGCAGGTCTCGCTTTCCAATTTTCAACTTTACCTCAAAATATACTAGCCCTCGTAGTGCATTCACAATCATTGGTGTACCCTTTTGAAACATCTCAAGATCGGTAATATAAAATTCATCAACTTTTTTTAATTCCTCAGCTTTTGTTAAGAGATAATTTTCAAGATGGCTACTTCCCGACTCTTCCTCCCCTTCAATAATAAATATTATATTTGATTTGAGGCTTTGTGAGGCGATTAGATTTTCAATTGCTGCAATATTTTGAATAACATGACCTTTGTTGTCAGCCACTCCTCGACCAAAATATTTTCCATTTTTTTCAGTCAAAATGAATGGATCAGAATCCCATTCGCCGATTGGATCTTCAGATTGAACATCGTAATGTCCATAAATTGCAACTGTTTTTTTTGCGCCGATGATATCTTTTTTTGCAAAAATCATCGGCGCAGAACCTTCATTTTTAAGAATTTCTGCTACAAATCCAAGTTTTTGTAGTTTATTTTGCAAAAATTTTACCGCCTTTTCCATTTCTTGCGATTTATGTAGGTCTGCGGAAACCGATTGGATTTTAATAAATTGAGAAAGCTCATTAATTATCGTTTTTTTATTTTCATTACTAAGGGTTGTTGAGTTCATCATAGTCGTAGTATACTATTGTCTTGAAATGAAATATACAAAACTGAACAATACTGACATTAGTATTTCAAAAATCTGTCTTGGAACTATGAACTGGGGTCAGCAAAACACTGAAAAAGATGCGCATGAACAGATGGATTACGCCGTGGATCAAGGAATAAATTTTTTTGATACTGCAGAGATTTACCCTGTCCCACCAACACCTGCGACTCAAGGACTTACCGAAAAATATATCGGAAATTGGTTTGCGAAAACTGGGAAAAGAAATGATATTTTCCTTGCGAGCAAAGTCGCAGGACGAAATCCTGGGATGGCGTATGTTCGGCCCGAAAATATGGAACTTTGTCTTGATAGAAAAAATATTCGATATGCTGTCGAGGCAAGTCTCAAGCGTCTGCAAACAGATCACATCGATCTTTATCAAATCCATTGGCCTGATAGAACTACTAATTTTTTTGGGAAACGAGGATATCAAGAAAGTGAAATTGGAAGTTCAATAGAAATCTTAGAAACTCTAACATATCTTAAGGAGCTAATCGATGAAGGGAAAATACGATACATTGGCGTCTCAAATGAAACACCTTGGGGAGTCTCGCAATTTTTAAAATACTCAGAAAAAATGAACTTGCCAAAAATAGTTTCGATCCAAAACGCATACAGCCTAATACTTCGCGAGTTTGAGATAGGGCTCTCTGAGATCTCAATTCGTGAAAATATCGGCCTGCTCGCCTACTCACCGCTTGCAATGGGGGTACTATCTGGAAAGTACTTAAATGGTCAAAAGCCAAAAGGAGCAAGGTTTAGCCTCTCTGAGCGAAGTTCAGATCGGTATAATCCGGCACGTGCCCAAACTGCCATCAAGAAGTACGTCGACCTCGCCAATGAAAACGGCCTAAATCCTGCCCAGATGGCACTAGCATACGTGAGCAGTCGACCATTTGTTACCAGCACAATAATTGGTGCAACTAAAATGGAACAACTGGAGGAAGACATCTCAAGTATCGATATCGATTTAAATAATGAAGTTCTTGAAAAAATTGAGAAAATTCACAAAGAATATTCAAATCCATGTACTTAAATTTTATTATTAATAATATTTATTCAATATGAAAACAGTGCCAACACTCCTAACCCTTGATAGATTAGAGCTTTCAGATCAGCTTGAAATCTTTCAACCTTACTACGAACGAATCCAGATCGATGTTGCAGACGGTGTTTTGGTTCCAAACGTTACGACGCAAATTGACGAATTAAACGAACTTCTTGAAAGAGATTTGATTGATATAAAGCCTGAAACTGTTTTTGATTTTCACCTAATGGTAAGAGATTATAAAAAAGAACTTGAAAAAATCAAGGAACTTCAAAAATATGCAAAGGTTAATTTGGTGCTAATTAATGCAGATCTGAAGGTCGATATCGCAAAATTAACAGATCAATACGATTTTTCTATCGGTCTTGATATCAGCCCTGAGCGAGAAATATCAAGTTTGGCAAGACAATACAATCTAGAAAACACCAAGGCAATTCAGATAATGACGGTTGAGCCTGGGTTTCAAGGATCACCTTTTTTGCCAGAAATGCTCATGAAAATACAACAACTTCGTGAGCTTCACTATGAGAAAGAAATTCTCATCGATGGTGGAGTCAATAGTAATACAATTAAAACAATTTCTGGGCGAAAATTTAAGCCAGATATAATCTGCATCGGGAGTTATTTGACGAAGGCTGAAGAGGAGCTTGAAGAGAGAATAAATGATCTTAAGAAACTATAGCTTAAAAAAATTTTCAATAAACCTTCCCATAGGTCCTTCGAAGCTCTTCAAACTTACCCACCTCAATACTTTCACGTATTTCTCGCATCAAATCTGCATAAAATTGAATATTGTGAAGTGTAGTGTAAGTTGAAGCTCGAATATCCTTTTCAAGAAACCATTTCCATAGCTGACTCATCGTGACACCTTCTTGGCATGATTGACATTTGCAGTTTTTTTCAATCGGCTCATCCAAATGTTTTAGTTTTCGTAAATACAATCTTCCTTTTTTCGTATAAAGCATCCGGTGACGCGCTTCACGAGTCGGAATAACACAGTCGAATAAATCCACGCCCTGGGCAACTCCTGCAAAAATATCCATAATTTTTCCAATACCCAAAAGGTGCCTTGGCTTCTCGGGTGGCAAAAAATCAGTCACCCAGCCGACTGTCGTCCCCAAGGCTTCCTGAAAGTCCCCGAAGCTTCCACCGATCCCAAACCCAGGCACATCTTTTGAGCCAACGACTCGCGCCGACTCTTTTCTCAAATCCTCGTATTCCCCGCCTTGAACTATGCCAAAGAGTGCTTGTTTGTCTTCGTGACCCTTGTGGGCATCGATCGACCGATCGAGCCATCG
>Ga0210057_1003436_pt1 | contig 21830 bp, 23 predicted proteins | sample CryGeyCG2114_010_2_FD_183968 | JGI IMG/M metagenome (GOLD analysis project Ga0210057, IMG submission 183968) | Groundwater microbial communities from aquifer - Crystal Geyser CG10_big_fil_rev_8/21/14_0.10 (SPAdes) (version 2) | ecosystem: Environmental > Aquatic > Deep subsurface > Groundwater ...
CTCAAAAACTATCTGAAACTGTCAAAATCGAAGGCTTCCGTCCCGGTAAAGTGCCTTATGACATTTTGAAACAGAAAGTGGGTGAGATGAGTATTTTAGAAGAAGCGGCTCATTTGGCTATTCACAAAACAATTGATGCGGCCATCGATGAAAATATCAAAGATCAGGATGTAGCCGGTCAACCAAAAGTAGAGGTCAGCAAATTGGCTCCTAACAACCCAATGGAATATAAAATCTCTGTGGCTATTTTACCGGAGATCAAGGTGGGATCTTACAAGGATTTAGGGATTAAACAGGAAGAAGTGAAAGTTGATAAAAAAGATATTGCTAAAGCTTTATCAGAAGTGGCTGAATCTCGCGCCCAGGAAAGTATTAGTGAAGAGCCAATCAAAGAAGGTGATAAGGCGATTATCGATTTAGATTTATTTTTAGATAAAGTCCCAGCGGAAGATGGTCAAGCTCGTGATCTAACCGTCTTGGTTGGTAAGGATTATTTTGTTCCAGGTTTTGATAAATCACTTTTGGGAATTAAAAAAGGGGAAGAGAAAAATTTTAGCTTACCTTTTCCGGAGGACTATCATCAGAAGAATTTCGCTGGTAAAATGGTTGATTTTAGAGTTAAGGTCAAGGAAGTTTATAACCGGGAAATTCCCGCTTTGTCCGATGATCTAGCTCGTGGTTTCGGTTTAAAGAAATTGGACGACTTGAAGAAATTCTTTATGGACAATATGGTACACCGATTGAAGCAACAGAATGAGCAGAAAAGTGAAATTGCGATGCTCGATAAAATTTTAGATAAGTCTAACTTCGGTGACTTACCCGAAAGTCTTATCCAGCACGAAGCGGAAATAATTATGTCGGAACTCGAGCAAGAAATTGTTAAACAAGGTGGTCGCTTTGAAGATTATTTGAAGAGCATCGGCAAAGAAAGACAACAGTTAATGATGGAGCTTTTGCCTCAAGCCGTTAAACGCGTCAAGAGTGCTTTGATCTTGAAAGAGATTGTTAAGGCCGAAGATTTAAAGATTAGCCCAGAGGAAATCGATCAAAAGATTGAAGATTTAAAGATCCAATATAAGGGCGATCCTAATATCGAGAAGATGATTAAAGATGCCGGTTATCGGGGTTATTTAGGCAATATCTTAGCTAATCAGAAGATAATTAAAAAGTTAAGGGAGTGGAATATTAGTTAATTATTAATAATTAATATGAACGAAATTGGAGGAATGCCAATTGGCATCGCTATCTTTGTTCTCGTCGGTACCGCGGTTTATTTTTTTATCACTTGGAGTGAGAGAAATACTCAGCGGGAAATTTCTTTGAGCCAAAAGGAGCTTGATGCTTCGGGCTTAAACCAAGAAGGCTATGACAAGTATGGTTTTAATCCTAATGGTTTTAGTAAGCGCGGTTTTCGTCTCGAAGATTATGATGACCGAGGTTTTGATCCAGACGGCTACGACGTTGATGGTTATAATCGTTTAGGTTTTGATTCTCAGGGTCATGATCGAAAAGGTTTTAATCGACAAGGCTGGATTTAATAAGGAGGGTTTTAATATCTCGGGTTACAACCGTCAAGGTTTTGATAAAGATGGTTATAATAACTCTGGGGTTAATGTTGAGGGTTACGATCGAGACGGAGTTAAGCAGGAAGAATAATAAAAAATATTTTTATGTCCACTTTAGCGGTCAATAAAAAAGCTGGGTTTGATTATAAAATCCTGGAGACCTATGAGGCCGGGCTAGTTTTGTCTGGTCCAGAAGTGAAATCGGTGAAGGGCGGACATATCAGTTTGAAAGAAAGTTATATCGACGTTTTAGCTCTCAAACAAAATCATCCGGAACTCTATTTACTCAAGGCCCACGTTTCACCTTACAAACCAGCCGGGAAGATGGATGAATATAATCCGGTTAGACCGAGAAAATTGCTTTTACACCAGAATGAGATTGTCCATTTAATGGGCAAAAAACAACAGGCGGGCTTGACATTAATACCCCTCAAAATATATACTAAGAACAGTTTTATTAAACTAGAGTTCGGTCTCGCTCAGGGTCGCAAGAAATACGACAAGAGAGATGTGATTAAGAAGCGGGAAGTGGAACGAGGTTTAAGAATTTTAACAAAAAAGAGGTAGTTTAGGGGATGCCAGGCATCGATAATAAGACATTTTTTGTAATACTCAAAACATGGTGGGCCTACCCATGTCAAACCGGCCTAAAACATAAGTGGAAAAAACACTTTAAGCAAAGCTGCCTTCTCTTGGAAGGTTCCAGCTTTTGCTCCCGTTGTCGCTTAACAATAACCGACAGCCATCGGACCAGTGAGGCTTCATAGCTGTCATCCGGTGTCATTACTGAAGCTAGGTCTAGGGGTTGCCCTAGTTCTTAGACCGAAAGATTTAGGGCTAGCCAAAGCCGATTTTGTTTAGTTTTTACGGTATTTAGCGAAATTTCAAACTAGACTAATTTTGTACAAGTATTACCGAAAACTTATTAGACATGGGTTCAACTCCCATCATCTCCACTAGGTTTTTGTTTTGTGGCCGCGATGGCGGAATTGGTAGACGCGCTGGACTTAAAATCCAGTTCTAGCGATAGAGTGAGGGTTCGATTCCCTCTCGCGGCACAGTCTACATTAAGGGGGTATAGAGTCCGCCTTTTAGGCGGGTATCGTATAATGGTTTATTATGTCAGCCTTCCAAGCTGAAGATGGCGGTTCGATTCCGCTTACCCGCTCATAAGTGGAAAGACAGTCTCAACAGAGGCTGTTTTTCTGTTATCTAAGCCAATATTCAGAGGTTTGACCCGATTAAATTCAGCTCTCACACCCTGAGTATACTTAACAAAGGGTTTAAGTCGTAAATCCAGCGAAATCATTAACTTTTTATCACAAATTTGGAGGTTTGACCCGAGGTTTAAAATTATCTCTTTTCTTTCGGCTATGGTGCCCTTTTCAAATTTAGTTTTAACATTAGTGGCGAAGTTAAAAACCTCGTCTATTTTCTCAAAAAAGATTTTATTATTCCCCTCAATTCTGTTAATCATGAGCTCGGCAAAATCTTTTTTCTTTTCCGCCTTTTTTCTTCGCTGGGCATATTCCTCTTTGGTAATATCATTATCCGCCCGCATATCAATTAGCCCGTGGATTTTTTCCGTGGCCTTATCATAATTTTTCCGGTGGGCTAATATGGCAACCTCTCGGGTTTTCTTGGCCAAACCATTCTCTTGTTTAATTTCCGCCATCGCCCAGTCATAAATATCTTGAGGGATTTGGATTTTATCTAAAATACCTAAAATCTGATTTTCAAATTCATTTTCTTTTAATGGTCGGCTCCGCTGAATACAGCTTTTATCAACTTTCTTCCCACAATGATAATAGGTATATTCATGGACATTCCCGTTTTTCTGATGTTTAATTATCCTTGAGGCCGTGATAGCTCCCCCGCAGAATTTACAAGTCATTAAACCTCTGTAATTAATATCGTGTTTAATAAATCTGGCCTTGGTTTTTCTAGTGATAATTTCTTGAGCTCGCTCATATTCTTCAATAGTTATCATTGGCTTGTGGTTGCCCTTGTGCCATTCACCACTCCCCTCCGGCCATTCATATTTGCCGTAGTAGAATGAATTGGCCAATATTCTATGAATAGTTGATATACCTAACCTTTGAACCGTCTTCGTGCTTAGCCCCATTTTCTTGGCCTCCAATTCCAGCTTTTCCAGCGTGGCATTTTCCGTTAAAACTAAATCAAATAATCGCCGGACTAATTTAAAATTGCTATCCGGTTTAATGATATTTTTTTCGCTAACTTTTTTATCAATAATATTCACATAGCCCAGAGGGGCTTTATTCGGGAGCCAGCCTCGGTTGGCTTTAGCCACCATACCTCTTTTCACATTAACAGCTAAATCCTTGCTGTATTGAGTGGAGGAGCTAAAAGCTACTGATAAGACAATGACATTGTCCGCAGACCTATATTCGCTGTCAAAGGATTAAATATGCTCTAAGACACCGTTCTGGAGCATATTAATGAGATTACCGCCGTCCACCATATTACGAGCTAACCTATCAGCCTTCCAGCAGATAATACCCGTGGCCTCGCCCTTATTAATCCTCCCCAGCATTTCATTAAAAACAGGCCGACCCACATTCTTGGCACTTTTAGACTCCTCAAAAATTTCAATAATATTCAGCCCCCTGTCATGAGCTAATTTTTTCATTTCCCGAATCTGATCGGCAATAGAAGTTATTTGCCGGTCTTCTTCGTCCGTGCTTTTGCGAGCATAGAGAAAATATTTAATTGTCTTGGTTTTATTGTCCATAAAATTATATTAATTAATAATAAATTTTGATAATCAAAAAGGGCAGTCCTGATCGCCTCAACTTTAAACTAGCCCAAAAGCTAATTTGTCGTTAAGCAGAACTGCCCATTTTGAACGGCAAATTTTAACCTATAAAAAAGGCCTTTGGGAAAATAGAATAAAATTGAAGCGATGTTTTAAATGTATCAAAACGCCAGTCAAAAATCAAGAGCCAATATTTAACAGTAGGTATCCAGCATAAAATCAACCTCGGCCTCAGCCTCCGGATTCTTGGCTAAATCATATTGAAAATAATCCACCCATTTAATATAACTATTGGCGATATTATTTTCGGCATAATCTTTACTGCCCTCATGCTTAAAAACCAAATCCTGATTCGGCAATTTTTCCTCAACCAGATAAAGAACATCTTCAAAATAACTGATTATCGGTTTCAATAAATCTTTACTGGTAATATATTTTTTCTGATTCGGGAATTGTTTTTCGAATATTGATTTTTGAATATACTTGATAAAATAATCAATAATTTTTTTGAGGTGAACTCTAGTTTTAACTTTCTCAAATTTCCTTTTCTTGCCCCCGACCATTATTCCGCCTCGTCCCCAAATGTCATAAAGTTTGGTATAGATATTTTCAATATAGGGCAGATTAAAAAATATCATGTGATAATGAATGGCTCCTCTTTGCTGTAATTCAAAGACGGCCAAATATTTCAAATTACTTTGTTTTAATTCTTTGCCCTCGATTCTATTAGTTTCATAATTCAGCCGTCTAATAAATTTAGTAAATTCATAATTGGCAGATTTCAGATTGGTAATATTATCCTTGAATGTCAGCGTTAAGGTTATCGGTTTATATGCTTTGCCGTCCTCTTTGAACCACTTAAAACTATTGGCGTATATTAACCGCTTAATTTGCCTCTTGGCTCTTTGAGCCGAGAACCGGAGCAAGTCCTCTGGGCTGGGTTTAGTTTTAGCTTTTTCCATAGCGATATATTCCTCCAGAGTTAGCCCCTCTTCTTTGGCTTTCTTTTCCATTTCCTTTTTCGCCTCAACTTCAGCCTCCAAATCCTCCTTGGTTTTAATGCGACTCGGTTTATGGCCTAGGAATATATCCCGCCCAAATTTATAGAGCTCTACCATACTACCGGATTTGACCAGTTTAACTTTGGTGCTATAAAAGTTCTGAGTTTGTATTCCGTCTTTGTCGGTATAAGAATGATTCTTGCGAAATTCCATAATGTTTAAGCGTTATCTAATTAAATGTTATTCTTAACAAGGATAACTTTTTTCTTTTTGCGTCCCCTCGCTGACGCGAGGTCTCCGCAAAAAAGAAAAAAAGTTTATTACCTTGGTTAAGAGAATTATTATTAATTAAATACTCGTTAATTAATTTAGAGCTGTTTCAAAAGCTCATTTTGGCCGTCAGACAAACACGGCCAAAATGAGCTTTCGTTTGAAGACAATCTGACTAAATTTAAAATCCGCACCGCTTTAGCTAAGGCGGTTTTGTCGCTTAGCTCTTCACCGTAATTTTTGAAGTAGAGCTCTTTAAATTTGTTTAGACTGTCATGATTAATCATGAGTCTATTTTAGGCGAAAAAGGACATCGCAAAAATTGGTTTTTTTATGGAGTTTCTATGGATTTGGGTAACAAAAAAACAGCCCATTCGGACTGCTTATACTAAAACTTATTAACACCCATGAGAGGCTCTATTCTAAATTTCCATTTTCCATTGGTAGCGGTTTACTTCTTTAGGATTATTTTTATCCTTTAATTTTATGAGGCTTTTTAAATCCTTAATTTCGTCCTTTACTCTTTTATTGATATTATCAATGCTTTGGCGAAAACTGATAGAGTCTATTTTTATATTCAAATCGTTAGCCTTTAAATACTCGTTAAAATCGTGATAGGTTTGATATTCATTATTATTAATTTTACTGAGCATATAGAAAAAATGAAAAACTATAGAGCGTTTGCCTTTAAATTCCATTTCTTTGCCGTTGAATTTGAACCACGCCAATTTATTAGCTAAATCGTAGTCATACTTTATAGCGAGGTTGGTTCCTGGGGTTGCTTTGATTTCTGCGGGCTTTCCAATTATTTCTGGCTGTTTAAATTCTTTAATTTTCTCAGCCTTTTTAGCCTCTCTTATTCCCTTAATTTTTTGAGCCTGCCGGTCAACCTCTATTAAAGATAATAATTCATTATAAACAATTCTGACCCAACCATAATATTTACTCCGGTGAGTCCAGAGATAGCCTTTATTGGCGAATCTGATGCCGTCCCTGACATTCTCTAATTGTTTAACTATTTTTAATCTGTTCTCATGGGTATCTGTTTTGGTCGGGGTTCTGTCTAAATCTTTTATGCCAAGATAGACGGCATAGAGATTGAAAAATGAGATTAATATATTGGGCATTTTTCTTCCTCTAAAAACATTGTTCATATCGTCAATAGCTCGACCCCGCTGGATTAATAGATTTTTAGGGCTACATGATTTAAAAACACCAAGGCCATAAATTAGCCCCCGCAAATATTCGTCTTTTTCTATAAAATCAATATAATCGTGAATGGCTACAAAAAAAGGAAAGGCAATCTGATTTTTGGGTATGCCAAAAACGGCCTTAAATTTATGCTCTAATTTTAGTTTGAGTTTATCGAGATTATTAGTCATAAAGGGATTATAGCATTTTTAATAATATCCTGCTACTATATAAAAGTGCCAGTTTTGCTGGTCTTTAGGCTTAATTTCAGGCTGAGCTTGACACATTTCTATATATGTGATATAATTAGTAGTATCGAAAATGTGGCTCATTAAAAAAATAAGGTTAATTGGGTTAATTATCAAATCAGTCTGCTTTTAGGCTGGTTTGTAGTTAATCTAATATTTTAAACCTTAAAAATTATATAAATCATGAGAAATTTACTGAAATTTTCCGTTGTATCTTTAATGATACTTATGTTGGCAGTTGGTTGCAAAAAAGACGAACCGATTAAGCCAAATGTTCCATCAAATCCTACGGTGCAAATACAGGCACATGAAAATGACCTTTTCTATTTTGAAGGCAGTAATGCGCTTATGTCAGATTATCAAATGGTGTATTATTATAAGAACGGAAAATTTAATGATCCGACTTATAATAAAGGCAGTTTTCCGGCTCAAAGTTTTACTCTTATAAATGATTCAACTTTACAGGTGCACATCAAAAGCCTTTACACTGGCGCAGAAACCGACATTATCGCTCACAAAGTTCCGCTGAAATACAATAATTATGGTATTGCCGGCTGGACAGACGATTTGGATAATGTTTATTGCGTTTTTAACGGATTATATCGTTGCCCTGATAAAAGGTTTATTTATACCTTTGACTGTGAAAAAAGCACCATATCAATTTATTTTCTGGACACTCATGTGTTAATGACTAAAAATTACACATTCCATACTGCCACTGACGGAACAGGAGACCAAGAAATTTTAATTGATAACATCAACGGCGACCGCTGGTATTTACAGCACAATCTTGTATCCCCTCACAGCTTCAATTGTCCTGGCTTAAGAATTGAAAGTTATACCACAACTTTCATTGGCATGAGACCGGTTGACGACAAAAAGCAGTAAAAACTCTTAAAGAATATCAAAAAAGCCATCGAAAAAATCGGTGGCTCTTTTTTAATTCAAAGGTTTAAATTACTTTAAAAATTTAAAGGTAGTTATAATTTTTTTAAGCGTCAATTCGGCCGTTGTCGCTGAGCTGGTGTATATACTATAATTCGCTAATATTACATTTTTGTCCTTAACTAAATATATTACTGGTTCAGGTCCTGCTGGGGTAGTATTAAGATAATAATAAGATGTATAATTTTCATTAACTAATTTTTCATACTGGCCACTTTCAAGAGAGCTAATTTTAATATATTTATCATTGGTAAATTGAATATTTTCCCTATTAAGTTCACTACCTTTTTTAATAATACTAACGCCAGAGCATTTATTATCTACCCACAAATTCCAATCAGAGGGATATTTAAAACTAAAACAATCATTTTTATATTCTTGCCAACCGCTATAATCAATTTGTGCTGGCTCGGTGCTAGTGCTAATTTTTACTGGTTCAGTGTTGGTATTTTGTTTTAATTCATTTATTTGGTCTTGTAATTTTGTGATTTCCGAACCATTTTTTTCTTTTTCTTGCTGAATTAATTGATTAACTTGCTCATCGGAATATTTATTAGCACACCCCGACAGCATTAATGCCAAAAATAATATTGGCAAAATGATAAGTTTTTTCATAATTTTTAATTTTTTTATAAGATATTCTTAATATACTACAAAATAGATAAAAAATCAATAAAATTTCTATTTTTGACTTTTTCCAAAATTGCCCCTATAATTAAAGTATTATCAAAACCGCCTCTCTTACCTCTTCGATTAATTTATCCAAATAAAAGCGGGTTTGACTACGATAGAGCTTAGAGCTCATCTTTTATTATTAATTATCCAAAAAATGCGCCGAAATTATCAAAAAGCCCGACCGAAGATTGGTGACAAGCCGTTTAAATCCAATGAGCATATTATTGCCTCTGAGGTTTTTTTGATTGATGAAACTGGCGAAAACATTGGTCGCGTGTCTCTGCAGGAAGCGCTGGATAGGGCTCGGGAGTCCGAATTAGACTTGGTTGAGGTTAACCCGAAAGCTAATCCACCGGTCGCTAAATTAGTGAATTTAGGTCAATTTAAATACGAAAGAGAGAAAAAGCTCCATAAACAGAAGATTTTACAGAAAAAAGTGGAAACTAAGGTGGTTAAACTGACTTTTAGAATTAGTCCTCATGACCGGGATGTGCGTTTGGGATTGGCCGAAAAGTTCTTATCTAAGAATGACAAAGTCAAAATAGAGATATTTTTACGGGGCCGAGAACGGCAACATTTTGACCGGGCCCGTGAATTAATGCTGGAATTCATTAATGCTTTGAAAAGTAAGCCAGAACTGGTGATTGAAGAAGATCAATCCTTGACAAAAGCCCCTTCAGGGTTTAGTATAATATTAGCCAATAAAAAGTAATTAGGGCTAAATTCAGGTTTTAACCTGTTTTTTATTATCACTTAAGAAATATATTAAAGATATGCCGAAAATAAAAACTCATAAAGCTACCAGCAAACGTTTTTGTCTCACCGGTAAAGGTAAAATTAAACAACGTCAAACTGGTCAGGATCATTTTAATGCGAGAAACACCGGTAATGAAACTCGAAGTAAGCGTCGTGATAACCTTACTACCGAGACTTTAAACAAGACTATTAAACAATTAATTCCATATAACTAGTTCAAAGTTTGGAGCTCTTTTTTATTTATTTTATAAATAAAAGGATTAGCTTATAACTGCTGAATACACTTTTTATGCCTAGAGTAAAACGCGGTACTTCCCATGTTAAAAAAAGAAGAACGTTACATAAAGCGACCAAGGGATATAAATGGGGTCGTAAGAATTTAATTAAAATGGCTAAAACCGCTCGAACTAAAGCGGGGGCTCATGCTTATACTGATCGCCGTAAGAAAAAACGTACGATGCGAGCTTTATGGTTGATTAAGATTAATGCCTTTGTGCGTGAACACGAAATGTCTTACTCTAAATTTATTGCTGGCCTCAAAACTAACAACATTGAAATTGACCGTAAGGTTTTAGCAGAGTTAGCCGTTTCTAATCCAGAAGTTTTAGCTAAGATTATCGAAAAGATTAAGAAATAATTATTATGATTCACTGGTTAAAAATTGCCCAATTTGCTCTCGGCCTACTTTTGATCTTGGCCATTCTCCTACAAAACCGTGGGGCCAGTTTAGGTGGCGTCTTTGGTGGCTCCGGTGGTGTTTATTTAGCCAAGCGGGGATTAGAAAAAAAATTATTTATTGCTACAATAGTAATCGCTATCTTTTTCTTCATTACCTCTTTATCGATTATTATCTTTTAAGTTTCAAATACTCTTTGTGAATTCTCACAACAAGAAAATTTCCGGATTTTTTCAGGTGGCTAAATTAAAATTAGTTAGTATTTTTGGCAACTGGAAAAAACTTAAAAAAAATAACTATAACCAACAACGGCGATCAGAGCAAATGGATCGTCAGTTGGTTTATTCTTTATCTCCAAAAAAAATTCCTAACTCTAATCAGTTAAAACATTTACAGAAAATTTTAGGACCAAAAGAAAAAATCTGGCTGAGGGTTGCTGGATTAATCTTGGTGGCTAGCTTATTATTTTTGGGAGTTAAGTTCTACCGCGATCATTTAGAATTGTCTCCTATGTCAGGCGGCTCTTATAGTGAAGGTTTAGTTGGTACTCCTAAGCATATTAATCCTTTATATAATTTTAACCAGGATGTTGATAGCGATATTAGCACTTTAGTGTTTTCGGGGTTATTTAAGCATGATGATAACGGGAAATTAATCGCTGATTTAGCTGATAAATGGGAAATAGGAGAGGATTCCAAATCGTATTCGATTACCTTAAAAGATAATGTTAAGTTTCATAACGGTGATAAACTTTTAGCTGATGATGTGGTCTTTACTTTTGAGGCTATGAAAAATCCAGATTATAATTCACCTTGGCATCAGATGTTCTTAGGCGCTGAAGTTGAAAAGGTGGATGATCGCACTGTTAAGTTTTCATTAGGTGAGCCCTATGCGCCCTTTTTGGAACTTTTGACTTTTGGTATTTTACCGCAAAATTTGTGGACAGCAATTGATCCGGCTACAGCTGATTTAGCTGACTTTAATTTGAAACCGGTTGGCTCTGGCCCTTATAAGTTTAAATCTTTAGTAAAAAATAAAACGGGAGAAATTAAAGAGTATGAACTCGAATCTAATGATGATTATTTTCAAAGAAAACCGTATATCGGTAAGATCACTTTTAAATTTTATCCTAACACTCAAGAGGCGGTTGATGCCTTGAATAATAATGCGGTTGATGGTTTGAGCTATTTGCCTCATCAAAATCAGACTGATGTTTTGGCTAAAAATTCCATGAATTTTTATAAGCTCAAAATGTCACGCTTGACTGCTTTATTTTTCAACCAGAAGGCTAACCTATATTTGAGCGATTTAAATATTAAAACTGCCTTGGCTTTAGCTTTGGACAAGTCGCGGATTGTGAGTGATATTTTAAATGGCGATGCCCAAGTGATTGACGGTCCGATTTTGCCTAGCAGCTTTGTTTATAATCAGGACTTGAAAAAGTATGATTATAATTTGGCGGCTGCCGCAAAATTGTTAGATGATTCGGGTTGGCAAAAAGTAACTTTAAATGCCGAAGAAGCTCAGCGCGCTAGCAGTATTAGTGCCGAGGAAGCAGCCAAGGATACTAATTTGTCTTTATCGCGCGATATTGCCGCTTATGCTAGCTCTAGTGGGCTAGAAGTGGCCGGTAATTGGAGGGTTAAAACTCCTAAGGCCAAAGGTTCAGTTCGGCAGTATTTATATGTTTCTTTGACCATTGTCGACTCTGCTAGCAATCTAAAAGTAGCTGAAGAAATTAAAAATCTTTGGGCCGACCTGGGAGTTAAAGCCGATATTAAATCAGTTCCAGTCGATAGGGTTGAAAAAGATGTTATTAAACCACGTAATTTTGAAATTTTATTATTTAGTCAGGCTCTAGGTTCTGATCCTGATGCTTATCCTTTCTGGCATTCATCTCAGGCGGGAGAAGGCGGGTCAAACTTAGCTGACTATCGCAACAAGGATGTTGACGCTTTACTAGAAAGTGCTCGTCTGACAACTGACCAAAATCAAAGAATTGCCAAGTATAAAAAATTCCAGGAGATAATTACGACGGAGTTGCCCGCTATCTTTTTATATTCATCCTATTATAACTATCCTCAAAACAAACAAATCAAAGGTTTCAATAAACAAGTTATTACTGACTCGGCCGATCGCTTTTCCGGCATCGCTGATTGGTATGAAAAGACTAAGAAAAAGCTGAAATGGTAGCTTCTAATTTAACCATTATATCTCTTTAATTATAAAAATTGTTTCACTCCCGAATAAATTAAAATATTTTTATTCGGCTTTAAGCAATTTCTCTTAAACGCATGATTAGTAAGTACAAGTCAACGACTGCGCCTTTGGGTCGGTCGCTTTCAAGCAAGGATAGTCGGCCGCCAATGAGACGGCAGACTTATAGTACCCCAGTTTCCAGTTCTCGCTCGAACGCTCCAGTTAGATCTAGCACCATGAATAATCGTGGTAGCCGACCGCAATTTTCTGGGACTCATCGAGCTACGCTCCGTGGCCCCAGAACGCCTTTCCGCCCGGTCTTTAGCGCTTCTGGCGCCCTAGGATCACTCAGAATTATGGCTTTAGGAGGTCTCGAAGAAGTGGGTCGTAATATGATGCTCGTCGAATACAACAAAGAGATTATAATCGTTGATATGGGCTTACAGTTTCCAGAAGAAGATATGTTGGGTATCGATTATATCATTCCTAATATTTCCTATTTAGAGGACAAAAAAGATTGGATTAAGGGTGTAATTATTACTCATGGTCACTACGATCATATTGGCGGTATCCCGCATATCATGGGTCGAATTGGCAATCCCCCGATGTTCATGGGTAAATTAACTGCCGGTTTAGTTCGCAAAAGAAATGTGGAATTCCAAAACTCACCTAATTTAAATATTAAGGAGATTGATGAAACTACCAAGATTCAATTAGGTAAAAATTTCAACCTAGAGTTCTTGCGCGTTAATCATTCTATCCCAGATTGTTTCGCTGTTATTATTGACACTCCTTTAGGCCGGGTAGTACACACCGGTGATTTTAAAATTGACTTTACCCCCGTTAATGACAAGCCAGCTGACTTAAACCGCATCGCTCAGATTGGAGCGGGTGGTGTTTTATTTTTGATGTCCGATTCAACCGATGCTACTCACGCTGGTTATCAACTTTCAGAATCAGCTATTGGTGATGAGATGGGTAAATTATTTGAGAAGGTAACTGGCCGGATTATCATCGGTACTTTCGCTTCTCAGTTGTCTCGCGTCCAGAAAATTTTTGATCACGCCGCTAAATATGGTCGGCGCGTTTTACTTCAAGGTCGCAGTATGAATGACAATGTGGAGGTCGCTCATCAAGTTGGTTATCTAAAATTCAATCCTCGCTTGTTAATCGACGAGAGGGATGTTAACAAGATCCCGGACAGTCAGTTGGTGATTATCGGTACTGGGGCTCAAGGTGAAAAAGGCGGAGCTTTCTTGAATAAGGTGGTTAACGGCGAGCATCGTTTGATTCATTTTAAGGTGGGAGATACTATCATTTTTTCTTCCTCAGTTATCCCGGGTAATGAAAGGTCAATTCAAACTTTGATGGATAAGATTGTCCGTCAGGGCGCGAAGGTTATTAATTATCGGATGATGGATGTTCATGCCGGTGGACATGCTAAGCAGGAAGACTTGAAATTGATGATGCGCTTGCTGAAACCGGAATTTTTTATGCCAATTGAAGCTAACCATTATATGCTCCGGGCTCACGCTGATTTAGCCGAGCAGGTGGGTATTGCTCGAGATAAGATTTTTATTGCTGACAATGGTCAGGTGGTAGAATTCAAGAAGGTGGGGGACAAAGTGGTTGGAGCCTTGACCAAGGAGAAGGTCAACACTGATTATGTGATGGTTGATGGTTTAGGTGTGGGTGATGTCTCCAACGTCGTCTTGAAAGACCGACAAATGATGGCTGAAGACGGTATGATTGTGGTTATTGCCACCATTGATACCAAGACTAATGACATTATTGGTAATCCAGACTTGATCTCGCGTGGGTTTGTTTATATGAAAGAGAATAAGGATCTGATTGAAAAGACTAGAATGATTGCCCGGAAGATTGTCAAAGATCAGGCGGGTAGTTTGCCTATTGATGAAGACTTCATCAAGAACAAAATCCGAAATGATGTCGGTCAATTCTTGTTCTCTCAGACCAAGAGACGACCAATGGTGCTACCAGTAGTGATTAAGGTTTAAGACTAAAATATATTGAAACAAATAAAAGCGCTGTGATTAGCGCTTTTATGTTGTCTGGGGAAAATAGGCCTTGTCAAAGTCTAAATAATGTAATAAAATTATAGTAATCTAACGGATTCAAAGGAGGTCAAAAATGATGTTGTTTCAAACATTAAAATCTTTTTTCTTGTTAAATAAAAAAGTGGCCTTCGAGTGTCGGGGGAAACTTTATTCTCCACCCAACCTTCTAGATTTGTCCAAATCGCCCAAATTTTCGGAATATCAAATTCTGCGGGGCGAAACAATTTTGCCCAGTGGCGAAATTGCCAAATCATTGTTCATCGATTATATTGCCGATGAACGATATGCTTTGGCTAAGATGACCAAATGGTCCACAGAGTTGTATCAGGATAAAGTTCTGAGGATGGAGTGCAATATAGGTAAACAAAAAAAGAACGAAAAACAAGAAAAAAGTAAAAAATTAAAAGAAATACAAGAACCTTGGCTTATGTGTCAAAGTTTAAATTAAAAAGCCTATTATTTATTGATAGGCTTTTATTTTTTTAAAAAGAGTGTTATTATCTAAATAAGTATAAAATCAAGCCAAAAGTCATTCTCTTGACGGATTTTGATTTATGTGGTATAATATACTTGTTAGTCAATTAAACCATATTAGTAAGAATTTAATCTTTATTAATATAAAATTTTAAAAATATGAAAAACAGTATGGAAAATCCAAACCAAGCAAATAATGTCGAAACAAAAAAAGAAGGTGACGAAGTTGTGGTTTCTAAGCCAGTTACCGATAATGGTAATGTAGCCGAGTCATTAGCCAGAGAAGAGTTGCAAGTAAAAGAAACCTTAGAGTTGACTCGTAAAGAAATTAAGACTTCTCCGGAGATGGCTTTAGCTAAGGATAATTTGTTAAATCTGGGATATACAGTTGAGTCTTTAGACAAAATCAAAGCCGATTTTTCTCAAAAGACTAGTCCTGAAGCTTACACTCCATTTGAAGTTTTGGCACTTGAACAAACCATAACTTTATTAGACAAGTATCGGAAGGATCCTAAAAATGAGAAGGATGTTGATTCCGTTAATATGTTAGGTAAAAAAGTGAGAGATGCTATTACTACTTTGAAAGGAGCTGAAAGCCGGGGTATTAAAAACGCTCCTAAAGCCTATGGTGTCTTAATGGATGAACTTTTGGAAAAATTTGGTCATCTCAAGGGCGGCTATAACTCAGTTAAGTTCTACCAAGGCTTTGAAAATGATTTGGCTCTTAATGTTTTATCCGCAGAACAACAGCAAGAAATTGCTGCTATGGCCAAAGCCTCTGAATATAAGAAGGCCGAAAATCTGAAATTTTTACCAGCTTTAGCTCGAATTTTTGGGTCTTCTATTACTCAAAAAGGTGCTGAAGTCGGCGGTTCGCTCTATTCCGATCGGACTCCAGAAGAGCTTTATAACGATTCAATTAAGAAATAAATTTTATTTTGTATTAAAAAACACCCTATTCTGGGGTGTTTTTTGTTGGTCTTGATTTATTTTTCGGGATAATATAAGATAGTTTTATAATTAAATAAACACCTTTTAGACAACTTTTGGTTTTTAGGTGACCAAGAGGCTTCCTCTCGGGGAGGTTAAAAGCGCTTTTTTTATTATCTGAATCTATTTTAGATAACAAAAACAAATCCGCTTTTAGATATGATTAAAGATAATGCCAAGAATGACGCTTTCAGCGCTCTATTGGAAAAAGAAGAATTAAAAATCCCTCAAGTTGGTGATATTGTTAAGGGTCTAGTCATCGCTGCTTCCAAAGCTGAGGTTCGTCTCGATATCGACGGTGTTATGACCGGTATTGTTCGAGGTCCAGAGCTTTATTTAGAGTCTGAAGAATATACCAACTTAGAACCAGGCAAAGAAGTTGAGGCCATGGTAGTTGATGCTGAGAATGAAGATGGTGAATTAGAATTGTCTTTCCGCCAGGTTGGTCAGGGTAAGGCTTGGGATAATTTACGAGACGCTTTCAAAACTAAGACTACTGTATTTGTTAAAGTAGCTGATGCTAACAAAGGCGGTTTACTTTGTAGCTACCGTCAGATTAGTGGCTTTTTACCAGTGTCTCAATTAGCTCCAGAAAATTATCCTCGGATTAGTGGTGGCGACAAGAGCAAGATTTTAGAGAAATTGAAATCTTTTATGGGTCAAGAATTTGAAGTTAATGTTATTACCTTAAACGAAGATGAAGGTAAGATTATCTTTAGTGAAAAGGATGTTTGGAATAAGAAACAAAAACCAATTTTAGAGAAATATAAAGTTAATATGGTGGTGGAAGGTAAAATTACCGCCGTTACTAACTTCGGTGTATTTGTCAGCTTTGATGACAACATTGAAGGCTTGATCCATATTTCCGAATTAGCTTGGCAGAGAATTGATTCCCCGAGCACTTTGTATAAGGTAGGTGACAAGATTAAGGCCGAAATTGTAAACATCGATGGCGATAAGATTTTCTTAAGTGCTAAGAAGATTATGAAAGACCCATGGTTAGAGGCGGTTAACAAATACACTGTTGGCCAAGGCGTTAAGGGTAGTGTTTTGAAAGTTAACCCCTTTGGTTTGTTTGTTAAATTAGACGATGATATTCATGGTTTAGCTCATATCACTCAATTGGGGCTGAGTAAGACTGATAAAATCAATGATCTGTTTAAGCTCAGCGAAGAACGTGAATTTGAGATCCTCTCCATTTCACCTTCTGATCATCGTTTAGCTCTGAAGTTATTAAAAGATGGCAAGAAAGAAAAATCAGTTAAGAAGGAGGAAACAGAAAAGCCAGCTAAGAAAGTTAAAAAAGAAGAGTCCGAAGAGGAGGCTGAAAAAGAGGACGAGGCTAAACCAGCTAAGAAAGTTAAAAAGTAATTAAAACTGTAAATAGATGATAAAAGGGGCAATTTTGCCCCTTTTATTTGCTAAAATAGCCGGGCTGTTATATACTGAGCGTATATTAAATTGAGCTTAATTACTATTATTTATGAAAAATTTATTAAAAAATTTCTTGATTTATTTTCTGGCTTTTCTAATCATTGCCAGTTTGTTTAGCGTTTTTAGTTCCAAAACTCCCAAGAGTGATAAGGTGGGGTTGGAGTTTCTAGTTAGTGAACTTAACAGCAATCAAATAAGTTCTATTGTGGTTAATGGCGACGAGTTGCAGCTCGTGATGAAGGATGGCGCCAAGAAAGTTGCTCAAAAAGAAACTGGTGAATCCCTTTCGTCTTTGCTAAAGAACTTTAATGTTGATAGTCAGAAACTGGTCGGAGTAGATATCAAGATTAAGGAGGCGGATGGTATGAGTTTTTGGCTCACAACTATTTTGCCGATTCTACTGCCGATTCTTTTAATTGGTGCTTTCTTGTATTTTACGATGCGTGGCGTTGCTAGCGCCAACTCTCGCGCTATGACTTTTGGTCAAAGTGGAGCCAAGGAATTTCAAATTGATCAAAAGAATAAAGTTACCTTCGGTGATATTGCTGGTGCTAAGGAAGCTAAAGAAGAATTAAAAGAAGTAGTCGAATTCTTACGCTTTCCCAAAAAATTTCATGATCTTGGAGCGCGGATTCCTAAAGGTGTTTTGCTTTTAGGTAGTCCAGGAACTGGTAAGACTCTGATGGCTCGTGGTGTAGCTGGCGAAGCTAATGTCCCATTCTTTCATATTTCTGGTTCTGAATTTGTGGAAATGTTTGTGGGCGTGGGAGCCTCACGGGTCAGATCGTTGTTTCAAAAGGCCAAGAAAAGTTCGCCTTGCATTGTCTTTATTGATGAAATTGACGCTGTGGGCCGCAAGCGTGGCTCTGGTATGGGAGGTTCTCATGATGAAAGAGAACAGACCCTAAACCAAATTTTAGTCGAGATGGATGGCTTTGAACCCACTGATAATATTATTGTGATTGCAGCCACTAATCGTCCGGATGTTTTAGATCCAGCTTTGCTTCGGCCGGGACGTTTTGACAGACAAGTGGTAATTGATATTCCGGATATCAAAGAGCGGGATGAAATTTTACAGGTTCATGCCCGCAAGAAACCCTTAACTGAAGGCACTGATCTGCACAAGATTGCCGAACGAACTCCAGGTTTCTCTGGCGCTGATTTAGAGAATGTCTTAAACGAAGCCGCTATTTTAGCAGCCCGGAAAGATAAAAAGACTATTGGTATGGAAGAAATGTTTGAGTCGGTCGAAAAGGTGATGATGGGGCCAGAACGTAAGAGCCGGGTAATTACCGACAAAGAAAAGAAAATTACCGCCTATCATGAGGCGGGGCATGCAATTGTGGCTCACTTTTTACCTAACACTGACGCTGTTCATAAAGTGTCGATTATCGCTCGCGGTTCAGCTGGAGGCTATACTTTGAAGCTCCCGAGCTTTGACCGTCACATGCACTCCAAGACTGAATATATTGAAGAGTTGGCCGTTTTATTAGCGGGTCATTTTGCTGAGAAGCAAATCTTTGGTGAAGTAACCACTGGCGCTACCTCTGATCTGCGTCGCGCTACCGCTTTAGCTCGAAGTCTGATTACTGACTTTGGTATGAGTGAGGTGCTGGGTCCACGCACTTTTGGTCAAAAAGAAGAGATGATATTTTTAGGTCGGGAAATTCATGAACAACGAGATTACAGTGAGCGAGTAGCGGAAAAGATTGATGAAGAGATTAACTCTTTTATCACCACCGCCGGCCAAGTAGCGGTTAAGATTATCAATGAAAAACGAGAATATATCGAAAAGATTGTGGCTGAATTGCTCGAGAAAGAGACCATTGAAAGAGAAGTCTTTGAGTCGATCGTTGGTCCAAAAGTAGCCTAAAATTGGCTATTTTCTTGACTATTTTAAGTGGTATGATATGCTTAAATTGTAGTCAAAACAAATCTAAATAAAAATTTTTAACTTTAATTTTATGGCAAATCCAAAAAAGAGACGAACTAAAAGTGCGGTTGGCAAAAATCGAGCTCATTTAGCTCTAACCGCTAAGACTCTGAACAAATGTCCTAAGTGTGGCCTGGCCGTTCAACCTCATTCTGCTTGTAAATTCTGTGGAACTTATAAGGGCAAAGCGGTGTTAAAGGTAGCTACTAAAACTACCAAGGCTAAGAAAAAATAATATGTCCAATCGTCATTTAGCGCGAACGATAGCTATGCAAACTTTGTTTGCTTGGGATTTTAATGGCAAGAAAAATGCTGACGTGGATGCTTTAGTAGACGAAAATTTCGCTAACTTTGCCCCGCAGTTTAACGACGGCGGTTTTGTCCGAGAGACCATCAGACACATCCTGGAACACAGTGAAGAGATTGATAATTATATCCGACGCTACGCCACAGAATGGCCACTGGAACAAATTACTTTAGTTGATCGCAATGTGCTCCGGATTGGTATTTATGAATTATTATACTCAGAAAACATCCCCCCCCGAGTAGCTATTAATGAAGCGATTGAAGTTGCTAAAGCTTTCGGTGGAGAGTCTTCCGGTAAATTTATTAATGGTGTTTTAGGGGCTATCTATAAGGATATGCCAGAGGCTGAACGGACTCGCCGGGAAGCTATCACCCAGAAATTACAGGAAGCCAAAGAATCTCGGGCTAAGGTTGAGGGCGAGACAGAAGAAGTGTCGCCTCAAACAGACAGCGAATAAACTTCAAATAAGCAGGTTTTAATAATTAATTTATTAAACTGCTAAATTGCTAAATTGTTTAGAGCTACAGTTTAACAATTTAACACTTTAATAATTGGTCAGTATGTCTAATTTAGTTAAGCTCGAGGCTATAATTGAAATCAATTTTAAGAACAAAAATTTATTTCAGCAAGCCTTAACCCATCGCTCCTATCTCAACGAACATCCCGAATTTAAATCTGGTCACAACGAACGCCTGGAATTTTTAGGGGACGCCGTATTGGAAATTGTGGTGACCGAACATCTTTTTGTTAACTTTCCCGACACCCCAGAAGGTGATTTAACCAATTGGCGTGCTAGTTTAGTCAATGCCAAAATGCTTTATCATGTGGCCAGTCAATTAGGGGTAGAGAATTATCTCTTACTCTCCAAGGGCGAAGCTAAGGACAAAAATACCAAGGCCCGACAGTATATTTTGGCTAATTCGATTGAAGCTATTATCGGAGCGATTTATTTAGATCAGGGGATGGAAGTGGCCAAAGGTTTTATTATTAAAAATATTGTCTCTCAGTTGGATGAGATATTAAAGAATCAAACCTATCTAGATCCTAAGTCTCGTTTTCAAGAATTAGCGCAAGAAAAAGAAGGGGTGACTCCGGTTTATAAAACTATTAAAGAAGAAGGGCCTGATCATGAAAAATTATTTACTGTCGGTCTCTATCTAGAAGATATTCTGATTGCTGAGGGTGATGGCTTATCTAAACAAGAAGCTCAGGTCAAGGCCGCTGAAGCGGGCTTGAAGAAAAAGAGCTGGTAAAAATTTATGGATATCAAAAAACTTTTAGTAATTGCCGCCGAGCAGAAAGCCTCTGACTTACATTTAGTCAAAGATTTGAAGCCGATTTTACGAATTGACGGACAATTAGTGCCGATTGATGAGGCTTTAAAAAAAAATAAACTATCGGTAGAGAGTGGCCAAACAGCCCCAGAATATAACAATAATCTTTATGTTTTATCAGAAGAAGGGGAAATATTAAAGGGTAACCGGCACAAGAGTGATGATGGTTCATTTTTTCCGCTGACCAAAGCTGATTTAGAAGCAGCTGTTGGTGATGTTATTCGTCCCGAACAGAGAGAGCGACTAGAGAAAGAACGAGATTTAGATTTTTGCTATTCAGTTGATGGCTATCGCTTTCGGGTTAATGTTTCCTATGAGCGCGAAAATTTAAAAATGGTGGCTCGAGTAATTAGCAATCAAAGTCCAACTCTAGAAGATGTTAATATGCCCTCGATTATTTATAATTTGCTCGACATGAAACAGGGCCTAATTCTTTTGACTGGTCCCACTGGTTGCGGTAAATCAACTTCGCTGGCGGCCATGATTAATTATTTAAATGATAAATATAATTATAATATAGTTACCTTCGAAGATCCGATCGAATTCATGTTTAAATCTAATAAGAGTATCATTACTCAAAGACAATTAGGTTTTGACTTTCCTTCTTTCGCCAGTGGCCTGCGGCACGTATTGCGTCAGGATCCAAATGTCATTATGGTGGGTGAAATGCGTGATTTGGAGACTATTTCCTCGGCTATTACCTTGGCCGAAACCGGTCATTTAGTGCTGGCTACTTTACATACTTTTAATGCTTCTCAGACCGTAGATAGAATTATTGATATTTTCCCCCCTTTTCAACAGAATCAAGTTCGTTCGCAGCTGTCGATGATTTTGGCGGCGGTTATCTCGCAACGTTTATTGCCCAAGGTTGGTGGCGGCCGGGTAGTGGCTCGAGAAATTATGATCAGAAATTCAGCAATTGCTAATTTAATTCGGGAGCAGAAAATTGTTCAGATTAAAAATGTGATTGAAACT
>Ga0210057_1003437_pt1 | contig 21819 bp, 18 predicted proteins | sample CryGeyCG2114_010_2_FD_183968 | JGI IMG/M metagenome (GOLD analysis project Ga0210057, IMG submission 183968) | Groundwater microbial communities from aquifer - Crystal Geyser CG10_big_fil_rev_8/21/14_0.10 (SPAdes) (version 2) | ecosystem: Environmental > Aquatic > Deep subsurface > Groundwater ...
TCATTTTTGTTCATAATATTCATCATCTGTATTCACAGATAACACATCAAAATTCCCGCCAAGGATATTTCTGGCCGCGTAAAAACCAGTCAGAATGGAATGATCCATGTTGTTATAGCGATAAAGCCCAGAACGGCCAATGGTTTGAAAATTTTTAAATTGTTTTAAATAAGAAAAAATTTGATCCAGATCTTTTTTATAATCTAAATGATAAACAGGATAAGCGTATTTATTTTGTATGACTAAAGCGTCAAGACTTAAATCTTTTTGAATTAAACCAATCATATCCAGTTCTTTTTTAGCCAAATTAATTTTCCCTTTGTCTGACATTTGCCAAAGTTCGTCTGTTTCCCAAACAGTGTATTCAGCCCCAATCGGAGTTTTGTTTTCATCCGCGCTCATGTAGGGACTCCAGTTTTTAAAATTTTGCACACGCAACAGCGTAACTTCTGGTTCATGCACATAAATCCAATTATCAGGAATAACTTCTTTTTGATTAACAACCAAACAGACATCAAAAAAAGATCTAAAGCGCATCTTATTAACCATATTTAATAATGTCTCGGGTATAACCGGATCCAAACTTTTTAGCATTTCGTTTAAAGGCACGGAAGAAATAAAATTTTCACCAGTAATTTCTAAAATTTCGCCATTTTTTTTCTGCGCGATAATTTTTTCAACTTTGTTATTGTTGTGAATTATTTTAATTAATTTTGTTTCTAAAATTATTTCATTGCCAATTTTTTTAATTTCTTCAGCCACCCGCTCATAAAACATGCCTGGGCCGAATTTGGGATAATTAAATTTTTCAATCAGGCTTTTAATCTGGCCTTCACGCTTATAGATAAAAGTTTTTAATAATTGCCACAATGATAAATCTTTCATTCTTTGCGCGGCCCAATCAGCGCCCAGTTCTTTAACAGAAATGCCCCAAAGTTTTTCCGTATAACTTTTGAAAAAATGATTAAACAATCTTTCGCCAAAACGATTAGTGATCCAGTCTTCAAAAGTAATCTCTGGCATTTTCTTAATTTTTCTTTTGATTCTTGTTTTAATTAAGCTTAAGCCAACTAAAATACTTTCTTTTAAACCCAATTTTAAAAGAGCGTCAAAAAGTTTAATCGGGTAAGCAAAAAATTTCTGGCAATAATAAATTCTGGAAAGTCGCGGCCGTTCCAAAAAATCTTCCTGAAGCAAATCCTGCCAAAATTTCTGCACTTCTTGATTTTTGGTAAAAAATCTGTGTCCGCCAAAATCAAATTTATAGCCATTGTGATCAATGGTGCGGCAAAGGCCTCCGACCTCACTCTCTGCTTCAATAATTAAAACTGGCTGGCCAGCTTTTGCTAATTCATAGCCAGCTGCAAGTCCGGCCGGACCTGCACCAATGATTATATTTTTACAATATTTTTCTGACATATAAAAATAAATTGATAAGTATAATTTAGCGGTAAAATTAACCAAGCTAATTTAAAAAACAATCTTTTAAGAATTTTAATTGGATTAAAAGAATAAAACCATGGCAGACATCTGCTTGGCCAATCATCCTGATAAATATCTAAAATTTTAAAGCCAAGATTATTAAAAATATCACGCCATTCTTTTAAAGATTTTAATTCTTCCTGGAAATCCCGCTGGTGCGTGCCTTTATTTTTAGTGAACCACCAGACAAAATAATTTTTATTCGGCACCACTAATAAAAATTTAGCCCCGCTCTTCCCTACTCTTAACATTTCCCGCAGGCCTTGGTTAATATCTAAAAAATGTTCAATACTGCCGAGGCATGAAACATAATCAAAAAAAATATTTTCAAACGGCAAATTTTCCGCTGAAGCAGTTATAATTTCAGAACTTGGGCTATTTTCTTTGGCGATTTTTACTGCTTCATCAGAAATATCAATACCAAAAGTTTTTAATCCTTTTTCATTAGCAACTTTTAATAAAAATCCAGTGCCACAGGCAATGTCTAAAATTTTTTTATCAGCTTCCAATAGCTTTAAATAACTTAAAAAACGGCTATATTCTGTTATAGGCCGCATGGCTTGAGATTGTTTGGATTTATAGAGCTGATTATAAAAATTAACAATTTGTTCTGGCATAATGTAATTTTAGCACGGCTATAAAAAAAGAAAAGCGCCCCGATAAATATCGAGGCACAGATGAATGATTAAAATTTTGCTTGCCAAACACGGAGACAATCACGAGGAATATTTGTAGGAATATATTGGATACCTCCGCCCATTTTTTCAACCACATCAATTAGTTTTCTTTTTGTGCTATCATCTGGGCTACAAAAAATAGTGACTGAACCGCCATTGCCTCCAGCACCATTAACGTCCCAGCCATAAGCTTTAAATTCTTGAGCTAATTTAAAAATTTGATCTGCTTTTGTTGAAATTAATTGAGGATGCAAAGCGCGTTGTAATTCATTGTTTTTTATCATAATTTTTCCAAACTTTTTTAGTTGTCCTTCGTAAAGCGCGTCTTTTGCATCGCAGGCACATTTGCGTAGACCTTGCAAAATTGGATTATCGGCTCCAGAATCTTCTAATCTTTTAATTACTAATTGATGAATTTCAGAAGATGAGTGAGCGTTGCCTAAGTAGAATAAAAGCAAACGACGTTCCAATTCCCAAAAAATTTCTTTTGGTAAGGCAATTTGCGAAACAATAGAACGCGGATAATCTGTCATTTCAATAAAATTTATGCCACCAAAAACAGAACAGAGCTGATCCTGAATACCACACTGGAGTTTAAGAATTTCTGTCTCTACTTTGTGGGCACGTTCTGCTACTTCATGAGGAGCTAAACGGCCATAAGTTAAGCGATCCAGTGCTCCAATAAGGGCAGTAGTGACCGCGGCCGATGTGCCAGTGCCAGCTCCTTTGGGCATTTCAGAATAAATATTTATTTCTAAATATAAATCTTTTGGCACTTTCATTATTTCAAGGGCGGCTTCTAAAAGCGCAATATCCTGGTTTTTGTAAGAAGGTATATCGGGATCTAAAAGATATGTTTGGCCATATGATTCAGCAGTAATACACACTCTTTCTTTACGGCCATTTCTTTTGTAAATTTTAATTTGTACTAAAACACCAGGACGAATGGCAATATTAAATATAAAACCATATTTGGCAAACCAAGTGTCTGCCCATCCTCCTAAATCTAAAAAACGCGTCCAGGCTTCACACATAATTATGCATATAGGTTTTTTGGAAACCATAAACCACCTCCATAATAAATGTAAATTGGGAATTTTATTTTTAACTATTTTTTATAAACTTCAATATGTTTTGCAACAATATCTGTCCAATCAAATTGTTTAGCCCATTTAGAAGCCGCTGCACTCACTTTCTGATACAATTCCGGATTATTTTTTAATAATAATATTTTTTCTTTAATAGCTTCAATTTCTCTTTCCCCTACAATAAAGCCGGAAACGCCGTCACTAATGGTTTCTGGAATGCCGCCAGAATTGGTGCCAATGACTGGTAAACCCCTTAATTCTGCTTCAACCAAAACCAAGCCAAATCCTTCTATATCACCTGTATTATCATAGTATGAAGTTAATGTCAAAATATTAGCGGCTTTATAATATGATTCAACTTCATCAACTCTGCCCATAAATTTAATTCTGTTTGCGATGTTTAATTCCTTGGCCAAGTTCTCCAAATTTTCTCTTTCCGGACCCTTGCCGACAATTAACAACTTTATTTTTTCATCATCAATTTTTGCCACTGCCCTCATTACATCATCCACACCTTTACGCGCCACCAGATGATTGATTACTAAAATAATGAAATCGTCAGGCAGGTAACCCAGATCAGCGCGTAAATTCAAATTTATTTTATCTGTGAAACTTGTAGTAACTCCGGGCGTAATGGTGGCAAACTTTTCTTTGGGCAAATTATATTTAGCCAGAGTTTTTTGAGTGGTGGAATTGCTGATGCTAAAAATTTTGGCAGCCCGTTTCATAATCAGAGCTTTTAAAAATTTTGTTTTTTTAGAACCGAGCGATGTCAGGGTGTCAGTGCCGTAAATCGTGATAAAATATTTTTTGCCAAGCATTTTTGTCCAAACCATTATCCAAAATCCAATTGGAAAAAAATTCGTGGCGTGGATTATGTCATAATCTTTATATTTTATTAAGTATTTAAAAATTTTAGAGCCCATGGTCCAAAAATTAACCAAACCGCGTTTATGGCGAATAATAGTATATTTATCACTGGCTTTTTCTGTGGCCACATCATCCGTGACTTCGGAAATATTAAAAGCAATTACTTGCACATGATTAACTTGCGGATTTTTTGATAAGTGGCGCGTTAATTCCCAAGAATAAGTGGCGACGCCGCCTTTGTCAGGGAGAAATCCAGAATTGAAATTTAGGATTTTCATAAAATAAATTATATGTCATTCCCGCGAACGCGGGAATCCCATTGTTCATTGGGACCCTTCGCTAATCGCTCGGGATGACATGACCACAAGTATTCCTTCCAAATAAAACAGCGGACGGCGAGGGGCAGTATAGTGTTTGGCTATGGTATTTTCATTAACCGAACCCCGAATAATGTATTTGTCTTCTGGCAAGGCGCTTAAATTTTTTAAACATTTCACATGCCCGGTTTGATCCGCAAAATGCAATTCTTTTTTGTTATTCTCATTCAATTGCTGAAAAAAGTCAATAAGTATATTTGTATCAAAATTTTCTCTGGCATAAAGTATGATGCCAGCGTTAAATTGCGTCAGCTGCTGATCAATTTCAGCGCCGTCTTTTAGAAATTTATAAGTATTGTTTTTTTGCATTAAAGACCTTGGACAGCCGAGTTTGATCTGTTCCTCTATGTCAATCGGATTTTTAAACCATAAAATATCAGTATCAAAAATAAGGCACATTTTATTATCAGCTGCTAAAAAAGTGTCTATGATTTTTTTAAAAGAAAAAAAGTTAAAATGTCTGGCTCTGATTGATTTAAAAACAGGGTATTGATTAAGCTTGTTTTCAAAATCATTGGCAAAGGTTCTCGCGTCAATTATCCTGGCGCTTGGGAAAAATTTTTTAATTAAATTTATTTCTTTAGGACTTAAGGTGCCGTCGTTATGGATATACAACTGGCCGTAAATTTTAAAAGCATTGTAATAACTTGCTAAAGACCAAAAAAACATTTTAAAATCAAAATGGCAGGTTAAGATATGAACAGACAAATCAGAATTATTAACAGGTCTTTCCAAAATTTCGTTTTTATCCAAAATTTTTTTAGAAAAAATGTATTTATAGTAAATATATGCCCAAATTTTTTTGTACTCAAAAAGAGCTTTGCGCCAGTAAAAAAGTTCGCGTTTGATTAGCTGGGTTCGTTTGAACATAAAATTTTATTTTACTGGTTTTAAGACAAACTTAATATCATAAGCTGGAAAAATGTAACATAAATATCTTTCATATTTGGCTTGGAATTTATTAAACATCCATTCAAAAAATTTTGATAATGGGCCATAATGAAACGACAACCGAGCAGAAACTAATTTAAATTTTGCTTCGCCAACTTCTCTATAATTATGTTTTGAATAATCCGGGTCAAAACACTGGAAACTGTAAATGCCAAAAAAACTTTTGTGAGTTAAATCAGAATAGCCGGTCGGGCAGGAAAAATGCGGCACTTTGATAATCAGAGTGCCAGTTGGCTTAATAATGCGATAAATTTCTTTCATGACAAAAAAAATATCATTAATATGCTCAAAAGTATGGCGTGAATAAACTTCGTCAATTTCATCGTCTTGAAAAGGCAATCCTTGATTAATATCGCAAACCACATCAACGCCTGGCAATTTTACCCAGTCAACGCCAATGCTTTCAGGGTCTCTTTTAGACAGGCCGCAGCCAAGATCAATTTTTTTATAGTCATTCATATAATTTTATTATTTTTTTTGCCAACTTTTCTAAATTATGATTCTCTACCACTTCTTGGCGTAAAATTTTTTGTAATTCTATTTTTTCAGTTTCTGGCATATGATACAATTCTAAAATTTTATTAGCAATATTTTCTGGAATTTTATCTGTAAGGAATAATTTAACCGGTATAATATTTTTAAAAGATTCGTTGGAAGTCAAAACTAATTTTTCACATGCCATGGCTTCTAACACTGCTTTATCAACTGAACCGGTTTCTGACAAATTGATAAATAAATCGCAGTTTTGATAATATGTCAAAACTTTATCTGGCGCAAGCGGCCCTAAGAATTTGATATTTTCAGACAGATTATTATCTGCCGTATATTTAATCAGCGATTCATAATATGTTTGTTGCTCTGACAATCCTGGCGCGCCAATAATTTGCAGTTCAATTTTCTTTTTCAATTCTATATCTTTCTTCAAAATATTTTCTACTGCTTTAATAATTAAATCAATATTTTTACTGGGTGAAATTCGGCTGACACTTAAAATTATAAATTTTGAATTTTGATTTACAATTTTGATTTTTGAATTTTGATTTTTGAATTTATTTACATCAATCCCATGCCCAAAATAATGCACTGTTTTTTTTGTTTTCATTCTAAAACTTTGCTCATTAGTTGTAACATATTCATCAACAAAAAAATTTGCTAATTTTAAATATGGCGAAACTTTTTTATGAACATACCATTGCACCAATTTTTTATGATAAATTTTACACCATGGCCCGCATAAAACTGCATAGTGCGGAATCATATGACAGAATATTCCATCCGCTTCTTTTATTTTTTTAGAATTTAGAAATTGGAAATTAGAAATTTGTTTTAGTTTACTAAGGCCTTTTTCTTTGCCAAGAGAATAAACTTCAACATTATCTGGCAAATTTGAAACATCGCCTTTTTCTTGACAAATAACAATGAGTTTGGTTAAATGTTTAGAAAATTCCACAAGCCAGCTGGACGCAAAACCAACCCTTTCGTCGTTTTTATCTATTTTTCTCGTGGTAAAAAGGAGGGTCATAAATTTACAATTTCTTGCCACATTTCTTTAATTTTTTGCAACTGGCGATTGCCGTCAAATTTTTCCATAACTAATTTTCTGCCGTTTTCGCCCATTTGAGCAGCTATTTTTGGGTTATTCAAAAGTTCTAAAATTTTATCAGACATTTTTTCAGCATCTCCAATTGGCACTAAAAATCCATTTATACCGTCTTGAATAATTTCTTTAGCGCCTGTAGTGGCTGTTGCCACTACTGGTTTTCCGCAAGCATTGGCTTCCACCAATACTTTGCCAAAGCTTTCAGAAATTGAGGGTAAAACTATAATATCAGAATTATAATAATGTCCAATTATTTTATCCTGCGGCAGTTGGCCGAGAAATTCAACTTTATCTGCCAAACCAAGTTTTTTTGCCAAAAGTTTTAATTTGCTTTCCTGGGAACCTTTGCCAATGATTTTTAAAGTAATTAGTGATTGGCAATTAGTAATTAGGGTTTTAAATATTTTTAAAAACCTGTCCAGTTTCTTTACTTTTTCCAAACGGCCGACAAATAAAATTGTTTTTGTAATTTGATTTTTTATTTCCAGAGATCCCTCGGCTTCTGTCCGATGTTCATCGGACCTTCGCTCGGGATGACACTGCGTATCAAATTTTTCCAAATCAACTGGTGTGGAAATAACATAAATTTTATCTGCTGGCATGCCTTTTTTAACTAATTTTTCTTTTTGTCCTTGACTCATCACGCGCACGCCATCAGCATTTTTCACCACACGCCAAAGAGGAAATTTAAAATCGCCGTGAAAATGAATTAAAAGTTTGGAGCCAAATTTATTTTTTAGTTTTAAACCAATAAGTCCTGTTAAAAATGGATCCTGGCAAACAATTAAGTCGTAATAATTTTTTTGAAATAATTTTTTACCAAATTTTAAAACGTCAAAATAATAAAATAATTTACTTTTGGAATTGGTTGGATAAGAGGTGACTTTTTCAGATAATTTTACAGAAACACTGGATTCCCGCTTACGCGGGAATGACAATTTATTAAATACAATTATATCCAACTTATCGCAAAATTCGCTATATTTTTTATGGCGCTCAACAACATCGCCAAGCTGTCCTTGACCTAAAAGTCCTTTATCAATTGATAACATTAAAATTTTCATAAAATTTTTCTTTTATTTTGTCATCCTGACGAAAGTCAGGATCCCTTTGTTCTGTGAGATTCCTGCTTTCGTAGGAATGACAACTAATAAATTATTTTGACACAAATGACTTAGCAAGTTTAAATTCTATTGGCCAGCAAAAAAATTTTAATTTCCATCTTAATTTGCAAAGTAACACAAAACCCAACTTCAACCACTTTTTTGCTTTCACACTTGAGCCCATAGCGCTTTGAATTGAATGCGCGCCAAAACGGACATACGCTTCCATTGATTCCACAAAATTTTTGTCCTTATTTTTAACCCAGGGAAAATTTTTTATTGCCAAATAATTTAATTCATTTTCTGCCAGATGCGCCCACTCCTCAAGAGTTTTAGGTGCTTGCCAGCCGCTTTGCAGACACTCATCATATAATTCAGAACCAGGATATGGCCGAAAAACCTGCGGGCCAAGAATCTGCACTTTTGGGCTTAATTTTACCAATTTATCAATTAAATTCAAGGTGGCCATAATGTCCGAGCGGGTTTCACTAGGGAGGCCAATCATAAAAGAATATTGCGGAATAATATCATGCTTCAAAGCCATCTTGGCAGAATTTAAAATATCTTCTGGATCAATTTCTTTTTTAATTTTTTTAAGGATTCTGGGGCAGCCTGATTCAGCACCAAATGACAAAAGATAACAGCCAGATTTTTTTAGTTTATCCATAAAATCATCATCAATCATATTAGCGCGCAGATAATTGGCACGCACTGTTGTTTCCCATGGCATAATTAAATTATTTTCTATCATGCCGTCAATGATTTTTTTAGCGCGTTCAATATCAACAAAAAAATTTTCGTCCCAAAAACGCAATTTTTTATTTTTGAAATAAGGCTTGCTTAAAATTATTTCCAAATCACTAATCACTTGTTCGGCTGTTCTTGTCCGCCAAAAATTTTTCAAAATGGCATTGACGCAGAATGTGCAGCGATGCGGACAACCGCGCGAAGTTAATGAAGGGATTAAAAATAAATTTTCTAAAATTTCTTTTGGCACCAAATCCCAGTTAAAAAGAGGCATTTGTTTTGGATCGCAAAGTTCGCGAGGTGAATTGATTTTTATTTCTCCGTTTTTTAGGCGATAAGCAATGCCTTTTATTTCATTTGAATTTTTTCCTTGCGCGATTTCCAAAGCCGTATATTCCCCTTCTCCAATGCAGATAATATCAATCAGAGCGTGTTTCGCTGTTTGCTCTGGAAAAAAAGTCGGGTGCACCCCGCCCCAAACAATTTTACAATTTGGATTTATTTCTTTAATTATTTGAGAAATTTTTAAAGCCTGACCAACTTGCATTGTCATAACAGAAAGGCCGGCAAATTCACAATCTTTAACTTTTTCTTTTATTAAATCCAAATAATTTTTCTGGCGCGCGCCGTCCACAATTTCCACTGCCACGCCATTAGCATCTAAAAAAGTTGCCACGCTCAAAAGCCCGACAGATATTGAACTGTCGTAATTTTCTTTAGCAATGTTGAAGGGAGGGTTGATGAGAATGATTTTCATAAAAGACTTTTTATTACTCCCGTTGTTTTCTCCACTACCTCGCTCCATTTAAATTCTTTAGCCTTTTCACGCACATTATTAGCCAAATTGTCGGCCAAACTTTTGTCAGATAAAATTTTAATGCACGCTGTCAGTAATTGCTCTTGATTATTATATTCCACCAAAATTCCGGTTTTATTATTTTCAATCAATTCCGGATTGCCGCCGCAGTTAGACGCAATGATTGGCGCGCCAGCTTGCATAACTTCTAAAAGTGTATGTGACAAACCCTCATATTGCGAATTCAGAATGAAAACATCAGTGATTTTAAAATAGTTAGCCATATCCTCTTGATTTATTTTTCCTAAAAAATGAACATTATCATCTAATTTTAAATTTTTAATTTTAGATTTTAAATTTTCCAACTCACTCCCCTCTCCTAAAATTAAAAAATTCACTAATCCGATCTGTTTAATTAAATCTGGTAAAATATTTATAATCTGATCCACGCCTTTCCATGGCGTCAGGCGGCAGGCAGTCATCATAATTTTTTCGCCATGCGGAGAATATTTTTGTTTAATTGCCATGGACAGGTCAAGACCCGTCCCTACAATGCCCACATTAAAATCTACTGCATTATAAATGACAGAGATTTTATTTTTATATTCCCGAAAACCAAGGGATCCTTCGTCGTCGCGATATTTGCCCCGCATTATTGTGCGGGGCTCCTCCTCGGGATAAACTGCACTAACTGATAGTTTCTTATTAAACTCACAATCAACAATAATTTTATCAGCGTTAAAAAAAATTTTATTACGGCGCACTTTTAGCTTCTCAATTTTAACATCATATTTCTTGTCTTGAAAATTCATAATATAATCTTTTGTCCAGTCATTGGTGCGCGCGGTTTCCCAGGCGCTGTCGCCTGTAAAACGCAAAATATATTTTTTGCCAGTTATCTTTTTGATTAAATAAACAAAATACCCAACGCTATAAGTGTCAGTAGTATAAATTAAATCAGCCCACTTGGCCAACCTCATCATCTGCCAAAAATATTTTAATTTATTATTCTTTTTCACACGATAGACATTATTTGTGTTTTCGTGCTTTTGTGTTTTCTGTGCTTTTGTGTTTTCTGTGTATGTTAAAATTTTAACCTCAAAACCGCGCTCAGTTAAACCCTGCGCTAAATGTGAAAGCATGGTGGCTGGTCCGCCAATATCAGGCGGGAAAATCCCAGTAGCAATTAAAAGTTTCATATTTTTCTGTCATCCCCTTGAAAAAGGGGATCCCCGCTTTCGCGGGGATGACAATAGTAAAGTAGAAAAAACTACTTAAAAGTAAACTTTTTATTAACAAAAAAATTCCAAACTAAAACAATGGCGGCGGTTAGAACTTTGGCAAAAATATACCAGATTCCAGCCAATTCAACCAGCAAATATAGTAGAGTGTTATTGATTAAAAGTCCGATCGCGGCCACTATCACAAAAAGGATAAACTGCCGGCTAATGTTTTTATCAACAGATTTAAAAGTAATAAACCGCTGAAAAAGATAATTAAAAATAGCGGCCAGAATAAATGATAAAGTGGCGGAAAAAATATACCAGATTTTAAGATATTCGGTAAAAACATATAAACCGCCGACATCAATAATAAAAGCAAACCCGCCGCCAATGCAATATAAAAAAAACTGTTTGATTTGCGCGCTGATTTTTTCCTGAATAATTTTGACAATAATTTCTTTAAGCATAAAATTTTTAAACTAGTTTATTAAATATCTCTGACATTTTTTTAGCAATAATATTCCAATCATATTTTTCCTCTACCATTTTTTTAGCATTTGCCACCACCCTTTCAACTTCCGCATTATTTTTTTTATCCAAAACATATTGAATTTTTTCAGCAATATTTTTAGGATTTTTTGGTTCACAAAACCAGCCAGTGTTGTTATCAATTAAAAAATCAGGAATGCCGCCGACTGGCGTGGCAATAACTGGAATTTCAGCTGCCATGGCTTCAATAAAAACATTACCAAATCCTTCACTCAAAGACGGTCTAACAAAAACATCAGCCTGTTTATATCGCTCTTGAGTTTGCATATAGTCCAGTTTACCTAAAAAAATATTCTCTCCCAGATTTAGTTCTTTAACTAATTTTTCTAATCTGCTTTTTAATGGTCCATCTCCAATAATTTTTAAAATAACATTGCCGTGGGTGTTAGATAATAATTTAAACGCCCTAATCAAATATTCCAATCCATTTTTTTCCACTAGCCGTGATACGGTCAAAATTATTTTTCCTTCTTTTTTTTGAAACGGTGTCAATTGATTTTTTTCTGACAAACTAACTCCATTTGGCACAACTGAAATTTCTTTTTTATAGCCAAATTTTCTGGCGCGACTTTCCAGCCATTTGCTAATAACTTGGATATGATCTGCTTTTTCATATATTTTTTTATAACGCCAAAACCAAAACCAGGTGCGTTTATAAACATGAGACACAGAATCACCTTCCTGTAAAGTCAGCAAATATTTTACATTGGGAAATTTCTCTTTAAATTTCAAAGCAGCTAAACCAGCGCGGTTAGCCATAATTGACCAAACAATCTTATAATTATTTTTCTCATGCAATTTAACTGCTTTTCTATAAGCCAGCCAAGAAAAAAAGAATTTGCCTAATTTTCCTTTTCCAATACGATAAACTTTTACTCCATCAATTTTCTCTTCTTTTTTTTGTCGGCCATTCAAATTACAAGTGATTATTTCAAACTCAAAATCACCAGTTAGCCGTTTAGTAATTTCTTGCACCGCGATTTCCGCTCCGCCGATAAATGGAAAGTAAGTAAGAGATATAATTAAAATTTTCGGTTTGTTATTCATGAATTAATTTTATCTTATTTTAGGAAAAAAGACAATTTAATCCGGTTACTGATATTTTTGCTATTTACAGACTTTTATGTCATAATCAAATTATGACAACCATAAAAAAAATTCTGTTTTTAGTCACCCAGAGTGAATTTGGCGGGGCAAGCAAGTATATTGCTGATTTAACCCTCGGAATTGATAAAAATAAATATCTGGTTGAAATTGCCGCGGGCGAACCAAAAAAAGAAGCTCCTAATGGCTGGCTCAAACAATTAGAATCAAAAGGTTTTAAAATTTGGCGCTTGAAACACGTGATGAGAGAAGTCAATCTTTGGCATGACTTTTTGTCTGGCTTTGAATTATACGCCCTGTTTTTAAAATCCAAGCCAGACATTATTCATCTTAATTCAAGCAAAATCGGCTCAACAGGAGCCGTCGTGGGCTTCTTATATAAAATTTTTTATCCAATTAAAAAAAAGCAGTTAAAAATAATTTACACAGCCCATGGTTTTGTTTTTAACGAACCATTAACCATTTTCCGCCAGCTTTTTTATCGCTGGTCAGAAAGAATCTCTGGCTGGTTTAAAGATAAAATTATTTGTGTATCTGAACAGGACAAAATCACCGGGCTGAATCATAAAATCGCCAATCATAATAAATTTATTACGATTCATAATGGTATTGATTTACAAGAGTTAAAATTTTTAGAAAAAGATGAGGCACGAAAAGTTCTGGATTCCCGTTCCATTTGCCACTGGCAAATTGGAACTCGCGGGAATGACAATAAGAGGGGTTTGTGTTGGATCGGCACAATTGCTAATCTTTACTCTACCAAAGGCATAATTTATTTAATCAGAGCGGCTAAAATCATAACCAATAAAATGCCGGATCTAAAATTTGTGGTTATTGGCGAAGGCGGATTAAGGCCCGTATTAGAACAAGAAATTAAAAAATTAAATTTAGAAAATAATTTTTTTCTGATTGGTTCACAGCCCAATGCTTCGCAATTTTTAAAAGCTTTTGATATTTTTTGTCTGCCATCAATTAAAGAAGGCTTTCCTTATGCGCTCTTAGAAGCCATGGACGCTGGTTTGCCAATTGTTGCTACGCCTGTGGGCGGAACGCCAGAAATTGTGGAAGATGAAGTTAATGGGCTAATTATAGCTAAAGAAAAACCGCGCGAAATTGCCAGAGCTATAGAAAAGATTCTGAATAATCCTGAACTGCAAGAAAAATTCAAAGAGAATAATTTAGAAAAAATCAAGCAGTTTGGTTTGGAAAGAATGATTGAACAGACAGTAAAAGTGTATGAAGAATAAAAAAACCAGACTAAAAAGTCTGGTTTTATCTTACCTTTTAAAAAAATGTCAACATCCAAAACAAAATTACTTTTTCATCACCACCTCTGCCATTTCTACTAACCGACAGCTGTAAGCCCATTCATTATCATACCAGGCCAAAATTTTAAGATAATCATCACCCAGTATCATGGTGGATTTTAAATCAACAATAGCAGAAGCTGGATTGCCAATAATGTCAGTGGAAACTAATGGCTCATCAGAGACCGCTAAAATGTTTTTTAATTGGGCGCTGGCAGCTGCTTTGGCCAGAACTTTATTAACTTCCTTAACATTAGTTTTTTTCTTTAAAACATAAGTAATGTCAGAAATAGAGCCGCAGATAGTTGGCACGCGAAGCGCCACGCCGTCAAATTTATCTTTTAATTCCGGCAGAACTTCTGTGACAGCAATAGCCGCGCCAGTGGTAGTCGGAATAATATTTTCTGCAGCTGAACGGGCGCGCCGTAAATCTTTGTGCGGGCCATCAACCAAATTCTGATCCGCAGTATAGGAATGGATTGTGTTTAAAAAAGCTTTTTTAATGCCAAAACTATCATTAATAACTTTGGTCACTGGCGCGATGCAATTAGTGGTGCAGGAAGCATTAGAAATAATTTTTTCACCTTTGTATTTCTTTTCATTAACGCCAATTAAATAAGTAGGCGTTTTGGATTTTTCTTTGACCGGCGCGGAAATAATAACTTTTTTAGCGCCAGATTTAAGATGGCCTTCAGCCTCGCCGTCTTTGACAAATTTTCCCGTGCATTCCAAGACAACATCAACTTTCAAATTTTGCCAGGGCAGTTGATTTAATTCTTTAAGAGAAAAAGATGGGTAAGCCGCGCCATCAATATAAATATTTTTATCATCGCTTTTGATTTCATGGCCATAAACGCCATAAACAGAATCGTATTTTAATAAATGAGCCAAAGTAATATTATCTGTCAGATCGTTCACGGCCACGACTTTAAATTTAGGATTATTTAAAGCGATTTTAAAAGCGGCTCGGCCAATCCGGCCAAAGCCGTTGATAGCGATTTTGATGGGTTGTGAGGATTTTTTTGGCATATTTTTGAGTTGTCATCCCCGCGAAAACGGGGATCCAGGAATCATGGACTATCACAAAACAAATTTTCTGGATTCCCGCCTACACGGGAATGACAAAATAATAATCTTTTTATTTTTTAATCATTATACCATTATGCAAAACTTATGTAAAATGTTAAAATTAGCTTATGATTGCCCAAGTCCTGCCACTCATCAGATTGCCAAAAAGCCTGGGAGTTTTTACTTATCGCGTGCCTTTGGATTTAACTAAAAAAATATGTATTGGTCAATTAGTAACTATCAATTTTCGCGAAAAAAATATCTATGGGTTGATCATCGGCTTAGACAAAAAACACCAAAAAATAAAATTTCAGCTTAAGCCCATTAATAAAATTATCGCGCCAAATGTTTTAGTCACTTTGAATCAAATTAAACTCATAGATTTTATAGCTAAAACTTATGGCCTATCACCAGGATTAGTGGCTAAATCATTGGTGCCGGAAATACCAAGGAAACATAAAAACATAAAAACATTTCCGCCAGAGGCGGATCAGCCTTTGGCTGAAAAACAAAAAAATAGTCAGTCATTATTCTGGTATCAAGATGAAAAAGATGTGCTAAATTTAATTAAAGAAAAATGTGCTGCTGTTTTAAATAACAAAAAACAAATGCTGATTTTGGTGCCGGAAATAAATTTGATTGACAAGATTATTAAAGAGAGCGGTTTAAAAGAAAATCAAATTATTAAAATTCATAGCCGTTTAAAGAAAACTGAATATTTTAAAGATTGGCAAAAAATTTTAACTGGCCAAGCAAAAATTATCATCGGCACTAAAATAGCAGTTCTCCTGCCTTTTAACAATTTACAAATTATTATTGTTTTTAACGAGCACGACTGGAACCATAAACAATCTGACATCAATCCGCGCTATGACGTAAGAGTGATTGCCAAATGGCTGGCAAAAAATTATGGTAGTGAATTGATTCTTGCAACTCCAGCGCCAGCAGTGGAAACTTATTTTAAAAATAAAATAAAAATACAAGAACACTTTTCATCTGTCATCCTCGCGCAAGCGAGGATCTCGTGGATATTCTGTGAGCGCCGGGATCCCCGCTTGCACGGGGAAGTTTTTATAGTTGATTTAAATCAAGAAAGATTGGCTGGAAATTATAGTTTTATTAGTGATAAATTATTAGATAAAATCAAAGAAAAATTAGAAGCAAAGCAAAAAATATTTTTATTCCATAACCGCACTGGTTTTGCCAAATTTATCATTTGCCATGATTGCCAATATGTTTTTCAATGTCCCAAATGCGAGACAACATTAAATTATGAAACCAAAAACAAACGATTAACTTGCAATTATTGCGGCTATGAAGAAGATATGCCGCCGCTTTGTCCCAAATGCGCCGGCGCTGATATCAAATTTAAAAGCGCGGGCGTACAAAAAATTAAAAGCGAATTAGTTAAACTTCTGCCAGAAACAAACATTATTGCAATGGAAAAAACATCAAAAGATATTGATGTTAATAATATCAATATTGTCATCGGCACAAAATTCGCCCTTAATAAAATAAATTTAAAAAATTTTGGTCTGATTGCATTTATAAATTTTGATCAGCTTTTAAATATCACTGATTTCCGCGCCAGTGAAAAAGCTTATCAATTATTTTATGAATTGAAATGCCAGAACCAAACGGCTAATTTTTTAATTCAAACCAATACCCAAGAAAATAATGTCATTAAAAGCATTGCCCAAGATAATCCGGCTTTATTTTATGAACCTGAATTAAAAATCCGCGCGGAATTAAACTACCCGCCAGCTTGCCAGTTGATTAAATTAACAAGCCAAAATAAAACTGCCAAAAACGCGGAAAATGAACTAAAAAAAACAGCGCAAAAAATAAAAGAAAAATTCCAAAAAATAGAAATTTTGGGGCCGGTAGCCAATACGCCTTATAAAGTTCGCGGTTTATATAAATATCATTTATTGCTTAAAATTGATCTTAAATTAAATATGGAACAAATCTTGACAATTGTGCCGGATAATATTATTATTGATGTTAATCCAGAAAAATGACATAAAAAATAATATTTTTTTATGTCATCCCCACGAAAGTGGGGATCCCATGAATAATTATGATGCTGCCTATTATTACTCACCCCAATCCAATTCTTCGTCAAAAAGCTCGCGAATTAACTCGCGAGGATATTTTAAATCCAAAGTTTAAGAAACTAATGGCAGATATGGCTGAAACAATGCTTAAAAAAGACGGGTTTGGCTTGGCCGCGCCTCAAATCAATCAAAGCATTCGTTTGGTCACGGTTAACAATAACGGCGAAATAGCGGTTTTTCTCAACCCAAAAATATTAAAAAAATCATGGCGCAAAAATATAGCTGAAGAAGGCTGTTTATCAATTCCTAATGTTTTTTTACCAATCAAAAGACACAGCACAATAACATTGGAATTTTTGAATTTAGCAGGCGATAAACAAATTCTAAAAACCAAAGATTTATTAGCGCGCATTTTACAGCATGAAATTGATCATTTAGATGGAATTTTGTTTATAGACAAGGCAGAAAAAATTAATTAGGAATTTGTCATCCCGAACTTGTTTCGGGATCTTAAGAAAGAAGTTAATCTTGGAATAAAAAGATGCTGATTCGCCCAGGGCAGACAGCATGACAAAATAATAATAAAATTATTTAAAAACCCCATCCACGAAACTTTTTATTTCCTCCATAAATCTTTTTTTATTAAACTGCTCTGCGTGCAGTTTTATTTTTTTCGAATCAAATTTCTCCGGCTGGAAATGAATAATAGTATTGGCTAAATCTTCCCAGGTTTGATCCTGAAAAAATTCTCCAGTCTCCCCTGCTTTAATAGTTTCAATAGCTCCGCCGCGATCATAAGCTATAACTGGCCGGCCAGAAGACATAGCTTCAATAGTCGTAATGCCAAAATCTTCTTCCTGCGGATTAATAAAAGCCAGACTTTCCGCATAAAGTCTGGCCTTTTCTGTTTCTGTCACCTCGCCTAAAAATTCAATATTTTTTTTGGCAATTGATTTTAGATAATTATATTCCGGTCCCATGCCAAAAATTTTCAATGGCATATTTAATTTATTAAAAGCTTTAACAGCCAGATCATATCTTTTATATGGCACTAAGCGCCCGCCAATCAGATAATAATTGCTTAAATTTTTAGCTATAAAAAAATTTTCCGTGTCCACTGGCGGATAAATTACTGTTGAATCTTTTTGATAATATCTTTTGACCCTCGCTTGAACTGTTTTTGAATTGGCTAAAAAATAATCTACTCTTTGCCCTGCATTATAATCCCAGTTGCGCAAATGAGATAAATAAAAAGGCAAAATTTTTTTTATTATTTTAGGATAATGCAGATCTTCCACATAACCATGCCATTCTGACCATAAATATCTGGTCGGCGTGTGGCAATAACAAATATGTTTAGTAGCTGGCTGAACCAAAACTCCTTTGGCAAAGGAAGAACTGGAAGAAATAATCAGATCAAATGCCCGTAAATCATGTGATTCTATGGCAGTTGGCATCAGTGGCAAAAGCCATTGGTATCTTTTTTCAATTTCTGGAAATTTCTGCAAAAAACTTGGCACAATTTCTTTGGTCTGATAATATTTTTCCTTTTTATTCTGGTCATAAAATAAAACAAAAATCGGAGCTTTTGGATAAAGCTCCATAAGAGCGCGCAGCACCCTTTCCTGCCCGCCTTCCTGAACCAGCATGTCATTGACTAAAGCGACTTTCATAAGAGTTTATCTTACCAATCTGAAAACTAAAAGGCAAATTTAGAAAAAAAGAAATACAGCAATGCTATGTCTCTGCAATAAAATTAAATCATTTGTTTCTTTATTTGGCTCCTTTTCTTAATAAAACCACTAAGGGAGTTCTAATTAAAATAATCAAATCCAGCCATAAAGACCAGTTTTCAATATAGAAAGTATCAAGCCTGACTTCTTCTTCAAAATCTAAATCTGAACGGCCGGAAACTTGCGCCAAGCCGGTAATGCCTGGTTTAATATTTAGTAATTTTTTATGGTGTTTTTCATATTGTTTCACTTCATTTGGCTCATGCGGACGAGGGCCGACCAGACTCATATCACCTTTAAACGCGTTTAAAAATTGAGGCAATTCATCCAAACTCCATTTCCTAATAAATCTTCCCACGCGCGTGACTCTCGGATCTGCTTCCATTTTAAACAACGGCCCGTCTTCGCGTTCGTTTTCAGCCAAAAGTTTTTGTTTTAATTTGTCAGCGTTTTTTACCATTGAACGAAATTTCCAAATTTTGATTTCCCGGCCATAAGCGCCGATTCTTTTGGCATGATAAAAAATCGGACCCTGCGAATCCATTTTTATGATAATTCCCAAAATCAAAAATAAAGGTGAAAAAATAATCAATAATAAAAACGAAAAAATAAGATCAAAAACTCTTTTTAAAATTCTGCCCCAGCCATCTAAGGCAGTGCGTTTCACTTCCACCATGGGCACACCAGCCAAAGTATAAATGTCAAAATTAGAACTTTGCGTGGCAAAAAAATCAGCTGTATATTTAAAAACTAAATGGTTTTCATTAGCAAAATCAAGCAGTTTTAAATTTTCCCGGCGATCAAGCGCAGAATCTGTCTGCCAGATTTCATCAAAACCTTTAGTGTGGTATAATTCTGATATTTTTTCTTCGCCATCTTCTTTAAAATCTGTTAAACGAGCAACAATTTGATAACCTAATTTTTTATTTTTATAAATTTCTTTGGCAATATCTTCAGTAGAATTATCAGCACCAATCAAAAGAATTTTGTGAACTCCCCTGCCTTTAATATAAAGCAGGCGCTGAATGCCAAGTATTAAAAGCCTCGCAGTAGCCACAAAAACAAAAGAAAAAAGCCAGGCAAAAAGCAAAATAAAACGCGAATTAAAAAGTTCGCGCGAAAAAAACGCTCCGACAATCACCGCAAGCATGCCAGTGGAACAAGCTAAAAAAATTTTACCAATTTCTTGAAAAATTCTTTTAGGCCCGGCAATCTGATAAAGGCCGGCTATCATAAAAATAAAAATCCAGCCCAAAGCAATCAGCCAGACAAAATTCAGATACTCATTGAATTTTAAATTAAAAATAACAGGCCGGATTTCCTGAATCCAATCAACATAACGGAGAGCATAAGCCGCGACCGCAGCTAAAACCAACATAATATAATCAACTGGCAAAAGAATAGCGGAAAAAGTTAAATCTGATTTTTTCATAATTATTTTGTCCAGGCAGGATCATAAGCCAGATTCTGTCTTAGTCGCGAATAATACGAATTTAAAAAAATACGAATTATTACGAATAAATACGGCCATCTATCTAAGCCTCCGATTTAACGGAGTTGCACCAGATAAGGTTTGCCCAAATCTATGTCGCCATAGAAGCGCGTGGTCTCTTACACCGCGGTTTCATCCTTACTCCGATAAGCTTGCGCTGCCGGAGCGGTTTATTTTCTGTGGCACTTGCTCAAAGTTTTGAATTGGCCAAAAGAAAAATAAAACGATCGTGGATTATTTTTCTGTTTTGTAATTCTTATACTTGGTTCTGTTTCAGAACTATCTTTTTTATGGTGTCCGGACTTTCCTCTCCGATTTTACATCAGAGCAGCCGTTCACCTGCCTGGACAAAAATATCTTAGCAAAAAACAGAGATTCTGTCAACAAATTTTTTAATTCTTTTTATACAAAAATAACAAGCCAAAAATCAGCCAGAATAAAATTGCCAGATCGTTTTTAAAATACGGCACATCAACCAAACCATGAATTAAAATTACGAACATGCTCCAAATCAGGCCAAATAATAAAAATTTGTTTTGATTCTGACGAAAAGTAAAAATTATTTTTTTTAAAAAAATAATCACTAACGCTAAAAAACTGAACAAACCCAATAATCCGATTTCTGACCAAAAATTTAAAATTAAATTATGCGGATATTGAAAAATTTCCACAAAGCTCCAGATATGATAAGGCGCGACCGCGGTCTGATAATTGGAAAGCCCGGGGCCGAAAATAAAGTTATGTTTTAACATTTCAAAAGTTTCTGTCCACATTTTAACTCTGACCTGCCCGCTCCAATCTTTTAACAAAAGTGTATCAGAAATATTTGACGGTAAAATATTAAAATAAATAACACTGCTAAAAATTAAAAGCAATAAAATTGAGACAAAAATTGTTTTTTTATAAAAAAAACCGGTTATAATAATTCCCAATAACAAACCCATAATAGCGCCAGTGGAATTGGCCCAGAAAATAGCCAGAAGTGAAAAAATAATTACTAACAAAAGAAAAAAAATCAAAAAAATATTTTTTTTAAATTCTTTTGTTAGGTGAGCGGCATAAAAAACAAGCAAAGGTATAATCGGTCCGAGATACAGGCCAATGGCATTAGGGTAGCCGTAAAAGCTGGTTACACGAAAAGTGTTATCTTTGCCCCAAAAAGTGTATGGCACAAACCAGCCGGTAAATTTTTGAATAATTGCTAACGCGCTAACAAGAAACGCGCTAAGGGCCAAAGAAAGCAAAATTTTAGGAATATCGCGCTTGGAAAAAATATCTAAAAAAATAAAAAATAAAATTATGGGTTCAATAAAATAAGCTTTCCAAGCGCCCCAAGCAGCGCGCGTATCTGAAGCAATAAAAACAGCAATCGTGGCTGAAATAACGAATAAACCGATGATAATCAAATTTTGCAGACCCAACAAATCTTTAATTTTTTGCCAGCTCACTGCTAAATTTATATTTTTTATTTTTTTTATAAACCAAATAAATATCAAAATTATAATCATTACTTCTAAAAAAGTAGTTGGCAAAAAACCAATATTAAAACGCAAAAGATAACTGGGTAATAAAATAATTAAAATAAAAGCGGCTAA
>Ga0210057_1003438_pt1 | contig 21814 bp, 18 predicted proteins | sample CryGeyCG2114_010_2_FD_183968 | JGI IMG/M metagenome (GOLD analysis project Ga0210057, IMG submission 183968) | Groundwater microbial communities from aquifer - Crystal Geyser CG10_big_fil_rev_8/21/14_0.10 (SPAdes) (version 2) | ecosystem: Environmental > Aquatic > Deep subsurface > Groundwater ...
CCCGCCATTGCCAACTGTGGCCATTTGGGCCAAAGTTGCTGTCGGGGAGAGACTAAATGCTACGAGGGCAAATCCAAAAGGCAAGGTTTTTTGGGGCTGTTTGGCTGTAAATGTGTTTTTGAGGACTACGGCACTCTTTATGACGGAGCGGGATGTTCCTTTGCTGGCCAAAAAATCTGCCTAAACAACACTGTTTATCTTTGCGCTTTAGAAGGCGGCCAATTTGTGAAACATTTTTTGCCTTGCGCTTATGGCACTTGTATGGATAACCAAAACTGTGCGGAAGAACCTGTTCTCTCACCAACGCCCACCCCGCTTTCCACCCCAAATTACCCCAGTGTTACTTGCCCCACCCAAGGAGAAAAGCGGTGTGGCCCCGATAATTTGTCAATTCAGGAATGTGGGGCAAACTTGCTGTGGACCTTTCGTGAACCCTGCCCTGGAGGCTGTGACCCCAACACCATCAGTTGCGTCACTCAATGTGCCTCCTGTGATCCCCCCGGAAAAAACTATTGCACCATTTCTTCCTTAGTCACTTGCAGCACAGCAGGGTGCATTGGCAACGTTGAGCCATGCGAGTTCGGCTGCCTTGATGATACGTCTACAGGAAGCCGATGCAAAACAGCCAAAGAAATTTTTACTGTCATGCCGGGCCAACCCTATCATTTTAATGATCCGGTATTGCGCTGGTCGCCAATACTTGGAATGTTAACCAGATTATTTTATGAAGGCTTTGCGGAGGCAGTTCATACCAATTCAGGAGGAATCGCAATTACTATGCAAACCACAATCACTGATGTAAACAAATATTTGATGCTCGATGAGGCCTATCGGCAAGCCGTCAATAGCGCTCCTACAGCCCTATTCCTACTAGCCGCTTTCGCCACTCTGTCGCCCTACTATTCACCAATTGCAATTAAGAATCTGCAAGAACCCTTAAATTTTCCTCCAAATGTGATTCACAGCTCTAGAATTACTCCCCAACAATTCGTCTCTAAAGCTAACCCTAGGCTGGTCAAGGAAATCAAATTTATTGCAAAAGAAAATCCAAACATTCGCATAGTTTTGGAAAGCCATGAGTATTTTGACGAAAAATTTAAAGCATTTCCCATGAAATACTACACGGGATATACAGGAATGACTTGGAATTCAGGATACGGGGTAGCTGGATATTCCGAACCCATCCCTCCAAAAACTGACTACTTTCTGATTAGCGAGATCGCTCCACCTGGAATTCCTGCTCACGAACTGGGCCACATAATTACAAACATAACAGGAAAATCTGAAAGTATTCCAATGGAATTGTTTAAAAGGCTGGGATTAAATAATCCACCTTTTAAAGAATTTAAAGAATATTATGCCACAGCAGAAGGTCAACGTTGGCTGGTCGAACACGGAATGCCAATACCCCCAGAATCTACGGCATACCTGCAAAGAAGACAAAACGAGCTGATGCAAGAGCTGGCAAAAGTAATGGGTTTTTGAAAAGCTTAATGGTCAAAACCGCAGTTGACTGCGGAGGCAAAGGGGACGACGACGTGGGCGTGGGGGTAAAAGGAACAAAACATTCTTGAGCATGAGTAAAATGAGTGGCTAATGAAAAAAATATCAAAAAGATGCCAACGCCAAAGAAAAACAAAAAAGTTGACCTTGGTTAAAAACATGGCTATAGTTACTCTACAACAATTCGCCGGAAAGCATCAACAATATATCATGCCCAAAACTACTAAACGCCTTTGCGCTTATCTTTCTCTGCTAGCCATCTTGAGCAATTTTTTTCTGACCGGAATGCCGGGTATTGCTGTTTTCGCGAAAGAAATCAGAGGAAATGGCACCTTTTATGGTGAGGGGGAAAATTGGTGTGAGGGAAACATTTCTTATACCTGCACCGATGGGGCGGCAAATCCAACCTTCTGCCATGATTGTGACGAGGCCGGTGGTTCTTGCGATTACCCCTTGGATTTAGAAGATTTGACTATTGCTTGGCCAGGAGAACTGCTTCCCACAATTGAGCCCTCAGCACCTTTGGGCGGAAGAACTACTTATTATGAAACTTGTCCCGTTGGAATTGACTGTACCAATCCTTATGGTTTTAGTCCTACTGATGAATATTTAGATCCAATCCTTTACACAGGATTAGCAACTTTAACATTGACCGCTGCTGGTGCGCTCGTGGTAAATTTTGTTCCGATCGCTGTAACCTCTTTGGCCACAACAATCGGTTTTATTGGTTATCAAGCTTTAATTGCTGGACCGGTTGGTTTGTATACTGCTGTCCAAGCAACTTTAGCCTCACTTCCTGCCCCAGTTCAAACAAGCTTAGCAGTAGCTGGAGCAGCTTCTGAGTGGTGCGCTGTTTATCAAGGGTTAACTGCTCTTGCTCAAGATCCAAATTCTCCTGAGGCAGCCATGCTGGTTGCCTCTCAACAAACAGGCCTGCTGTATGAATTGGTTGAGCAAACGAAATGTTTGCTTAACAACCTCTCAAACAAAATCTTTTTATCAACATTTTTAGACCCATACTTAACACCAGAAAAATCCGGAGTGCTTGAGCAATTCCCTCTTCGAAGCGGAGAACGAACGAGGGAAGAGCTAATTGATGAATTAACAGACGAGGCTAGAAAACTAGCAGATTGGTTCAACAATTTACCAGACGAAGAAGCTATTGAAGTTTTTTATAGAATTAGAACAAAATATAATTTGCCGCCAGAACAAATGCGCCTAGAAGATTCCTGGGAATACCAACGCCGTTTGCTTGCTATTGCAAAAGAAGCCGGTGTTGATATAAAACCGGCCTCCGAACTCCAACGCTTTTTCGAGAAGAACCCTAACGCTGCGGGAGTTACATTTGGAACCACGTGCTATATTAATCTTGATAATCCCTCTGAGCCTTACCTTGCTCATGAAGTTACTCATGGGCTGCAAAGAGTGCGAACCCCACGGATGCCCTTGGTTTCAAGGGAGTTTGAAGCTTATCTTATGCATGTACCAGGTGTAAGCCACCTTAGAACGCCTAGCGGGGCAAATTTTAGCTATGGAAGAGACATTTTAACAGGGATGTTTTTTGTTCCTGGAGTTCGCGCCTCACTTGAGGTACAAAGCACTGAATCTTTGCTAAGCGAAATAGCATTAATGAATTGCCATTGAAAGGAGGTGATTGAAATGTACGACAATAAGAAAAAAATTATTGCAATTATTACTTTGGTGATGCTATTGGTTGTCGGTTGGTGGACCAAACGGCAGTATTTTGACAAGCCCACTTTGATCACCGTGGTTGGTGAAGGACGAATTAAAGTTCAACCAGAAATGGTTAGATTTACCATAACCGTTTTAAACAATGCTTCCTCTAGCACGCAGGCCATCGTGGACAATAATCATTTAGTCCAAAAATTGATTTCTGTCCTAAGGAGTAGCGGTGTTGACAATAATGATATTTCTTTGGCTTATGTTCGAGTTGTTTCTTCCCAAAACCAATATCAGGCGTCTAACAATGTTGAAGCGACCTTAAAAAATTTGGCTAAATTAGACAATTTGATAATTGAACTTTACGCTAATGGTGCTAAAAGTATCACTAATATTATTTTTACCACCCAAAATTCGAAGGATTTAGAACAAGCGATTGCTTTGGCTATCAAAGATGCACAGGACAGGGCCAAAGAGTTAGCCAAGGCCACCAAAAAAATGTTGGGCAGGCAAGTTTCAATTACCACTGTTGAAATGGGAGAAGCGAGTGCTTTAACTGGAGAAGCCAGCCAAGCTGACTTGGCCGGCGTTACCAGCAGTTCTCCCAGCCAAATTGAAATTGCCAGGCAGGTGTCAATTGTGTTTGAATTAAAATAGCACAAGCTATTTGCTAAGCACTTGGTGTTAGGCAACTTTTGCGCGCTTGCACGACGCTGGTTTTTGTTGTAACTTAAAATCAATGCTCGATTTCTGGCAAAAGTTATCGCCGGCGAAGAAAATTGCCCTTCTGGGAGGACTATTATTAGTGGCCTGCCTGCCGCTAGTGATTTTATCGGCCCAACGCACCCAAACTTATCGCAGTGAAGCCGAGCAAGCCCCCTTTTCCCAATCCGCTTCCATTATTCCTGCCCGTTATGACAATCCTGGTCAGGGTGTTTTTGTTTGCCACACCCCCAGCTCCATGGGCAAAGCTTACATCAAGGGCGGTGGCGTGATTGTTTTCTGGGGCAAACTGCAACCCCAAAGTCCGGATCAATTCGATCAAGCCGCTCTCGACGAACTGGTCGGCCAAATCAAAGACCACGGCAAAAAAGTTTACCTGCACTTCATGATTTATCCTGAAGGCGGCCATTCATACGCCGAAACTTACCCCAACTGGCTTCACCCCAGCAACGTCCAGTGGATCAAAACCAGCGTCGGCGACTTTCCGGCTCCCTGGGATACGGCTTACCAGCAAAAATTGCAAAAATTTTTAACCCTCCTCAATCAGGCTTTAGCTCAAAGACAAGTGGGCGACAAAGTAGAGTATTTAGAACCCGCTTCCGGTGGCCGCTTCGGCACCACACACCTTTACTTCCGCGAGGATGATTTCGGCCAGTGGATGAAAGCGGCAGGGTGCAACGGCCCAGACTACCAGTGCTTGAGCCAAAAGTACACCCAAGGCGTCAACAAAATTTATGAGCTTTACAACCAGGCTTTCCCTGATTACCCGCTGATGCTTGTCAGCGGCAGCGCCCTGCACGGGCCCGGTTACAGCGGCTTCAACCAACTGCTCCAGCGTTACGGCCTGAAAGTGATGATCAAAGGCGCCGGCTTGGGTACTCGCGAAAGTGACTGCGGCATCCGGGCTTCCCTTCTGAACCCTCTTTGCCGCTATGCTGCCAATAAGGAAGTGACCAAATGTGGCCAAGAGCCCTGGGGGCCGAGCATTAATTGCAACAACCCCAACATGGGCTTTGACCCGGCTTCGGCTTGCGGTAAAAATTATGATCAAGTTTACCGCGATTCGCTCAAAAATGAAGCCATCAGCTATTACTGCCTTTACACCCATGACGCTGGCTGTGCCGAATCACAGGCTGTCAATCAATTAGTCGCCGACTCTTTGGGCGCCCAAATCAGACTGGCCAATCCCCAACTGTCAACGACCGATCTTCGGGTCAATGACCCTCTAAGCATCACTCTGCGCTGGTTTAACTGCGGCAGTACTGCTTTAAACGTCCCCCTCAAGCAGGGTGAAAAATGGTCGGCCAGTTCCTACAAGCTATTTTTGGAGTTTGTCCAAAACGGACAAGTACGACATTATCAGGAATTGGCAATCAATCCCCCGACCAATACCTGGCAACCAAAAACCAGCGCGGGAGACTGTTTTGAAACTAACAGTAGCTTTAACTTAAATATTTCGACTGTTTTGGGCAGCAGCCAGACCAGTGGTCAGGAAACCTATCAGTTGTTTGCGGGCCTGACCGACCCCAACGGCGAAAAGAGGCGCTTTGCCTTGATCAATCCGGAAGCGGCCAACGACACCCAAAACCGGCGCTATCTTTTGGCCAACAATTTTGTGGTTCGCGGCCAAGGCAGCCCCGCTTCGCCAACCCCGACTAGCCCGGCAAGTCAACCAACCTTAGCGCCTTTAACACCCCCTGGCGGTGAGGGTGAAGAACTGGTTTTCCGCATCAAATTCTCCGGTGTTGCTGCCGGAGCGCCTGGCACAGCTGATCTCAACCTGATTTTTAAGCAAGACGGAATCACTAAATACCAATGGCCTATTCCGGTCAGTGCGTTAGATAACGGTGCCTACACCGGGACGGTTAACGTTCCCCCGGGAGTTTATACCCCCTGCATCAAAGGCTGGGCTCACCTGCAACGCTGTTTTGAAGACATCAAAATTTTTGCCGACGCGCCCAATGGTGCCAACTGGATAAAAAAACCGCTCCTGCCCGGTGACTTTGACAGCAGCAATACTTTGGACATTGTCGATCTGGTCCTACTCATCGAAAAATACACTTCATTAAGAGTACCCGTCAATGATCAAAACAAAAAATTTGACGTCAACCTGGACAACCGCATTGATATTTTTGACATTGCTTTAGTGCTGCAAAATTACACCGCGTTATCCGTGGAGGGCGAAGAATGAGACGTCTCAAATTGCCGGCGTGGTTTTTTGCCCTCATGGTTGCCTTTTTGCCCGTCGCCGTCTGGGCCATTACCAACCAGCGCCAAGAAATTCGCAAGGAGGCGGCCAATTTATCAGAAACCTCACTTAATCAGCAAAAAATGCTAGACAGCTGGGCAGACGAAGTCTACCGTATCTATCAAAACACTGATTTTGCTAACCTCATTGGGGAATTAAAAGCCAACACCGCGCCAACCCATCAAAAAACTATGATTGCTCGAGGGTTAGCCGATCAGGCAATGATGCATTTTTATTTTTATCAACGGGATGGCCGTGAAGCTGATTTAAGCAAGCTGAAAAAATTGGTAAAAACGATCACCGCTGAATATCGATCCTGGGGAAAAGTATGGCTCTCACCAGTCACCATGAACCAGCTAACTTTTAGTGTTTGGGGGTCATGGAATCTGCTTGAAGAGGCAGATAAAAAAAGTTTTGCCGAAATTTTGGCGGAAGAAGCCAATTTTTGGACTTGGGTGCTGGAGGAAATCAAAGCCAATCCGGAAGGGAAAACTATTCCTGAAAGTGCGGGCAGAAGAGCCGGGCAAAACAACTTAAGTCTGATTACCAGTAGGCTTGATTCCGACGATCATCTGGAAGACACCAGAGCTGAAGAAAATGGTGCCACTGCTCAATTTCTGGCTACCGCCTATAACATGTTTCCTGAACACCCCAACGCTTCTTCCTGGAATCAAGCTGCCAAGTGTTTTGCCTTTCACACCTTTTCCCAAAACGAAACTACTTGCGGAATTACCACCAGAACTATTGGCGACGATTTTGTTTTAGGGAATCATAACCTTTGGCCAAGCCCCATGTACACCTTGGCCGGGGTCACCCCGCTGCAGCAGGGAGAATTTTCCTACTTGCTAGCCGGCAAAGCCGTTCCCGAAGAATTTTACCATCATCTCACGAGTGGCCTTCGATCCGAAGTTTGGCAACAAAATTTAACCGCTTGCGGCTTTAACCAGGCAGGTAATTTTGAAATCACCGCCAGGTGCCACGCCAGTAAGGACTGGGGTGACAAAAATTTTTTGATCGGCACTATCATGGTCGCCCACTGGGCTAAAATTTCAGGCCAACCGACAATTAAAACTGAGGCAGAAACGTTGCTCCAGACCATGCTCGATTATTTTTATGCCAATTACCGAGGCCGGATTTGGGCACCATCGGCAAAGCCTATTCCAGTACTACTTGGTGACAGCACCCACTGGTGGAAAAACCTGGAAGTTCATGTTCAAGAATCAGCTAAATTTTTTGCTACCAGCCACTTTCAGGAAACGAACTTTCGTAGTCACTATTTTCCTTTTCCGCTTACTCCCTCCTCACCGACACCGACAGAAATTACCCCAGTCAACCCTTCGGCAACTATCGACACTTTGCTGTATTTTCTTCCTAGCGATGGCCATGAGGTGGAGCTCTGCCACGACAATGGCCAAGGCGGTTGCGATGAAACTCGGGGCATCGGTGAATATCTTACTAATTTCAAGCTGGGTCAGGGTTTTTTTAAAGCCAAATGGCGCAGCCCTCAATATTACGAGTATTACACTTGGGACGACAATTACATTTACCTTAAATACGATAGCACTTGGGGAGAGGATAATTATTTTAGCTGTGCAAGCGGCGGCAAGGGGACCAACTATTCTTTTACTAACGGAAAATGGGCCAAAAGGCAAATGAAAATTGGGGAAACCTTGGTAGTCGCAGACAACGACATTTTAATTTACAAAAACGATTGTTCTTTTTGCGCCCAGCAAAAAAGCACTTACAGCAATACCCTGGAAGCTCATTATCCGCAATTTGATCTTGGCGGGAAATTGGGTATCCAAGACGTTATCGTCTTGAGATTTGATATGCCCAACAGTTATGAGAAATTCTTCCTGGCTAAAGGCTGGGGGCATGTCCGCTGGCAATCGTTTCAGGGGCACTATCCCAACGGGACGCTGCAATACGATATTCTCCTTAACGGTAAATCAGGAAAAACGCCGGTTTTCCGCGAACAAAAGTGTGGCGACTTTTCTAAATATTGCCTGGTAGAAAAAGTTAATGATCACCAAGTCACCGTTTCAGGAAAAGCCAATAAGAACCAAGCTCCAGAAAATATTCGACTCTGGCTCGAAAATAGCAACCGAAGCAAAATTAATAATTCAGGGTTAGCAACAAGCACGGAAAGAGTCTATGAAGAAAACCGTTATTATTATCTGCTGTTATCAATGCCCGCTAACGGCCAATCGCAAACCATTGCTCTCTCTGATTTGCCGGATGATAATTATTTTGTTCACTGTGATTTAGCCACCGAACCAGCCAAATGTTCTGGCAACCCTTTTTGCGCACATGAAGGCGGCCAAGATAACTGTGATGGCTGGATTTCCTGCTCCAATCAAGACAATATCAATTTTTCCATCAACCAACCGACTACCAGTCCGGCACCGACGACAGCTATCCCGACCAACAGCCCAACTCCCACCGTACCGAGGGCGACGGCCACGCCGACACCGCCGCCATCAGTCTGTGATTCTACACCCAGGCTCTGCTACTTTGGCCAAAAGCAATGTGAGTGGTACAACCGGGACAAAAATAAGGCGGAATTCGCTTGCGTGCAAAAACTGATTGACTGCGGCGAAAGCGGCCAATTTTGGAACTGGGCCTATTGCCCATCAACCGCCACCACTCCCACGACTGCGCCAGCCGCTTCCCCCACTACCGGGCCAACCTTAATCCCCCAACCGACTAGTCCATCATCCCCAACCGGTTGTGAACCGTCGCCAAGGCTATGTTCTTTTGGCGAAACCCAGTGTGTCCGTGACCATGCCGGCCAGAGCGGTGGCCAATGCCGGCTGAACCCCGACTGTGGAACGATTGACACGACGCACCTCGATAGCGAAACCAATTATTGGAAATGGTCTTACTGCTATAGCCAACCAATTCTCTTGCCGACACCCACGCCGACACCACCACCCTCCACATCGGAGGGCTGTGAGCCCTCGCCACGGTTGTGTTCTTTTGGCAAAAACCAGTGTGTCCGTGACCACGCCAGCCAAAGCGGTGGCCAATGCCGGCTGAATGAAGCTTGCGGCGAAATTAACCAGACTGATCTTAACAGCCCGACCAATTATTGGAAATGGTCCTATTGCTATTGACCGCCGCGATAGATTAAACTGATCTTAAATGACGGTCAAGCCAAGAATCGGCCTTATCTTGCAAACTATCGGCCGGCCATTCTTTCAAGTGCTTCTGGTTGCTTGTTGGCTACTGATCAGTTGCTTTAGCCTGATCATCCGCCTTTTCCCTCGCCGCTGGCCACGTTGGCCCAAACTGCCGCCACCCCAAACCAAATATCCCGTGGTGATTTGGCCAAAATTTCACCTTTCCAAAAAGTTCTTTTGGCTGGGTATCAGCCTTGGTCTGCTGGTTTCTAGCTTAATAGGAGCTTATGTTTTTATCATTAGGCAGCTACCTGACCCTAATCAACTGCTGACTCGTGACCAAATCGTCACCACCAAAATTTACGACCGCCATGGCGAGCTGCTTTACAAGGTTTACCGCCACCAAAACCGCAGTCTGATTAAACTCGAAACCATTCCGCTGCCGCTGGTGCAAGCCACTTTGGCCATTGAGGACGCCGAATTTTACCAGCACCATGGCTTTTCTTTCAAAGGCATTTTGCGCGCTCTAATCAAAAACTTTGAAGGCGACCGGCTTTATGGCGGTTCGACCATCACTCAACAGCTGGTCAAAAACGTCTTGCTCACGCCGGAGCGCACCATCAGCCGTAAAATTAAGGAAATTATTTTGGCGTTAGCCGTCGAAAAAAAATTCCGCAAAGACGAAATCCTGCAAATGTATTTCAACGAGGTTGGCTACGGTGGTGCCGCCTACGGTGTCGAGGAGGCCAGCCAAATGTATTTTGGCAAGCCCGTCACGGAAATTGACCTAGCCCAGGCCGCTCTGCTGGCCGGCTTACCGGCTTCACCCACCCGCCTTTCTCCTTTTGGCAATCATCCGGAAAAAACCAAGGCGCGCCAAAAATTGGTTTTGCAAAGAATGCGGTCGGAAGGCTTTATTGACCAAGATCAGCAGGCCGTCGCCGCCAATCAAGAACTAACCTTTGCTCCCCTAAGAACTGATATTCAAGCCCCCCACTTTGTAATGTATGTTAAGGAGCTTTTGGCCGAAAAATATGGCGAGCAAACCATTGAGGAAGGCGGCTTGGTAGTCAAAACCAGTTTGGATTTAGGCATTCAAGAAGCGGTGCAAGCCATTGTCACCAGCCAAGTTAGCCGTCTTCGCTCGCTGCATATTAGCAACGGCGCCGCTTTGGTCACCCGTCCCCAAACCGGCGAAATTTTGGCCATGGTGGGTTCGACCGATTATTTTGACCAGGCCAATGACGGTAATGTCAACGTCACTTTAAGACCCCGCCAACCCGGTTCCGCCATCAAACCGGTCACTTATTCACTTGCCTTAGCCAATGGTTTTACGCCCGATACCATCATCCCCGATACGCCCGTCAGCTACCAGATTCCCGGCCAACCGCCCTACTCACCACGCAATTATGACAACCAATTCCACGGCGACGTGCCCCTAAGAGTCGCCCTCGCCTCTTCTTACAATGTGCCGGCCGTCAAAGTTTTGGCCAACTTAGGCGTGAACCAAATGATCGAGCAAGGGAAAAAAATGGGCATTACCACCTGGGATGATCCTAGCCGCTTTGGCTTATCATTAACCTTGGGCGGCGGGGAAGTCAAAATGACTGATTTGGCGGTGGTTTATGGCGTTTTGGCCAATCAAGGTCGACGCGTTAACCTGCAACCAATTTTAGAAGTCAAAGATTACCGGGGAAAAATCTTGGAAAAATCGGAAGGCCACTTTCCTCTTGCCTATGCCGCCGACAAAGTCATTGATTCTCAAGTCGCCCTGCTGATTACCGATATTTTATCAGACAATCAGGCGCGCACCCCCGCCTTCGGGCCTCATTCTTGGCTGAACATCACTGACCATCCGGAAGTGGCGGTCAAAACCGGTACCACCCAAAACCTGCGCGACAATTGGACGATTGGCTATAACGCTGATGTTTTGGCGGCGGTCTGGGTGGGTAACAATGACAACACGCCCATGAGCCACGTTGCTTCCGGCGTCACCGGCGCCTCCCCCATCTGGCGGCAAATTATGGAAGGGCTGTTGTCTCAAATTCCCAAACCAACCGACTGATTTCGGGCAAGGCGGTCAGGGCTTCTGATTCGCGCGCGTCTTGAGTAATGATCACCAGCACAAAGGGCTGCGGCGCCATCACGATGCCGGCGTCGGCAAAATTACCGATCTCGGTGCCCACTTTGTGGACCACCCGCACTCCCTCGGGCACCCCAGCCGGAATACGATCTTCAAAAACAGTCGCCGTCAAAAACTCAAAAATTTCCTGCTGGTGCAAATTGTTAACCAGTTTGCCCGCGTAAAGCCGGCGGAAAAACAAACCCATGTCTGCCGGCGTCGTTTCAAAATCCGCCAAAGCAGTGCTGGCCATCCCTAGTTGCTCTATGGTTCGTTGCACTTTAGCCAAGCCCAAAACTTTTAAAGCCACGTTGTAGGCAGTGTTATCCGAATAATGACCCATCAGTTGCGCCAACTGGCGATAAGTATAAACGCTGCCGGCCGGTTGGGACTGCAAAATGCCGGCTCCCCCCAGTTTATCCGCCTCTCGAAGAGGGTATTCGTCTTCCAAATTCAGTCGGTCAGCTTCCGCTTCCTGATAAAGGGTCAAAATCACCGGCAGCTTGACTAGCGAAGCCATGGGAAACGTTTGCTTTTGGAATAAACCATATTGGTGCCCGGAAACCAAATTTTCGACATAAACACCATAAACCCCCAGCAAGGGCGTGGTGACCGCCTTGATTTGGTCCACAACCGGACGCGGATCGAATCTTGCCTCTTGGGGCAAATCAGAAATGACCACCGGCTCACTCAAGCGCTGCCAAAATTGCCGCCAATCGTTTTTAAAAGCCACCAAACCACTGAACAATAAAGTCAAGCCAAAGACCAGCGTCACGGCCCGCCGTTGCTTTACTTTTTCCAACTTATTTTGAGCGGTTTTTCCAACCAATTCGCTAAACTCTCCTTTCGCAAAAGACCGGCTTTAGTGCCAATCTGGCCAATCACGGCCGCGCCGTTGGCAAGCCCCGCCTTCAGGGCTTTCTCAAGCGGCCACCTCTGAATTAATCCCGATAGTAAGCCGGCAAAAAAGCCGTCCCCGGCGCCCGTCGCGTCTACCGTGGCCACCTTAAAACCGTCGGCTTGCAGTAAACGATCCTGCTGGTCAAAAAGATAAACTCCCTCCGAACCGCGCGTCACGGCCACCAACCCAGCAGAAAGCAACGCCGCTTTGCGAAACAATTTAACGTCAAAATACTCTTCGCCGACCAGTTGGGCCGCTTCTTCCTGATTAAGCACCAACAGCGCCACTTTTGCCAATAAAGGCAGCAAGTCAACCGCCTGGTCAATTTCCCGACGGCCGGGGTTGATGGCCACTTTGATTTGCTTTTTTTGAGCCCAATCAAGTAACTCCGCCAGCAACGCCAGATTCCCCTCCAAGGAAGAGATACACAACCATTGAGTCTGCAGTTTGGCAAAATCGATCACTGCTTTTTCCAAACGGCTGCCACCTCGATAAACCAAAATCGTGCGCCCGCCATCGGGGCCAAGCAAAATCGTCGAATAATCCGTCGCCTCTTTTTCGACTTGCACCAGCAAATGATCATCAACTCCCTCTTGCTTGATTTCCTGACGGACGATCTTCCCGGCAAAATCCCAACCACAACGCGCCAAAACCGCGGCTTTCAAACCCAAGCGGGCCAAGCCTACCGCCGTGTTCGTGCCGCCACCGCCACTGGCAATCACCAGCTCCTCGACTTCTAATTTAGTCTCGTAAGGCGCCGCAATGGCCGTGCCGGTAAAAAATTCGTCACTCTTAATGACTTTTAAATCCGGCGCTTTAATAAAAACGTCCAGGGTCGCGGAGCCGATGGAAATGACGTCAGCAACCGAAGAGCTCAATTTTCTCCTCCACTATCTTTTGCATCGCGGCGATGACGGGCGGCATAATCTTATAAATTGCCACGTCTTCTGACCCCCGCAAAATGTTTTCCAAAGTTTCCCGAAAAGCCAGGCGCAGCTCGGTGTTCACGTTGACTTTGACTACTCCCATTTTGATTGCCTGGCGAACGTCTTCGGGTGATAAACCGGACCCGCCGTGCAAGGACAGCCAACAGGGCACTTGTTGGCCAATTAAAGCCAACCGTTCCAAATCCAGCCGGGGCGAAGTCGGATAAGTGCCGTGCAGGTTACCCACAAAGGCCGCCAAAATATCACAGCCGGCTTGGCGGGCAAAAGCGGCTGCCTGGGCGGGATCGGTATAATTGCTGGTGGCTTGAACCGATTCGGCATCCTGAAAGTTAGCGACCGACTGGCCGGCAATCCGGTCAATCTCCGCTTCCACCAAGACTCCCCGCTCGTGAGCTTGGGCTACCAAGGCTTGAGTGATTTTGATATTTTCTTCCAGGGGTAATTGAGAACCATCAAAATGAATTAAATCATAACCCGCTTCGATGGCCCTTTGACATTCTTCCAGGCCGGGACCATGGTCAAAGTTAGTCAAAATTTCCAGCCCAGAGGATTGCTGGAAATTTTCAACCACGTCCAAAAAATTTTCCATACCAAAATAGTTAGCTTCATTGGCAGAAGTTTCAATGATCAGCGGGGCCTGTTTATCACCAGCGGCTTGAACAATGGCGCGCACAATTTCGACGCTCCCGGCGTTAAAAGCACCCAGTGCATAACCGTTGTCTCTGGCTTTTTGCAAAATTTCTTTTGCCTTCATTTTGACAGCGCCTCCACAATCTCCACGGCCTTGGAAGTCCCAATCCGGTCGGCGCCGGCCTCAATAAAGGCGAGCGCCTGCGGCAAATTGTGAATACCCCCCGCCACCTTGACTTTAATTTTATCACCCACCACCGTTCTGACCAGCTTGACATCTTCCAGACTGGCACCCCGCGGTCCCATGCCGGAACAGATCTTGACAAAATCAGCTCCGGATTGCCAAACCAGTTGCGCCGCTTCTTGGATCTGCACGACGTCTAAACAGCCTGTTTCAATGATAAACTTCACCAGCGGTTTTTGCGGCAGGCTTTTGACCGCCGTCACCACCGCCTTCATTTCCTCCAAAACCTGATCATGCTGGCCGGCCTTAAACCAGCCGATATTCATACTCACATCCAGTTCGCCGGCGCCGCGGCGGGTGGCCTCCATGGCCGTCAAAATTTTCAGGTCAGTTTGGTCTTGACCCAAGGGAAAAGAAACGACGGTGCCCACCGCCGCCTTACCAAATAAAAGATCATGCGCCAAAGCCACGTAGCACGGATTCACAAAGGCGGAGTTAAAACCGTATTGCTTGACTTTTTGGCATAACTGACGGATCTGTTCAGGCGTCGCGTCCTGGCGGTGATTGGCAAAATCCAAATATTTAGCCAGAGTTTTTGCGTTCATAATAAAAATATTCTAATGTTCAAATGTTCGAGGCAATTTAAAATTAAAAGTAAAAATTTTTCATTTTTTATTTTGTTCTTTTGGTTTATTTTGAACATTTGATCTTTTGAGCATTTGAACATTATTTTTTACTAATATATTCTGCCAATTCTATCAACCGACAGCAATAGGCCCACTCATTATCGTACCAAGCGACAACTTTAATCAAATCGCCATCAACGACCTGGGTTAAAGATAAGTCTACCAAAGCAGAGGCAGCATTTCCCACAATATCGCGCGAAACCAATGGTTTGTCGGTAACCGCCACAATCCCCCGATATTGTGCGGCAGCGGCGGCCGTCAAAATTTGGTTTACCGCTTGTTTGCTAGTACGTTTGACGGTTAGCAGCGTCAAATCAACCACCGAACCACCGGGTGTGGGCACCCGATAAGCCATGCCGTCAAACAGGCCTTGCAGACCCGGTAAAAGTTCAACCGTGGCCTCGTCAGCGCCGGTCGAAGTGGGAATAATGTTAACGGCCGCTGCCCGGGCCCGCCGCAGGTCATGGTGAGAATCGTCAACCAAACTTTGATCAGCGGTGTAAGCATGAATGGTGCTCAGCAAGGCCTTTTGAATCCCCAGTGTCTCCATCATGATTTTGGCCAGCGGGGCCACGCAGTTAGTCGTGCAAGAAGCGTTGCTGACCATCAACTCGCCTTGGTAATTTTGCTGGTTAACGCCCATGATGTAAGGCTTCACGCCGTTTGCGGTCGCCGAAATGACCACTTTTTTAGCGCCGGCATCCAGGTGAGCCGCCGCCAATTTGCGCTCCCGAAAAACGCCTGTCGTTTCCAAAACCACGCCGATGGCGTATTGCTTCCAAGGGATTTTGGCCGGTTCCCGTTGGGCCAAGAGAGAAATCCGTTGATTATTAACCAGCATGACCCCAATTTCCTCACCGCTGCCCTTTTGCAAACTGATTTTGCCTTTAAATTGACCATAGACACTGTCGTATTCCAAAAGATGGGCCCAGCCAACCGCTTCCATCGAGCCGGAAGTATTGATCGCCACCGGTTTGACCCGGTCGAGATATTTAGTTAAGATGGCTCGCAACGCCACCCGACCAATTCTGCCAAAACCATTGATTGCAAGATTAATCATAACTAACTACCTAATCAACGCAAGCTAAACTTGCTAATAAACTATTAATTAACTGGCTGTTGACTAAGCAGTATCTTGGTAATTTATTCATCGCTGATTAAGTTGTTGTTTGCTTAACTATTGCCTCAATGCCCGGCAAGGTACCGTCAGCCAAAAAAGTCAGCATGGCGCCACCGCCGGAAGAAAGATAAGTAATTTTATCCGTCAGGCCAAATTTGGTCAGAGCCGCTTCGGTCTCCCCACCACCAGCCACACTGTAGGCGCCGCTATCAGCAATTGCTTGGCAAATCTCTCTCGTCCCCCGCTCGTATTCTTTTGCTTCATAAGCCCCCATCGGGCCAGCCAAAACGATCGTTTTGGCCTGGGCAATAATCTTTTTAAACTCTTCAATCGTGGCAGCATTGATATCCTCGCCGTTGCGAATCAAACCACCTACCACCTTCCGGTGGCTCTTGATCATTTTGATCATACTGTCATAGATTACCATCTGGCCGCCCAGCAACAGGTAATCGGCCCACCCCACCAGTTTTTTAGCCGCGTCAATCTTACTTTTTTTGATACCGCCCAAAACAACTACCACTGGTCGCTGGGGAGAGTTTTTTACTTTAGTCAAAGCAACAATTTCTTCCATAAAATCCAGCCCAAAAACGGCCGGCAGCAGGAGGGGAACACCCACCACGGAAGCATGCCGACGATGGGCGACGGCAAAAGCATCATTGACAAAAAAATCTGCCAATCCTGCCAGCTGACGGCTAAATTTGCTGCTGTTGCTCTCCTCGCCAGGTTGAAAACGCAAGTTTTCCATCATGATCAGTGGTTTATTTTGAAAATCAGCCGCTTGCTCCATTTTTTCTACCAAGGGAATTGGGCAAGCCAACAGCTTCGCCAAGTATTTAGCGACTGGTGCCAGGCTTAACCCCGGAACAATTTTTCCTTCCGGACGACCCAAATGAGAGATGATAATGATTTTGGCTTTTTGGCGAAGTAGATAATTAACGGTTTCCAGCGACTCCACAATCCGGCTGTCGTCGGCCACCCCGTCTTTTCTAAGCGGCACATCATAATTGGTCCGCAGCAAAACTCGTTTGCCGGCAACCTTGAGATCTTTAACACTGGGCAGATGCATAAAAAATTATTTCTCCTTCTTAATTGCTTCAATGACTTTGGTGACTAAATTGACTGGGTCATGATCAAAAATCGTCTTTCTCTGCCCCTTACCGGCCACTTGCAAAAGGTGCCTGATCTCATCCGCCATTCCACCCGAACCTTCCAAGACGCCGATAATTTCGTATTCTTCAAAAGCACTGGTAAATTCGTTTAAGGTGCCGATGCGGCCGTCAATGATGATCGTGGCGTCGGCCGAACGAACCATGAGCAAATTACGACCCGAATAACCGGCTTCCGTATAAATGATGTGGTCAAAAACTTTGGGGCTCATGGGCAGGCGGTATTTTTGGCGATGCTCAATTTCGGTACCGGCAGGCGAAAAACCAATGTTATCACCACCGGCTTCTTTCGCCATTTTGGCGGCCTCATAAGGCACGCCATTGGTCGCCCCCGTAATCAGCACGTGCCCTTGCTTGGCAATTTCGGCAGCCACTTGTCGGGCCAGTGGATAAGCCCTTTGCGAAGTTTTCCCACTCGCCCCCCCGGAAATGCAAATCTTGTAGCGTGATTTTTGTCTAGCCATTTTTAAAAACGGCGGCCAATTTTAACAACTCCTTTTGGGGGTCATCGGCCAACACCACGCTGCTGGCCACCAAAATTCCTTTCGCCCCTAGCTTTAAACTGATCTGAACATCTTCAGCCGAGTGAATGCCCGCTCCCACCAAGACTGGCAAAGTGGTAATTTGGCTGATAAAATCCTTAATCACCGCTGGTTGGGCCGTCGCCACCGAGGTTGTTTGGCTGCCAATCAATTCCGGTGGCTCGTAAGCCAAAAAATCTGGCCTGGCCGCCGCCTCAGCGACCAACGCCTGCCCTTCCTCCAGGCTCTCACAGCAAACTAAGGTCTTTAAACCTAGCTTGTGGCACCGGACGACAGTCGCGCGCACCACCGGCACGGACAACTTACACTCCGAATGATTAAGGATGGTCCCGACCGCACCCCCTGCCTTGACCGCCGCCGGCAAAATCCGGCCGGTATTGGGGCCATAATCAATGTCATCCACGTGCTGCACCCAAACTTCCCCTTTCCCCCAACCAAGATCAGTCGCCGACACGACTGGCCAAATTTTGACGCCCGTTGCTTGGGCCACCTGAAAGCAAATCTTGGCCAAATGGGAAGCTGCCTCGCCTATTCCCGGCTCGTAGGTCTTGAAATTAACAAAAATCATTAACTAAAGATTAAAGCTGATTGGCTTGGGAGTCAAGCTCGTTTAAATCGGCTTCAAAATCGCCCAGGTCAGTTTTAGCCAACTCCGCCTGAAGATCACCAACTGCCGTTGATGAGGGAAGTGGCTGAACCGTCGGGATGGGGGTTAGCGTGGGCGTGGGTGAAGTTACTGGCAAAGGTGTTGGCAATGACGGCGTCGTTTGCTTGGAAATTTGTTGCCAAGCCAACCAGCTAACCAAAGTTATCAAAACCAAAACCACTGCCAGTAAAATCAATTTGTAAGGCAGCGGCTTTTTAACTGGCGGCAGGGAAGTGGCCGGTTGGGCCTCTTCCCAAGAATGGTCTGTTGGCGGTGTTATTGCTTCTTTCATTCAATAATCACCACACTTTCCGCAGTCGCGCTAGCGTTGCCATCTTTACTGGTGGTACTTACTGACTGGCGAACCGTGTTAGCCTTTTCGGCTTCGGGGCTCCCTTCACTTTCAGCCATTATCTTTAAAATATCATGAAGGGCATCGCGCGCTGCTTTGACTTCAGCACGCAAGGTTGTCAGATCCGTTCGCAATTGCTGGTGAACAGCCTGGACATCACCACGCAAACTGGCCTCATCAGTGATCTCGATCGTATAAATTTTGGCTGCTTGGACAGCAATTTTTTCTCTGGCCGCGGCAAGCAATTGTTCTGCTTCAACAAACTTATCCGCATATTGACCGGCTGCCCGTGTCTTCAGCCTGTCCAAAATTGCTTCCAATCGGTCCAGGACATTGTTGAAATGAGTTATCCAGCGTTGGTTGATTCGGCTGTAACTGGCATCCAGGTTCCCGACAATTTTTTGTTTGTGTTCGTCACGAATCCCCTCCAGCCGCTGGCGAAACTCCTCTCTTTTTTGAACCAACTCCTGCTCTTTCTCCTGAATTCTCGCTTCAATTTCGGCCCGGTTCAGCAATGGGTCCACCGCCAAAACAGGCAAAGAAGAAAAAATTAACCAGCCCACTGACAAAACCAAAATCGCCGCTTTTTTAATCATGACTTATTTTTATAATTTTCAATCGCTTTTTGCAAGACCTCCGTGGCCAGCATCGAACAATGCATCTTGACTTTGGGCAAGCCACCGAGCGCTTCCGCAATGGCTTGCTTAGAAAGCTTGGCGGCTTGATCCAAAGGCTGCCCTTTAACCATGGTTGTCATCATCGAAGAAGTCGCAATCGCCGCCCCACACCCCAAAGTTTGGAATTTAATGTCTTTGATATATTCTTGACCCGCTTTCTTACTAATTTTCAGATAAATCTTCATCACGTCACCACAAACCGGATTGCCGGCCTGGCCGACAGCGTCCGGATTTTTGATCTCCCCCATGTTGCGGGGTTTTTTGATATGTTCAAAAACTTTTGGCGAATACATCTGCTGGATAACCCCTCGGAGGCGCCCTTCGGACACCATCCGCGGAGTTATTTTATTATTTTGGCGCCATCGCCCGCAATTTTTTAATCACTACCGGCAGAGTCTGCAAAACGTAATTTACCTCTGCTTCCGTATTATCTTTCCCTAAAGATAATCTTAAAGAACCATGAACAAGCTCCGGCTTAACCCCCATGGCAGTCAGCACATGGGAGGCTTGCAGTTGCCCCGAAGTGCAAGCCGAACCGGAGGCAGCGGCGATGCCTTTTTCCGACAAATAAAGCAAAATGGCTTCCCCCTCCGCCCCCCTGAAGGCAAAAGAAGCGATGTGCGGGGCGCGCTTGATCGGGTGACCGGTCAAGACAGCACCAGGAATTTGCAACACTCCCTTAATCAATTTATCTCTTAGCTTAATTATCTTGGTTAACTTGGTATCTTGGTCAACTCGGCTAACTCTCTCTATCGCCGCCCCCAGCCCCACAATATACGGCACGTTCTCGGTACCGGCGCGCGTATTAAATTCTTGGCCACCGCCGTCAAGCTGCCGCACTAAGGGAGTACCCTGGCGAACATACAAAGCGCCGATGCCTTTGGGCGCATAAATTTTGTGGCCGGTCAAAGAAAGTAAATCCACGCCCAGCTGATCAACCTGACAATCAAGGTACTGCACCGCCTGGGTCGCGTCCGTGTGGAAATAAACCGGTGGCTGATGGCTCATAACTCTTAACTGATTTAGCTTCTTAAGAAGCTTGCCGATGGCGGCAACCGGCTGCACCGTCCCAACCTCATTGTTAACATACATCACGCTCACCAAAACCGTATTGGGCTTAATCGCTTTGGCGACATCAGCTGCTTTGACCAAACCATACTTGTCCACCGGCAGGGTAGTGACTTGCACCCAACCCCGCTTCTCCAAATGCCGGCAAGTTTCCAATACCGCCTTGTGCTCGATCGAAGAAGTGATGATATGCAGCTTTCTTGAAAATTGAAAATTGGAGCTTGAAAATTTTTGAAACAGTGCCTCGATGAGTCCCTTGTGGGCGAAATTAATCGACTCGGTGGCCCCGGCAGTAAAAATAATTTCCCCTGACTTGGCCCCCAAAAAAGTGGCGACCTGGTCACGCGCCTGATCAAGCGCCACCCGCGCTTCCTGACCCCAACGGTGTGGTTCGGAAGCATTGCCGTATTTTTGACTAAAATAAGGTTGTATGGCGGCCAGCACTTGAGGATCAACCGCGGTCGTCGCCGCATTATCTAAGTAAGCTTTTTTCATTTTAAGAAGTCCTGCAGCGTTTTGCCTTTAATCATTTCTCTCACCTTGTCGCCGACTTCATGCCAAACGTCTTGCTGGCCGCACTGCCTCGCGTGCGGACAGGCCACACAAGCGCCCAGTTCTACCGGTCCCTCCAACACTTCCACGACGGCGGCGACCGAAATTTTGGCCGGCTTTTTAGCCAGCAAATAACCACCGGCCCGGCCCTCTTTGGCTTCAATTAGACCCGCCTCACGCAGAGAAGCCGCCACCTGTTCCAAAAATTTAAAAGGTAACTTTTTTTCTTTAGCAATTTGGCGCAAAGAAATTGGCCCGGCTTGATTTTTGGCCAGAAAAATCATCAGCTCCATCCCGTAATCAGTTTTTTTAGAAAGATTGAACATATTCATACTTATTGCGTAGGAGTTTATTGAAAAAACCTCTCCTTGTCAAGTCTTAGATTATGTTATATTGAAAGCGTGATTAGAGTTGACCGGCTGACCAAAAAGTTCGGGAAACTAACCGCTGTTGACGATCTTAACTTGACCATCAACCCCGGGGAAATTTTTGGCTTCATCGGTCCCAACGGCGCCGGCAAGACCACCACGATCAAAATGCTGACCGGCGTGATCGCTCCCACCAGCGGCCAAATCGAGATCGGCGGCTTTGATTTGCAAAAAAACCCGGTGGCGGTCAAAAAATTAATCGGGTATATTCCCGACGATCCTTATGTCTATCCCGAACTAACCGGCAGAGAATTTCTCTGGCTGGTCGGGCAACTCTGGGAAACGAAAAATATTGGTCAAAAAATCAGCCGGCTTTTGCCGATTTATCAGTTGGAACAAATCATCGATGGCCCTTTTAGAGATTATTCCCGCGGCAGCAAACAAAAGCTGACCATTTTGGCCGCCCTGCTCCACCAGCCTCAAGTTTTGGTCATCGACGAGCCGATCATTGGCCTTGACCCGGCGAGCGCGCAAACTACCACCAAGCTTTTTAAGGACTTTGCCAAGCAAGGCGGGG
>Ga0210057_1003439_pt1 | contig 21813 bp, 23 predicted proteins | sample CryGeyCG2114_010_2_FD_183968 | JGI IMG/M metagenome (GOLD analysis project Ga0210057, IMG submission 183968) | Groundwater microbial communities from aquifer - Crystal Geyser CG10_big_fil_rev_8/21/14_0.10 (SPAdes) (version 2) | ecosystem: Environmental > Aquatic > Deep subsurface > Groundwater ...
ATCCAAACAAAGAAATAATCAAAACAAGAGTTTCACCTATGAAAACTTTTTTGAAATTATCCTGAAGCAAATGCACAAATTTTCTGAAACTCAGAATATTTTCAATATATAAATTAACCTTAAAGACTTCCTGAAACTGTCCTTTGAATCTAAACATGAAAAAAACATAACCAAAAAATAATAGAACCAAAAGCAATCCGTCAGAAAAAGAAAGAACAAAATCTAATGCAAGAATATAAAAAAGCAGGGTTACTCCGACCAGAATATAAGCTTCTTTTTCAAACAGTTTTTTTTCCATTTTAAGAGTATGAAGTGAAGCAGAAACCCCAAGAATCAAAGCAATGTTAGCTACATTGCTTCCAATAATATTCCCAATAGCCAAGCCAGAATCATTATTTAATGAAGCAATAACAGAAGAAGCAAATTCCGGCAGAGAAGTCCCGATAGCAACAACAGTCAAACCAATAACTAATTCAGATACCCCAAATATTTTAGCTAATCTTGAAGCAGAAACAACAAACAAATCACTGCTTTTAATTAACACAAAAAGTCCTAAAACAAAAAGCAAAAAATACTCTATCATATGAGTAAAATAAACAACAGTAAAATAAATAAAACAGAGTTTTTAGCTGGATTCAATTCTTGGAGCCAAAAAATACTCTAATTCTGCTTTTCCAATTGAATAAGTTATTTTTACCGGAGCATTGCTTTTGAAATGCATACTGACAAGAGTATCATTTGAAGCAGACTTAAGCATGTCCTGCAAATAATCTAATGGAAACATCGCATAACATTCTTTTTTTGCATTTAATTCCTTTAAATCAGCATCTTCTTTGGTTATTTCATTAATTGATTCGCCTTTGGATGAACTTGCTTTAATAAAAAAGTTTTTTGAAGTAACCCCTAAAGTTACATGAGTGCTGACTAACAAGGCATCTTTTAATCCTTCTCTGATTAAGCCGGCGTTTGCTTTTATTTCTGCATCAAATTCAACTTTTGGGGTTGGAAGGTCACTTGAAGAAATTTCAATTAACTGAACAGAAAAGCTTCTGGTTGAAGAATCTTTTAACTGAAGCTTTAGCATTGATTCTTTTTCAAGTAATTCAATAATTAATTTTTCTCCTGCTCTGCTTCTGCTAAGAATCTGGCTTAAATAATCTAAATCAATTCCTATTCTTGTTTCACTTTCAATTGAATACTCTGAAAAAGCTTCTTTTGGCATTTTAAAATCAATCATTGACACTTGTGAAGGATCAGTTGCCTTTAATTTAAGCCCTTCTTTTGAAACAATAAATTCTGCTTCATCAATCAAAACAGAAATTGCATCAATTGCTTTTTTGAATTCCACTGCATTATCTAAAACCAACTTCATTTATACACCTTTTTTTTCTTTTAAAAAATTAAGAAGAGAATATAATTTAAAGTATTCTAATTTTTAGCACAATTTTCAATTGTGTCAGCAAGACTGAAAGTCTTGCACCGTTTCACCCGCACGGAAGCGGGTCGTGACGGTTGATTAGCAGATTCCCATAAAGTCAGGGTTTTCTCTTCCTGAAAGAAATGCTGGAATATTGTCAAAGACCCAGAGCTTGGCGCAACCCAATAAAGGAATCTTGAAAATTGATTTTCCTTTGATTTGTTCTGAATTAACTGCATGTTTTGTAATGCAGGCAACATAAACTGTTTCACCAAAATTGTTTTTGAAAGGAAAGCATTCCTGATCAATTGAAGGATTTGCATCTCCTTTAGTTAAAAAATAAGTTCCGTCGCTTGCATTGATTTTAGCTACTGCCCTGTGAATAATGTCTTTGCCTGAATAATCAGAAAAATAAACTATTATGTCTCCGTCTTTTGTTATTGGAATTGTCTGTGAACCGATTTCAATTTCCTCTGCATTATTTATTTTAAGAAATGTTCCTGAAGCATTAGTTATTTTTTCCACTGAAACAGGAATTGTTTTGCCGTATTCAAAAAACATTTTATCTTTGATTGAATAATCAACAGTAATTTCTTTTGCTTTAATGTCTTTTTCTCCATACAACACAATTATGTCTCCTCTGTACATTTCAGGAATCATAGAAGAACTGGAAACAATAACCATAGGATAACTGGTGTTCAGCAAAAAACCCAGAATTGAAAATAATAAAAAAGCAAAAATTAAAGCAGAAAAAACATAAACAATTGAATCAATTGCTTCATCCTGAAAAGAAGGATTAGATTTTTTTGGATGATATTTCCTCAGAAGAATTTCAACATAAGTAAAAGGGTCAATCCATTTCAAAAAAGAAAACTTTTTTTTTAATGAATCAAACAATTTCATTTAAATCAATTAAATTAATTACTTAAAACTTTTTTTAACTTCTTTTAAAAAATCATCAAAATCAGCATCAATTTCTTTTAATGCATCTAATAAAACTTTTTTTGGAGCCAAAGTCTTTGTTCTTAAAACAAAAATTGAGTCAGGGTCGCTTGGATGATCTAATTTATATGAAACAAACTCTGTTTCTTTATTTTTCAAAAGTTTTGTTTTAAGCAAATTAGGCAAAGAATGTCTTTCTCCTTTAATTATAAATTCAAGCAAGTTTTTTTCTTGTTTTAATACTTCTATTTCCACCAAAACACCTCATTTAAATTCGCTGGATAATTTTCTTTTTTCAATTGAACTGCATTTAACACATTTTAATGTTTTATCAAATAAACTTAATTGGCTTCTGCATTTAGAACAAAAAGCTTTAATTACACCTAATTCAGGATAAGTTGTGGTTACATCAATTCCATATTTAGAAATATTAATTACTTTTGCCTTAACAAAATCCCCTGTCCTGAATTCATCCCTTAAATTATTTACATGAAATCTTGCTACTTTTGAAACCATTAATTTAGCTGAAGGAAAAGAACAAATTAATTGCTTTCCGTTTTTTTCAGCTGACAAAATATCCAGTGCAACAAAAGACTCTTTTATTAAAGCAACTCTGCCGATTATAATGCTTCCTAATTCTAATAAGTCATTTGAAGGATTTTTTTCTTTTACAGAAACTTCTCTTTCTTTTTCATCAAATTCTTTTGAGCCAACTTTAGTTGAATAGATATTTCCTTCATCATCTTCAAAAGTATTTGTTCCTGAAATAAATTCTTCTTCTACAGTTAAAAATTCTCCAGGAAACGCAAAATCTTCACTCAATAAAATCACTTCAATAATCCGGTTAAATAAAAACAGATAATATTAATAAAGAAAGAAAACATATTTAAAACGGTAATAAGGGGTTTTTAGAATGGTTTTAGAGTCAATTATAAGCGGAAAGGACGCAAGAAAGCATCCTCTTATAATGATGTTCTTGGCGGCAGTGCTTTCAAGCATAGGGATATGGGTCAGTTATTACACTTTTCCTTCAAGTGCAAGCATTTTAAGCATTGGATTTATTACAATTGGAATAATCCCAATATTATACACTATATTTATTTTAGAGGAAGCAGAAGAAGCTTCTTCCCATGCTCCATGGTATTCATTTATTTCAAGGCATTTTGATTTAATTAAAATTTATTCATGGTTTTTTATTGGATTAATTTTAAGTTATAGTTTATGGTATGTGGTTCTTCCAACAGAAGTAAGAACAACAGTTTTTTCTGAACAAAATGAGATAATTGACAATATTAGTGCACTAAGAAATGACTTAACAGGAAATGTTACTGTAAACAATGCAGTTTGTTCAGATAATATGTGGTGCTGGTTTGATGTAATTCTGCAGAATAATTTAAGAGTGTTGTTTTTGGCAGTGTTGCTTTCTTTAGTTTATGGCGTTGGAGCCATGTTTTTGATTGCATGGAATGCTTCAGTAATCGGGGCTGTAATAGGAAAAGAAACAATTGTTTTGCTTGGAAATTATGCTGGTTTTGGAGCTTTTGCTCCAATTTTAGCTTATGGACATGGATTAATCAAAGCAATTGGATTAATTCCTCACGGAATATTTGAAATATTAGGATATTTTACAGGAGCAATAGCAGGAGCACTAATTTCAATCGCAGTAACCAAAGGCCGTTACAGGAAACACGAATTAAACCAGTTAGTTAAAGACGCAATAGGATTGATTTTTTTGTCAGTTATTTTATTAGTTATCGGAGCATTAATTGAAGCTTCATTAATAGTGGGTTAATAAACATAAAAAAATAAATCAGTTTTTCTTTTTCTTTTTTGGTTTTCCTTTTAGGTAATTCTGAATCATTTCAGGAGTTACTCCTAATTGTTCTAAATCAATTCCTTTTTCTTTTGAACTGATTTTCTGGCCTAAAGATTCAGCTAATTTAGAGATTTCAATCGGAAAAATTATTTTAGTGCTTTTTCCATCAGCCATTTTTTCTAGTGCATTAATATAATAATAAGCAATTGTTTTGTCGCTTAATGAATCAGAAGCTGATTTAACTGCTTCAATTTCAAACTTTTTTCCTTCTGCTTCCTCAAACTTGGCTAGCTTTCTCTGCTCGGCTGCCTTTTGGTCATGCATTGCGTCAAGAACTTCTTTAGGAATAACAATATTGGTTATTTCAACTGCTTCAATTTTAACTCCCCATTGAATTGCAACTTCTTCTAATTTTCTTTTTACTTCAGCGTTCAACAAAGCAATATTAGAAATTACACTGGATAAATCCATTGAACCAACCACATCTCTGATAGTTGACCTTACATATAATCTTGCAGCAGTCCTGTAATCATCAATTTCAATAACAGAGTTAATAACTGAATTCTTTGTTTTGTCAACAAACAAATAAATTACTGCATCAATAGTTAACTTGATTTTATCTGTGGTAATAACTTCTTGAGGAGGAATATCAATTGTCTGAGTTCTTAAATCAACTAAAACATAAGACTGCATTAAAGGAATAATAAAAGTCCATCCAGGACCTCCTACTCTTGTAACTCTCCCAAAAGTAAAAATTACTGCTCTTTCATATTCTTTTAAAGTCAGCAAAAAATCATACTGCCTGATAAAAAAAGCAATAATCAGAAAAGCAAACAAAACAGCTGCCCATAAAGCAAACTCATCTCTCTGGTTATAGGCAAGCCAGACAACAGCAATAACAGCAATAAAAACAAAAACAAAAACATATTGTTTTACTTTATAGCTTTCTGTTTTACCAAACCTTTTACCCATATAAAAACCATTAAATTGTTTATTATATATTAATAATATAAATCACAAAGACATATATTAAAGTTAAGTATAAGCTTAAATAAAACAAAAGCATGAATTGAAGGGAAAATATGAGTAAAGCAAAAAATGTATTGGTTGTATGCGTTGACAGAGACAATGATTTAGGCAGAAAAGCAAATGTTTCAGGACCTGTCATTGGAAGAAAAAACAACTTAAATGCAGCAGCAAAACTCGGGGTGGCTGACCCAGGAGAAAGCGATGTAAACTGTATTTTTGGGGCAATAAGAAAATTTGATGAAGTAAAAAAATATTATTCTAATGTAGAAGTGGTTACTTTAACAGGGGTAGGCAAACAGGATTTTGAATCAGATAAAGAAATAAATGAACAATTAGATAAAGTATTAGAAGAATTTCCGGTTGATGCAATTGTATTGGTTACTGACGGGGCAGAAGACGATCAGGTAATTCCGATTCTTCAGTCAAGGGCCCCGATAATGTCAAAAGAAACAATAATAGTTAAACAGGCATCAGAAGTTGAAAGCACTTATTACACAATAAAAGAAGCATTAAAAGATCCTTATATGGCAAGAATCTTTTTTGGTTTTCCAGGAGTAATATTAATTTTATATTATTTATTCGGCGGGTTTAGTTTGCAGATAATTTCGTTGGTTGTCGGGATTTATTTATTATTAAAAGGATTTGGAATAGAAGAAAAAATTATTTCAACAACAAAAGATTTCTTCAAAAACATTTCAATTTCAAGATCAAGTTTTATCTTTTATGTTGGAAGCTTATTTATTTTGAGTTTTGGATTATACCAGACTTATACTGCTTTTACTGAAAGCCTTGAATTAGACATTTTTTTAAGAACAATTTCTTCTTTACAGGAAACATATTTTGTGTTTTTGTTTTTGGTTCCGGTTTCTTTCTTAATAGGGAAAAGTATTGACTGCATTCACTTCAAAAAAGCATTTTATTTAAGGAATTATTTTATGTACGGAATATCAACTTTGCTTTTATGGTTTATTTTGGATGCAGGAACACAGGTTTTAATCGGCCAGACTGATTTAACCTGGTTTATTTTAAGCATGATTTCAAGTTTTGTTATTTTATTAATTTCATATAATTTTAGTTCAGTGTTTGATGTAAGAAAAAAAATAACTAATTTGTTAGTTGGATTGCCGGTTTATTCAAAAGGAAAAATGGTCGGCAAAGTAGAAACTGTTAACAGAAAAGAAAAAAGCATTCAGTTCAAATCAACCAAAACAAATGAATTAGCTAAATTAACCAAAACAAAATTCAAAGTATACAAAGGAAAAATAATTGTAAGCTGATTATTTCAGTTTAACTTTTTTTGAAACTTTGATTAAAACTTTTGGCAATTCTAAGTTCAGGATTTTTTCTAATTCTTTTAATAATTTGTTTTTCCCACTGGTTTTTTCAAAAGCCACATTTAATACATCGCTTAAAGTAGAAACAGGAATTATTTCAATTTTCTTTTTTTCTTCTTCAGTTAAAATAATATCCGGAATATTACTTTTTGGGACAATTACTTGTTTAAAGCCAACAGCAATTGCGGCAGCAATCTTTGAGGTAACCCCTCCTATTGGAAGAACTTCTCCTCTGACACTTAATGAACCAGTCATTGCAAGAGACTGTTTAATTGGAATTTTTTCTAAAGCAGAAATAACTGCTGTAGCAACAGAAACAGAAGCTGAATCTCCTTCCACTCCAGAGTAGGTCTGGAGGAATTGGATGTGCAAATCATATTTAGAAAGGTCTTTTCCGCTTATTTTTTTAATTATTGCAGAAACATTTTGCACTGCTTCTTTGGCTATTTCGCCTAATTTTCCTGTAGCAATAATTTTTCCTTCTGAAGAACTTTGAGCAGGAGCAATTTCTGCTTCAATTGGCAAAATCATTCCTGCATCGCCATCAGAAGAAACAGCCAAGCCATTAACTCTTCCAATAGCAGAGCCTTCACTTAAAAAAACATCATATCCTTTTCTGTCTTCAAGCATTTGATTAACCATTTGTTGTTCTAAAGTTTTTGAATTCATTTTAGCTTGCAATACATCTTCTTCTTCAACTAAAGAATGTCCTTTTTCTTTAGCTAAATCTCCTGCAGCTCTGACTAAACCACCTAAATCTCTTAATTTCAAAGTCAAATTATTTTTTCTTCCGGCTCTTCTTTTTGCTTCAAAAATAATTAATTCAACTGCTTTTCTTGAAAAATGAGGGATTTTTCCATCTTTTCTTATTTCCTGAGCAACAAACTGAATTATTTTATTTCTGTTTTCTTGATTATCAGGCATGTCTAAATTCATATATAATTCATATCCATAACCTCTGATTCTTGAACGCAAAGCAGGATGAACTTTTTCTAAATCCTGGTAATTTCCTGCAGCAACCAAAACAAAATCACATGGAATTGCTTCTGTTCTTGTCATTGCACCAGAACTTAATTCGCTTTGGCCAGTAATAGAATATTTTTTTTCCTGCATTGCAGTCAATAATTCCTGCTGAGATTTCTGGCTTAAAGTAGCAATTTCATCAACAAACAATACTCCATTATTTGTTCTGTGAATATAACCCGGTTCAACCCTTAAATGAGGAGGGGTTCCTAATCCACCAGAATTTGAAACCAAAACATCTTCAACAAAAAGATTTCCTGTTTCAGTTGTAACATTATATACATGGCCCTTGAATTTTCTTTTGCTAACAGAAGAAACTCTCTCAGTTTTTGTTTGCATAAAAAAGAAAAGATAAAAAAGGGTTAAATAAGTATTGTTTTGCCAAGGTTTTTCTTGTGTTCAACTGCAATTTCAATTTCTTTTTGTAAGCGTTGTTTTTTGTCTAAAGCGTATTTTAGTGGAAACATTTTGTCAAAAGATAGAATTTTATAAAAGTGTGTTTGGAAAAATATTCTAAAACAATGACTGAAATTTCCATCCTTACGAAGAGTTTTTTTACTAAAATCTTTTCTCAAGTTCGGAGTGCAGGTTAATCCAACAGAGTTAAACAATTGCTTTAAACTGTTCAAAAAAGTTTTATGCTGAAATTCAAGTTTTTCTATTTTGCTTAATCCAAAAGAAAAATTAGTAAAACGAAAACTGCCTTTATTATCACCTCTGAAAACAGGAACAGACATTTCTGAAGCCAGCAAGCCATCCAAAAAAGCAACCTTATTTTTCTTTTTTAAGCTGAAAATATAAGACGGAAGAGAATAATCTGTTTTTACTTTATCTCCAATAACTGCGCCTAAAACAATAAAAAAACGAATTATGCTTCTGTCAAAAGTTCTGATATTAAAAGAATGACCATATTCTCCTCCCTCAATAATGTTTATTTTGTTTTTAGCAAAAGGAAAAATTTTGATTAAATCTTTTTTCCATAAATCAATGTCTCTTTTATCAGAAGAAATAAAAGCCATTGTATTAAGTCTTATATCAATTCCTCCATCACCAAAAAGAACTCCAAGCATTCTGAAAATATCTTTTGCCTCTTTATGGTTTTCAGAAAAAGGAATCAAATTATTTTCTTTTAGTTTTTTTACAGTTTTTAATGGAATTGGAACTGCTCTCTTTTCTCCTTTAGTGTGCCACCATCTGGTTCTTCCCTGAGGAACTCCTAATAATTTAGCACATCTTTTATAGCCAAAAGAAGGATTTAATTTAATTAGTTCAGAATACTCTTGATATTTTTTGCAGGAAAATTGTGCATCTGCAGAATAAGTATCAATTATGTTTTGATTAGAAACTAAAATCATGCTCTCTTAAAGAAATTGTTTTTTCTGTTTTAAAATAAGTTTGAAACCCGTCTCTGCCGATGAAAATTATTTTTCTAAAACAGTTACTTCGTTTTCTTCCAAAATATCTTTTGCTTCTTTCTTTTCTGAACCATTAAAAATTTTGTGTTCTGGAGTAACTGAAAGAGTTTTTTCATTAACTTTTAAATCAATTAGTTCTCCTTCAAATGGCTGTCTGTTCAAAGAAAGAATTCTTGAAAGAACAGGTTTTTTATCTTTAAAGCCAAAAGTGAAAATCTTTTCTTCTTTTGGAAGCATTATTGCTTCATATCCTTTTTCATTAGTAATTAAATCAGCTTTGTATTTGGAATACAGTTCATCCCAAAGTTCAGCAAATTTCTTAGGCTCAAATTGACCTTCTTTTTCAATATAAAGCTCAGAAAAGCCATAAAAACACTGTAGCGGATCATGTCTAACATCCCCGAGTAATGCTCCTGCTCTTGCACCTGTTGCTTCAATAAAAGGAGCAATCTTTTTTCCTGCGTTATCAATTAATAATTTTGGAACATCGTTTTCGCTTTTTGTTTTAATCTGAGAACCTAAAGCAAAACCTACAAGAATAAATCCTCCTAAAATAAGTAATGCGGCAAAAGTGATTTCTCCGATAAAACCAAACTGAAATAATATTGAAGCTAAAATAAACCATCCTAAAGGCAGAATAAAACCAATTAATCTTGAACCATTATCTTTTTGCATTTGATTTAAGGTTGCTTGTTCAACAATTTTTTTTCCTTCTCCTGCTCTGACAACCCTTACTTTTGGATTATTTGGATCTGCTTTATTTGGATAAACAAGAACATCACTTAATTTACTTATTGAAAGAATTTCAGCCATTGCCTGAGCCAGCATTGATTTGCCTGTTCCTGGAAGCCCAACCAGCAAAACATTTCTTTTTTGTGCTGCTGCTTTCTTTAATATTTCAACTGATTTCTCCTGTCCAATAACCTGTTCAATCAATCTCTTTGAAACTTTAATTTCTTCAGTAGAACTGAATTTTAATTCTTTTTCAGGCATAAAAAAACACTCTTTTAAAAAACTCTCTTTAATAAAAAGTATTACTACCTTTAGTATTAAAATATTAAGTGATTTTGAATGAAATTAACTGTTTTAGGAACAAGCGCTTCAACTCCATCAAAACAAAGGAATTTAAGCGCAGTTATGCTGAATTTTGATGGATTAAATTATTTGTTTGATTGCCCGGAAGGAACCCAAAGGCAATTAATGAGCGCAAAATTGTCTTATATGAAAATTCAGGCAATTTTTTTGTCTCATTTTCACGGAGACCATATTCTTGGATTGCCGGGATTAATTGCCACAATGTCAATGCATCAAAGAGATTACCCATTATATATTTTTGGCCCAAAAGGAGTAAAAGAAAAAATACAAAAAGCACTTGAAATAAGTTTACTTAAAGTGAATTTTGAAATTAAAACAACTGAAGTAAAACAAGGAATAATATTAGAAGAAGAAAAGTTTCTAGTTGAAGCATTTAAATTAAACCACGACATTCCCTGCTATGGATATGTATTCAAAGAAAAAGATTCATTAGGAAAATTCAGCAGAGAAAAAGCATTAAAGTTAGAAATTCCGGAAGGACCTTTATGGGGGCAATTACAAAAAGGAAAAAAAGTTAAGTCAGGGAAAAAAACTTTTAAACCAGAAGATGTGCTGGATACAACAAATAAAAAAACAGGAAAAAAAATTTCTTTTGTTTTTGATACTCTTGCAGACAATTCATATATTAACAAAATAAAAGATTCTGATGTGTTGTTTCATGAAAGCACTTTTCTGGAAAAATTAAAAGACAGAGCAAAAGAAACAATGCATTCAACTGCAAAGCAGGCGGCAAAAGCTGCTGTTAAATCAAAAGCAAAAAAACTGGTTTTGTTTCATTTCAGTCCAAGGCATAAAGACACAGAAAAATTTGAAAATGAAGCAAGAGAATTATTTGGAAATGTTATTGCAGCAAAAGATTTGGAAGAAATTGAAATCTGATTCAAATGGAAAAAGAGTTTTTTGAAACTGTTATTATAGGAAGAGGTTTAGCCGGATTAAACTCAGCTATTGAAACTGCAAAAGATAAAAACACTGCGGTGTTTTTTTGCGGGAAAGAAATCAAAGCAAATAGTTTTAAGGCACAAGGAGGAATTGCCGCAGCAGTAAACAAAAATGATTCTGTGCAAATGCATTTTGATGATACGATTAAAGCTGGTGCAGGATTATGCAATGAAAAAGCTGTCAGGATTTTAGTTGAAAAAGGAAAAGAAAAAGTTTTGGATTTAATTGAATCAGGTTTTGAATTTGACAAAGAAGAAAATGAACTGGATTTTGGGTTGGAAGCAGGGCATTCAAAGAAAAGAATTCTTCATTCAAAAGGAGACGAAACAGGAAAAGAACTAACAAAATATTATGTTAAGTTAGCAAAAGAAAAAAACATTCATTTTTTTGCAGGAAAAAAATTAAAAGGATTAATTGCAGAAAAAGGTTTAGGAAAAACAGCTGTGTTTGATGATTTATTAATTGAATTCAATTCATTAATTTTTGCTTCAGGGGGATATTCGGCTTTGTATTCTAAAAGCACTAACCCTGAAGCAGCAAAAGGAAACGCTTTAAGCATTGCATTCAAGGCAGGAATTGAATTAATGGATTTAGAGTTTGAACAGTTTCATCCAACTACAGTTAAAGGAAACAATTTTTTGTTATCTGAATCTCTTAGAGGAGAAGGCGCGTTTTTAGTTAATGAATTAAATGAAAAGTTCATGGAAAAATTTTCTGGAAAAGATTTGGCTACAAGAGATATTGTTTCAATTGAAATATTTAATCAAATGCAGAAAGGAAGAAAAGTTTTTTTGGACTGCAGTAAAATAAAAAACTTTGAAGAAAGGTTCCCCAGTATTAATTCAAAAATAAAAGAATTAAATCTTGAGAGGGAATTGATTGAAATTGAGCCTGCAGCGCATTATTCTATTGGAGGGATAAAAATTGACTTAAATGCAAGAACTAATTTAAAAAATGTTTTTGCTGCAGGGGAATGCTCTTGTTCCGGAGTGCATGGAGCGAATCGTTTGGCAAGTAATTCCTTGTTAGAAGCAATTGTTTTTGGTTCAATTGCAGGAAAAAATGTAATAAATGAAAAACAGAATAAGAGAATTGAAAAAGAAAAAATGAATAAAAAAATTAAATTGAATTCAATTCAGGATAATTTTGATTTTGCTTTACTGCAGAAAGTAATGTGGCGTTTAGTCGGCATTGAAAGGAATAAAATTGGATTAGAAAAAGCTTTGAATGAAATTAACAGAATGCAGAAAAATGACTTGACTTTTTTGAGTAAAAAAATAATTGAATCTGCTTTGAATAGAAAAGAAAGCAGAGGATGCCATTACAGAACTGATTTTTTGGAAACAAAAAACAAAGCAGAGCATTCAATAATTGGAAAATAAAAGAAACAGTAAAAAAATAAAAAACAGAAAAAAGAAAGAAGAAAAAGAAAGGAAAGAATCAATTACCAATCAGAAATTGCTTCTCCGCCTTCTGGATAACCCCATGGAGCAAAATCTTTTATTGGTGCTTCCCCGTCTTCTGGAAGAGTGAGGGTTGTTTCTCCTTTTCCGCCTTCAATTGCAGGGTCAATTAAACCGCCTTGATGCCAAACTGAAATAGGCGCTCCATCACTTACTGCTCCTTCAGAAACAGGGTCAATTAAAAATCCACCATTATAAAACGCTGAAGCAGTGCTTGCTAAAACAACCAAACAAACTGCAATTAAAAATAATTTATTCATTTTTTAACCTCCAAAAATAATATGTATATATTGGGGTTTTGTTATATAAAAAAGTTTCTTTTGCAGAAAATTCGTTGTTTGCAGTAAAGAATGATTTAATAATTTTCTCATGTAATTATTGTTCAGATGAAAAAATACAGGGTTTTTCTGACACAAACACTTGAAACAAAACTTGAAGATACAGAAAAAAGCTTTAAAGAATGGTTTGAGAAAATCTTAGACCAGCTAACAGAAAATCCTTTTGTAGGAAAACCTTTAAGCGTGAAAATGGTTTAGGGAAAAAAAATTCAAAAAATACAGAATTTATTATCTGGTTTATGAAAACATTGAAAGCGTTTATGTAGTTAATTTAAGCGACAAAAAAGACCAGCAAAAAATAATCAACTCAATAATGCTTTTATTAGATGTATACAAAAAAGAAATTGAAGAAATGATGGAATAAATCAGCGAACCTGCTTAACTCTTCCTGATTTAATATCAAAAAGACTCTGCACTAATTCTCTTAAAAAGTCCATATCTACATTAACCTGTCTTTTAAGACGAAAATATTCTTTTTTTGGAATCGTAACAGTTTCCTGCATAAAATACTATTACTTATTAAACAATTTAAAGGTTTGGATTAAAACCCTTTTTTGCGCAGAGATTTTTAAGTGAACAACAGCTTTAAGAAAAACCATGGGGAAACAAATTTCTTTTTTGCTTCTTCGTTTGCAAGCATTCCTGAAATTACTTCTTGAACTTTTTTCTTTTTTGCTGCTTTTCCCACAACAAAATTCAACAAAAACCTTATTCTGCCTATTTTCTGAAGCATATAACTTGTTTTTAATTCTCCATCTAAGTCAGCCCATAAATTTTTTTCATATTCTTTTAAAATTTCAGAAGAATAATTTTTTGCTTCTAAAGCTTTAAGGATTGTCTGAGAAGCAAGCTTTCCAGAAGTCATTGCATTGCCAACTCCTTCCCCTGAAAAAGGGTCAATTAAAGAAGCTGCATCTCCTACTAAAACAAATCCATTTCCCTGCAGTTTTCTGTGAAAGCTTCCTAAAGGAAGAGTCCAGCCCTTAACAGGAGAAGTCATTTCTGCATTTTTGAATCTTTCTTTAAACAAAGGATCTTCTTTTATTGCATCAAACATTGCCTGCTTTAAATCTAATTTATTTTTCCTGATGTCTTTGGTTATTATTCCCACACCGACATTAGCCAAACCATTTTCTAAAGGAAAAATCCAGAAATACCCAGGAAGCATTGATTCAATAAAATGAATTTCTATTACGCCTTGACAGCCAGCAATGTTTTTGTAATAAGCTCTTAAAGCAGTAATATGATGATCTGGAATAATTTTATTTAATCCAAGATTTGTTGCAACAACTGAATTGGCTCCATCTGCTCCAACAACAATTTTTGCTTTGAATTCTTTTTCTATTCCTTTAGAATCAATTCCTTTTACCCCAACAACAGAATTGTTTTCTTTAATTAATCCTTTTACTTCAAATCCTTCAATATAAGAATGAACTAGTTTTTTTGTGTGCTGGAAAAGAAAATTATCATAAATTTCTCTTCTAATAGCATAACCTTTTCCATCATCCCTTTTATATTTTCCTTTTTTTGGATTTTTTGGGAAAGGAATATTAACTATTGTTCCATTAGGAGAAGAAAATAATACTCCAGAAACACTTCCATGAGGCAATGATTCTATTTCTTTATCCCAACCTAATTCTTTTAATATTCCTAACGATTTACCACTTATTGCATCGCCACAGGTTTTATCTCTTGGAAAAACTGCTTTATCCAAAAGTAATACTTTAACATTATTTTTTGCAAGAAAAGAAGCACAAGTGCTTCCAGAAGGCCCTGCGCCAACCACAATAACATCAAATTCATTTAATTTATCCATAAAAATCTCCTTTAGAAATTAAACAATAAAAAACCAAAATTATTTTAATTCTTTTTCAGATACTCATTTACATAAATTGCTGCTTTGCACCCTTCACTTGCAGCAATAACTAATTGATGTAATGGAATATTGGTTACATCGCCAGCAGCAAATAATCCTCCAACACTTGATTCATTTCTTGAATTAATTATTATTTCATTTCTATCGTTTTTTTCAACTAAATCAACTAAATCTGAATTAGGAAGTTCTCCAATATTAACAAAAACCGCTTTAACAAAAAGGGATTTTTCTTTTCCATTGGATTTGAATTTAATTCCTTCAACGGTTTTTTTTCCTAAAACTTCAGTTAATTCAGAATTAAAAATCAATTCAATGTTCTTCTTTTTTTTAACTTGTTTTAAGGTAATTTCTTCCCCTCTTAATTCAGAACTGTTTTCTAAAACAAAAACCTTTTTTGTTATTCCGCTTAAATACAATGCTTCTTCTGTTCCAGAATAGCCTCCGCCAATAACAACAACTTCCTGATCTTTATATAATGGGCCGTCACATACAGCACAATAATGAATTCCTTTATGTTCTAATTCTTTTGCACCTTTTACTTTGAGTTTTCTTGGGCGTTTTCCTGTAGCAATAATAACTGTTTTTGATTCAAATTCTTTTTTTGAATCAGTTTTAACTAAAAAATTATTTCCTGTTTTTTCTATTACATTGACTTTAGGGCCTTCTAATACTTCAATTTCTTTGTAATTATTTAATTGTTCCCTTAATTTCATTGCTAATTCAACTGCAGGAATGCTTTTGAATCCGGGAAAATTCTCTATTTTTTCTGTTAACATTAACTGACCGCCAAAAGAATCAGTTATTAGCATTACATTTAATCCGCTTCTGGCTGCATAAACTGCTGCAGTGACTCCTGCCATTGAACCGCCAACAATAATTAAGTCTTTCATTAAACAACCTTTAATTTAAATTTTTCATGCATTGTTTTTTTAAAAGAATTACGTGATGAAATGAAAGCGGTTATTTTGGCAGCAGGAAAAGGAATAAGGATGAAGCCATTAACTGAAAAAAAACCAAAGCCATTAATTGAAATTAATGGAAAGAGCTTTCTTGAAAGACAGTTAACTGAATTAAATAAAGCTGGAATAAAAGAAGTTGTAATTGTGGTTGGTTATTTAAAAGAAAAGATAATTGAAGAGTTCGGGGGGAAATCTGAGGGAATTGATTTAAAGTATGTTTTTCAGGAAGAACAAAAAGGAACTGCGCATGGACTGCTTTGTGCAAAAAAATTAATTAAAGAGGATTTTATTCAGGTTAATGCTGATTTAATTTTTGAATCAGAATTGATTGAGGAATTAAAGGACAAGCAAAGAAATGTTTTGGTGCTAAGAAAAGTTGATTCTGCAAAAGGTTTTGGGTTAGTTGAAGTTAAAGGAAAAAAAGTAATTGGATTAATTGAAAAGCCTTCTGAAGAACAGGAAAAGAAACTTGGGGAAAAATTGGTTAATTGTGGAATCTATAAATTCACTCCGGAAATATTTGATGCAATTGAAAAAATTTCTTTGAGTGAAAGAAATGAATTAGAATTAACTGATGCAATAAAATTGTTGATTGAAAAAAATAAAGTTGAATGGATTTCAGTTAAAGGAAAATTTTTTGATATAGGAACAATAAAAGAATTAAAAGAAGCTGAAAAAAATTTCAGTTAAATTTGCTTTCAATTGATTTGTAAGCCCATAATCTGATAAACAGTGGAATCAGAAAAATAAAGAAAAGAACTGTTTTGACTGCGATTGATTCGGTCGGTGTTGGGGCTCTTTCAACCCCGTTTGCAATAAATGTTCCTGTTGACAAATCCAGAGTTAAAATAAACAATCCGACAAACAATCCAATTATTGCAATTATTTTAAAAAAAGTTGAATTAACTGCAATATTAAAACTGTTTCTCTTTCTGAATGCGCCTGTGCCATAACTTACTGAACCAACCCCTGAATGGCTTGCTGCAAGATTCCCCCAACACTGTTTATGCAAAGGTCTTGGAATAAAACCCCATTGAGTCATCACAAGAAGGGCATCTTTTGACTGGATTTCTTTTTTGCAATGTTCGCATACAACAGCCATAAAATCAACTCAAGTCCTTGCATTCAAAAACTGATCCATCTACTGAATTAAATTCAATTTCTTTAAATTCAATTTCAATTGTTTGGTTTGATGCATTGAGAATTTCGGATTTAATTTTTATTGGAATCCCATATTCTTCTGAAACCCATAAAGTAATTTCTTCTTCTATTTTTTCAGTACCAAGTAATCCTTCTTTAGTAAACTTAATTACCCTTGTATTAAATCCTTGTACTTCTTCTGTTCCTGTTTCTTCCAAAGAAGAATCAGTTTGCATCTGTTCCAGGTCTACCACGAAATCTATTAAATCTTCAAAGTATTTCAAAGGAGAACTCTGTTCTGGTATTGTGGTTTCTTCTAAATCAGTGCAAGTTCCTGTTTCATAATCAAACTTGAATTGTTTTGTTCCGTTAAAAATCACTGAGATTCCAGGCAGATAATCTTCTATTCTGAATTTTTCTCCTTTAAAAAAAACTTTTCCATTAGTTAATGGATGAATATATTCTAAGCTTTCAATATTTTCTGCTTTAGCTAAAATTTCATATATTGTTTCTTCATTTATTTGATTTTCAATTGACAAAGTCCACCCTATTACAAGCCCAGCTGAACCAATAGTTTTATCTTTCAAATAAGTATTCCCATAACCCTCTTTGGATATTTTTATTGTGTAATCTCCTTCAGTTAGTTCTGTTTCCCATTTGCCTTGACTATCTGTAACTCCTTCAGATATAACAGTATTTGTTGCTCTTGTCTTAATAATTATTGCAGCACCCTCTAAACTTTCGCCATCTGATGAACTAACATTCACACTAACTTTTGGTTTTCCATCTATCAAGCATCCAGAAAAAAACAAAATTCCAAAAACTAAAAAAACAATAATTAATTTTTTATCCACATTACCACTTCCAAAACTGCTTAAAAAATAAGATATTTGATTAATAAAAATGTTTGGGTTTGTTTGTCTCATTAAAATTTGAATGTTTCGCCGGGTTTTAATAAAATTGCTTTGGTTGTTAAAACGCTTTTTTCTATTTTTCTCTTGAATTCGTTTACATCGCATTTAATCATTTCAAAAGTATTGTAATGCATTGGGATAACATATTTTGGTTTCATTAATTTTGTTGCTTTAACGCAGTCAACGCAATCCATTGTATATTTTCCTCCAATAGGAAGCAAAGCAACATCGGTTTTTATTGCAGCAAAATCATCAATCAAAGAAGTGTCACCGGAAAAATAAACTGTTTTTCCTTTAGAAGAAACAACAAAACCAACAGGATAAAAAGAGTCAGGATGATGAGCAGTAACACATTCAATATTAATATTCCTTAAATCAATTTTTTGATTTAAACTTAAAGGACACAAGAATCTTCTTTCGACATTTAATTGATTCAATAAACTATCATGCCCTACAACAAAAACATCATTTGACTTAACTATACTTTCAATTGCTTTTTTGTCAAAATGATCAAAGTGTTCATGAGAAATTAAAATAACATCAATGTCATTTAAATCAGATTTTTTTGCTGTGCAGTTTTCAATTCTTTTAAAAGCAGGTTCAGTGCAGGTGTTATTGATAAAAGGATCAAACAAAACTTTTGTTCCGTTAAAATCAGCCTTAAAAAAAGAATGACCAAAAAAAGTTAATTCAACCAAGTTCACACCGACAAGAATAGGTAAAGGTCAAATATAAAGCAATGCTAAAAAAACACTGTTGTAAAAGAAAAATTAATGAAAAAACCAAAAATTAATGACTAAATAATGTTTTAATATTGTTCTTTATCAAAATAATCAGAATATGAAAAAAATAATTTTTATCTTTGCTTTATTGGGGATGCTGTTAACTGTTTATGGAGCAGGAGTAAAAGAAAACAGCATAAACATTATTGTTGACAGCCAGGGAAATTCATTAATAGAAGAAATCTATTTTGTTTCTTTTTCAGACCAAAACGAATTAGATTTATTTAAACAAAAAATACAGGACAATATTACAACAGAAATACTGCAGGACTTTAACCTGAATATTGCGCCAAGAATAGAAGAAACAGAATTTGTGATTTCATTTGAAGAACAGGCAGAAGACAAAAGAATTAAACTAAATTATTCTTCAGATTCTGTTTTTACAATAAATGAAAAAATAACTTTTAATGAATTTGTTTTAAACCAACAGAATTTTTCTTTTCTTGAATCAGAAAACAAAATAGTTTTTCCCGAAAACTTTTCTTTAAGATTAGTTCTTCCAAAAGGAGCAGAAATAAATGAAGAAATTATTCCGGAAACAAAAGTTCTTTCAAAAACAGTTGAATGGAAAGGGCTAATAACAACAAATGAAATCAAATTGTCTTATTCAATACAAAAAAAACCTGATCCAATAGCAATAAAAGAAACCATAATAGAAATTAATGTACAGGAAAATGGTTTTGGGATTATTTCAGAAAAATACTTGTTTGAATTCAAGAACCAAGATGAATTACAGTATTTTGTTGGAATGCAACAAAAAAATGGTTCAAGCTTATTAAGCTGGATTACTTTTGACGAAAGAATTTTTCCCCATATAGGAGAAAATGATTTAGACACAAAAAATGCTTCAGTTGAATTTGTTGAAAATGGATTAACAAACAGTTTTCTCAGCATCACCTATGAAAACGAAAGCCCTGTTTTCATAGAAGAAAAAGAACGAACAGGAAGATTTGTTGAATGGGTTTTTAATTCAAAGAAATTAAACAGCTTTATTTCAGGAGGGGTAATAATTCTTCCTGAAAACACAGTGATTGAAATTAGCTTTCCTCTTAATGCTGAAATAAAAGAAAGCGATTTAGAGGTAAAAAATGGAAAAATCAGCTGGGAAGGATACAAAACAACAAGCAAAATAAATATTGTTTATTTAATAAAAGAAAATATTGCACCAACTTTTAATCTGTCTTCAATGATTCAAGGGTTTGTTTCAAACAGAGATTTAGTTCTTGGATTAATTGCAGTAATTATTTTTATTTCAGTAATAAGTTACTTCAAAAGAGATTCGCTGACTGAAAAGATTGAAGGATTTATAATAAAAAACTCAGAAATAGACGCAGGCGAAGAAACAGAAATTGAAATAAGCGATTAAGAAAAATAATGCTTTAAAGAAGACTGTTTTTCTTCAATTGTTTCTTCTTTTTGAGTTTCTTCTTTTGGGATTGCTTCCTCAAAAAAATGTTCTGATACTGCACTTAAAGGTTTTCTTGCTGAAAAAAAGAATTTCTTTTTTTGTCTTGCTTCTTCAATAATGGAAAGAACTTTTTTTGTTTCTGGTTTTGTATTCAAGAAAAAAGCAATTTCTTTTTCATCTAAATCAAACCTTGCAGAAAAAGAAACAGCAAAATCTTTGTTTTTAGAAAAACTTTGTTTAATAAAAGGAATGTCACTGGCAAAAATTTCTTTTGCAGAAGAATGCATTTCTTTGGTCATTTTGGATGCAATTGATTTCTTTAATTCTCTGGTGCTTTTCCCTTTACTTAATCTTTTCAGCACCCCGGGAAACTGATACATTACAAAATTCCTGTTTGGTTTCTGCTTAGATAAACTAACTCCAACAGTCATTAATTCAGAACTATATCTGAGAAAACCATAATGCTGTCTTTTTCTTATTCTTCCGTTAAAAATGTCTGCTTTGCTTAATTTATCAAAAGAATCCCTGATTTCAATTGGATCAGTAAACTGCCTTGGGATGTTTTCTTCAATCCATTTCATTAACAGATTAGAATCAACATCAGCAGAAAATCTTGCATTTCTTGCTTCAGAAAAAGTATCTGCAATAAAAATTTTTCTTAATACTTTGAATATATCCTCTTGTCTTTCCCTGTAACTCAGTGATTCCACATCAGTTAAAGAAATTTTTTTGTTTGAAGATAAAGTTTGCAAATCAATCAAAGCACTTCTCATGTCTCCATTGGAATTTTTTGCAATTAATTCAATTGAATCTTCTTCAAAAGCAATTCCTTCACCAACACAAATTTGTTTTAATCTTTTAGCCATTGATAAATAATTTATTTTCTTGAACTGAACTAAAATACAGGAGTTTCTGATTGCCAATAATTTTTTTTTTGAATAAATTTCATTTGCAGTTAAAATAACCGGATTCTGGGATTCTTTTAAAACTTTATTTATTGCTGCTGCGCCTCCTCTGTCAGTAGAACTTAATCCATCAATTTCATCCAGCAAAACAAGTCTTTTTCTGCCGGAAAAAGAAGAATTGACTGCTGCTGCACTGACAACTTTTTCTATTGCGTCCTTGTTTCTAAAATCACTTGCATTCAATTCAAATATATCCCATGAATTAATTTTTGAAAGTAAATAAGCCAAAGCAGTTTTTCCTGCTCCTGTCTGGCCAAAAAAAAGCAATGGTTTCTGAATTTTGCCTGAGTTCCATTCCTTACTCCATAAAAGAGCTTTTTGCACTAAATCTGTATTGCCAATAAATTCTTCCAGATTAGTCGGAAAGAATTTTTCAGTCCATAATTGTGACATGATATAATTAAAGAAGTTAATGCATAAAAAATCATTTGATTGAAATGCAATTAGGAGTAGTAGGAAAGCCAAATGTAGGAAAAAGCACTTTTTTCTCTGCAGCAACATTAATTGACATAGAAATACAAAATTATCCTTTTACTACAATAGAACCAAATAAAGGAATTGGTTTTGTCAGAGTTGAATGCGTTGACAAAGAATTCAATGTACAATGCAATCCAAGAACCGGCTACTGCATTAATGGAATCAGGTTTGTTCCGGTTGAATTAATTGATGTAGCTGGATTAGTGCCGGGCGCATCAGAAGGAAAAGGATTAGGAAACAAATTCTTGGATGATTTAAGAAAAGCAGATGCATTAATTCATGTAATTGATGCTTCAGGTTCAACAAACGAAAAAGGGGAAGTTGTGCCAAAAGGAAGTTATGATCCGGTTAAAGATGTTGAATTTCTGGAAAAAGAAATTGAATTATGGTTTCTTGGGATAATAAAAAAGAACTGGAGCAAATTTGCCAAGATTCCGGTAAAAGAAAAAATGAAAAAATTAGATTCAATGGCACAAAA
>Ga0210057_1003440_pt1 | contig 21810 bp, 17 predicted proteins | sample CryGeyCG2114_010_2_FD_183968 | JGI IMG/M metagenome (GOLD analysis project Ga0210057, IMG submission 183968) | Groundwater microbial communities from aquifer - Crystal Geyser CG10_big_fil_rev_8/21/14_0.10 (SPAdes) (version 2) | ecosystem: Environmental > Aquatic > Deep subsurface > Groundwater ...
TTGGGCAAGTTTTGTCTGCCGCATGGTCTAGCGATCCCTTGGTTCAAGAGTCAATTCATAAGTCCGCGCCGATTCTCCTCATAGCAGGCGGAGTATTTTTGTTATTTTTATTTTTGCATTGGCTTTTCTTGGAAGACAAACATATGGGTTTGCCAAGAGCAGAAAAATTTTTTATGGCAAAAGGCGTCTGGTTTTATGCAGTAGTTTCCATTTTGCTCGCAATTATCGCCTGGTTTGCCTTGCAGGAAAGTAATTTAATGGGTTTTGGCGCCGTAGTCGGCTCTACTTTGTTTTTTATCACGCACGGTTTTAAGCAGAATGCCGAAGAACAAGAAAAAAAAATGCTTGGCAGTGTTCAATCCGACATAAGCAAGCTTTTCTTTTTGGAAATTATAGATGCCACTTTTTCTCTGGACGGAGTACTTGGAGCTTTTGCTTTTACTCTTTCTGTTCTGCTGATTTTAATAGGAAATGGGCTTGGTGCCTTGGTTGTTCGACAGCTCACTATAGCCGGGGTTGAAAGAATAAAGAAATATATTTACTTGAAAAATGGCGCAATGTATTCAATACTGGTGCTTGGCATTATTATGATATTACACAGCTTTGGCTTTGATATACCGGAATATGTTTCGCCTCTTGCGACATTTATAATAATTGGGTTTTTCTTTTGGAAATCAAAGATACATTTAAAAGTAATAAATGGGCGGAAGATACGATTTTGAAAATGAAAAAATGCCTTGACGGTAAAATGCCAAAATTGGACCCGGATTGCGACTATTGCAATTACCGCGAGGCAGTGCAAAAAGTAGAATAGAAATTAAAATAGAGGCCTAGGGCCGTTGTCCAGCCAGCCTAAATAAATGCCTAAAAATAGAAATATGGCTGTTAAGATTATTAGAAATATAATTGTTTTTTTCATATTTTAATAGTATTTAGCGAATTTGCGCTCCAAAAGTTTTTTGAGTTTCTTCTTCTATTTTTTTATGAAGTTCGTCAATTTCTGAAGAGACTAAGGTTCTTTCAAGAGAGCGGTAAGTGATTCTAAAAGCATAACTTATTTTTCCAACTCCAAATTTTTCAACATTTTCATATCTATCCAAAAGTTCCACCTCTTCAATTAAGCCGGGTGCCGTTTCTCTAACCAAATCAAAATAATCATTTGGGATAAAATCATTTTTTACTACAAAAGAAATATCTCTAACGATGGGCGGATATTTACTGACATCTTTAAATTTATTGCCAAGTTTTAATTGTTTTTTAATTCTTGGATCGTTTGACCAAAACAAACGAATGTCCGGAAGCTCCATAGAAACCATTGCCAATCTTTCGATTCCAGGCCCAAAAGCCCAGCCATTCCACTTTGATGAATCAACACCGAATTTTTCCAGAACGCTTGCTTTTACTACGCCACTACCTAGAACTTCCAACCATTTGCCATTTTTTTCGATTTCCATTTGCAGAGATGGATCAGTATATGGAAATGTATCTGGAAAAATTTTTAAATTGGCATTAGGACCAAATACTGCTTTTGCAATATTTTTCAAGGCGTCACTCAATTCTTCTGTGCTGATTATTTTTTTATCTTTTGGAGTTAAATACCAGCCGTCAATTTGATGAAAGACATTCATATGGTGGCGATCAATTTCATCTTTGCGATAAACCTTACCATAACAAAAACAACCTACCGGTTCTCCGTTAGCCATTCGAGTTTTAACATCTTCTTGTTGTAGATAGTAATACCACATTACAGTTGTATGAGTACGAAGAATATGATTCTCATCTACATAATATGTGTCAGATTTTGAACGTGCTGGGTGATCTGAAGGAAAATCAAATAAATCAAAACTTATGTCTGCGGATACTATTTCTGGCACTTCAATAATATCCAAGTCTTTAAATTCTGGCAGATTAACTACTCGCTCAACAACTTCAGCAATTGGGTTACCCGGAATGCGTGATAGATCGGGCATCGCTAAATAGCGCTTTATTCGCATTGCGCCTGCATCGTCTCTGGATTCTAGATTTTTTAATATTTCTTTTTCATCAAGAGAGGTTATTTTATAATTATTTCTCATCTTCCTAATATAAAGAAAAATGGTTAAAAAGTAAACCCGCCCGCTTATTTTTTGGGGAAAATAAGCGGGCGGGTAAAGGTTTTCAGGTGAAAATTCACTAGCATTTAGCATAGTTTTTTGCTATAATATAAGAATAAAATGGCCAAAGAAAAAGAAAAAAAACTTGCTAAAAATGCTTTGCCTGCCTCTGTCCGGGGACATCATTATAGCGCAGAAGATATTTCAGTTCTTGAAGGTCTTGAACCAGTACGACGTTGTCCTGGTATGTATATAGGAACTACTGGTCCAGAAGGATTGCATCATTTAATATGGGAAATTTTTGACAACTCGCGCGATGAAGCTATGGGGGGATTTTGCGATGACATTGAAGTTGTATTTCTTCCGAATAATCAGATACGCATAGCTGATAATGGCAGAGGCATACCGGTTGATATTCATAAAAAAACAAAAGTTTCCGCTTTGGAAACGGTGATGACGACTCTCCATGCTGGAGGAAAATTCGGTGGCGAAAATAGCGGATACAAAATTTCCGGCGGTTTGCACGGCGTCGGGGCGTCCGTTGTGAATGCTTTGTCTATTTATTGCAAAGCGGAAGTCCATCGCGATGGCGGAAAATATGTGCAGGAATATTCCAAAGGAAAGAAAAAGTTTGCTGTGAAAAAAATCGGCTCTTCCAATCTCCACGGAACGATAATAACTTTTGAGCCGGATCAGGAAATTTTTAAGGATATTAAGTTTGATTGGAATACGGTTGTAAATCATATTCGTCAACAGGCATATTTAGTTAAAAATCTAAAAATTTCAATAATTGATGCGCGAGAATGGGATAATAAAAAAGGGCTTGATGATTCTGATGTTTTTTATTTTCGAGATCTTAGCTTAGAACTTCCATCAACATCTTTTTATTTTGAAGGAGGGCTGACCTCGCTTATCAAATACTACAATAAATTTCAAAAGCCGATTCAAAACCACATTTTTTATATTGAAAAAGAACTGGAAGGCGTCGGAGTGGAAATTGCTCTTCAATATGTGGACGACATAATAGATCGCATTGTTCCTTTCGCAAACAATATTCACACACAAGAAGGCGGAACGCATGTAACTGGTTTTAAAACTGCGCTTACTAGAACTTTGAATACCTACTGCAAAAAAAATGAAATGATGAAAGAATCCGAAGGCGGGTTTACGGGAGACGATGTCTTGGAAGGGCTTACGGCTGTTATTTCCGTGAAGTTGCGCGAAATACAATTCGAAGGTCAGACAAAAGCAAAACTTGGGAGTATGGAGGCTCAAAGTGCCGTGGGAACGGTTTTTGGAGAAGCATTTACCAGTTTTCTAGAAGAAAATCCTGATGACGCGAAATCTATAATCAATAAATCAATTCTTGCCTTGAAAGCGCGCAAAGCAGCCAAGGCGGCGAAAGATTCCATTCTCCGAAAAGGCGCTTTGGAAGGAATGACGCTTCCCGGAAAGTTGGCGGATTGTCAAAGTAAAAGCGCGGAAGAATCTGAACTGTTCTTGGTAGAAGGAGATTCAGCAGGAGGTTCGGCAAAGCAAGGCAGAGACAGGCGCATACAAGCGATACTTCCTCTGCGCGGAAAAATTTTAAATGTTGAGCGCGCGCGCATAGACAAAATGCTTTCTTCTAAAGAAGTTAAATCTCTTGTTATCGCTATGGGCGCTTCAATTGGAGATACTTTTGATCTTAGTAAAATGCGTTATCATAAAATAATTATTGCCACAGATGCCGATGTTGATGGAGCTCACATTCGTACATTACTGCTTACTCTTTTTTATAGATATTTTAGAGCAGTTGTTGATGCAGGATATATTTATATTGCACAACCACCACTTTTTAAAATTAAAAAAGGTAAAGAAGTAAGTTATGCATATTCAGATGAAGAAAGAAATAAAATCATAGGGAAGGGAGCTGATGTAATTGAAATTCAAGAAGAGGAAGAGGAGGCTAAATCCGACGAAGTCGGATCGCCCGACGCTTCAGAAGAAGCGTTTAGGGAAAAGAAGAATAGTAATAAAATTCACATTCAAAGATATAAAGGCCTTGGAGAAATGAATCCGGAAGAGCTTTGTGAAACGACAATGGATCCAGAGCATCGCATTTTGAAAAAAGTAGATATTGGGGACGCCGAAGAAGCTAATAAAATTTTTGATATTCTCATGGGCTCCGAAGTTCCACCCCGTAAAGCTTTTATCCAGTCAAATGCAAAACTCGCTGAGATTGATATCTAAATATAATATTTATCTTTTTCTATTTTCTCTAAAATTTTAGGAATCTTTTTAAAGTCGAGCATTAGGGTTTCGCGCATTCCGCCATTATAAAGCGCAGTAGCTGGATGATAAAGTGGAAGAAAATATTTTATTTCTATTTTATTGAATTTTTTTATCAGCAATTTTCCGTGTATGGCAGAAATTTTTTCAAGTGGAAAGAAATCATTCATTGAATGTCTGCCAAGAAAAATTATTAATTTTGGTTTTATAAAATTTAATTCTTCTAAAAGCCATTCTCTACAAGCGTCTTTTTCTTCTGACAGGGGATCGCGATTATTTGGTGGACGATATTTTACTATGTTGGTAATATAAATTTCTTCTCTTTTTAGCCCGATGCTTTCCAACATTTCGGCCAGAAATTTTCCTGCAGCGCCGACAAAGGGTTTGCCCTGTTCATCCTCGCTTTTTCCCGGTGCTTCACCGATAAAAACTATTTTCGCATCAGCATTACCATCTCCAGGCACCGGTTGGGTAGCAGTCTTTTTTAAATCGCACTTGCATCGTTCAAACCACTTCTCATGTATTTTCTTTAGCCCCCTTACTTTTTCCATGACTATAATTATACTATATAAAAACATAACAAAAACATAAGTTATTAATGTAAACTCTATTATCTTAACGGCCGTGAATGTGGTAGAATTAATATATTATGAAAAAGGGAATCATGGTAAAAATTTTAGAGTTGCTTGAAAATAAAGCAATAGATAATATAGATTTTTTAGCGCTATTTTGGTCAGTGGATATGGTGCAAGTATGAGTAAAATTGAATTTGAATATCAAAAACATCGCAAATTATCAGGCGCTCAAAAATTAAGATCAAAAGACTTAATGGAAAAAAGAGAAAGATTGCAAAAATTTTTGTCAAAACTTAAATATGATGGATTAATTAATGAAATAAAGGGCGAAAATCCCAAATTTGCTATTTCTGATAAGGGCAGGGTAAAACTTGCTCAACTAAAAAATAAACTGCCAACAAGATACTATGAAAAAGTAGCGCAAGACAGGCCCGTGATTATAAGTTTTGATATTCCAGAAAAGCTTAGAGGGAAAAGAGATTGGCTCAGGGAGGTAATTAGAAATCTTGGCTTTAAGATGATTCACCAAAGTGTCTGGGTCGGCAAGATAAAAATTCCTAGACAATTCATTCTTGATCTTGAAGAAATAAATATTTTGGGATATATTGAAATTTTTGAAATTAGCAAGATGGGAAGCTTGAAGAAAGTAAAATTAGATTAGAATTTTCTAATTCTACTGGTTTAACGGCCGTGAATTTAGTAGAAAGAGTATATTTTTCATTTTATTTTTTCTCTTCGATTATCTTTTTAATTTTTGCTAGAAATTCGACAGGAGTGATGTTCTCCAGTTTTTCGCCTTCACGGACTTCTACTGTCAGAGTTTTTGACTTTTTTTCTTTATCACCGATAACCACGAGATAGGGGATTTTCTGCATTTTTGCTTCGCGAATTTTTTTGCCGAGGGATTCATTTGATTCATCAAGCTCTACCCTTATTCCAGCGTTCTTAAGAAGTTTAGAAACTGTGCCTGCAAACTCTAAATGCTTGTCAGTAGAAATTGGTAAAACTTTTACTTGTACTGGCGAAAGCCAAAGAGGGAAGGCTCCAGCGTAATGTTCAATAAGCACACCCATAAATCTCTCAAATGAGCCAAGAATTGCAACATGCAATACTACCACTCGATGTTTTTTTCCATCTTCTCCTATATAATCCATTTCAAAATTTTCCGGCTGGTTAAAATCAAGCTGGATTGTTGTTAGTTGCCACTCTCTGCCGATGGAATCTTTTACTTTTATATCAATTTTAGGTCCATAAAATGCCGCTTCGCCTTCTTTGATTTCAAAAGGAACACCCCATTTTTTTACTGCTTCCTCTAAAATAGATTCTGCTTTTTCCCACACCTCATCTCCACCAAAATACGCTTTTTTATTTTTTTGATCTCTGACGGAAATTTCCACTTTATATTTACTAAAACCAAAAATCTCGTATATTTCACGCATTAAGCCGAAGATCATTTCAATTTCAGGCCTTATCTGATCTTGGGTGACAAAATGGTGGGTATCATCCTGAGTTATGTTTTTAACGCGCAATAATCCAGATAATTCACCACTTTTTTCATTTCGGTAAACAGTAGTATTCTCCGCTATTCTCAAGGGCAGGTCTTTATAGCTATGAGGTTCAGCATTGTATATTTCAAAGTGATGAGGGCAATTCATTGCTTTCATTACAAACTCATCGCCATTTTCATCTTTCATTATTGGCATCATAGCGTCGTATTTACCCATATGTCCACTTTTAATATAAAGCTCTTTTTTGGCAATATGTGGAATTGTTACAAAGGAATATCCGAGAGATTCTTTCTTTGCATAAATAAATCTTTCAAGTTCATTTCTTATAATATTTCCTTTTGGTAAAAGCATTGGCAAACCTCTGCCCACTAGTTCAGAAATTGTAAATAATTTTAACTCTTTCCCTAATTTTTTATGGTCTCTTTTTTCTGCTTCTTCGCGCATTTTTAGATAATTTTCAAGCTCTTCTTTTGCCTCGAAGGCTAATCCGTAAATACGGGTAAGCATTTTGTTTTTTTCATCTCCGCGCCAATAAGCGCCGGCTATTCTATCTAATTTAAAACCGTCTTGTTTTATTTCTTTTGATGGATTTTCCAAGTGTCCACCACGACAAAGATCTATAAAATTGCCAGATTTATAAAAAGTTATCTTTTCACCCTTTTCAATAATTTCATCTATTAACTCTATTTTATATTCATTATTTGCAAAATACTTTTTTGCTTCTTTTCCAGTTTTTTCTTCACGGATGAATTCTTTCCAAGATTTTAAAATTTCTCGCATTTTATTTTCTATTTTCGGCAGATCTTTATCGGAAATGGGGTTTTTAAATTCAAAATCGTAATAAAAACCATCTTCAATAACTGGTCCGATGCTTACTTTTGTTTCCGGCCACAGTTCCAAAACCGATGCGGCTAAAAGATGCGCCAAAGAATGCCTTAAATTATATAATTTATCCTTTGTTTCCATAAGTCTTATAATATCATATTTTCTACTTTTTGCGCTAATTTATTTTGCTTTTTATATTTAATATGCTACTATAAGGTACATTATGGTAGTACGAATGAGAAGTACAAAATCGCATACGGCAAATAGGCGTTCGCACCATGCTCTAAAGAGTGTGAATTTCGCTAAATGTGAGAATTGCAAGGAATTAAAGAGACACCACACAGTTTGCTCTTCCTGTGGGTTTTATCGCGGAAAGAAAGTATTGGATTTAATCAAGAAAATGGAGAAGAAGCAGAAGAAAGAGAAGGCGAAGAAAGCGCAAGCGAAATAGAGTGTTCCCGCTTATGGCGGGATGCTCAAAAATTATATTCACTAACGTTCATTAATTTTTGGCAATGGCAAACAGGCACCTTTCCAGATCAATAGTACTCCAAACGCTTTTTGAGTGGGACTTTAACGGTGCGGGAGATATTGACATAAAAGAAGCAGTAAAGCGCAATTTAAAAGAATTTGCTCCCGGACTTGAAGACGACAATTTCGTTTTCTTGCTTATTGAAGAAATTCTTAAAAAGCGAAAATCAATAGATGAAATTATAGAAAAAGCCGCTCCAGACTGGCCCATTGATAAAATTTCTATTGTTGATAGAAATATTTTAAGAATCGGCTTAACAGAGCTTCTTTTTGGAGATAGAACGCAAGTGCCTCCGAAAGTGGCAATTAACGAAGCGATAGAATTGGCGAAAACTTTCGGTGGAGAAAATTCCAGCAAATTTATAAACGGCGTTCTAGGCGCTGTCTATAAAGAAATCGGCGAGCCAGGCAAAGACGAAACGAGCAAAAAGAAAAAAACAGAAGAGCCGGTGGACATTAGCAAATTATTAGTTGAAAAATTCGGCGGGGCATTAGTTTATTCAAAAAAAGGAAAAGATCTTTACTTAGCTTTAGTCCACGATGTTTTTGGATACTGGACGCTTTCTAAGGGGCATATCAACGAAGGTGAAAATGAAGAAGAAGGCACGATAAAAAGAATAAAAGAAGAAATCGGCTTGGATATCACGATTAAAGAAAAACTTGGAGAAAACGAATATGTCGCTTCCCATCCGGAAAAAGGCAAGACTTTGAAAAAAGTGGCATACTTCTTGGCAGAAAGCGAATATCGCGAACTTGTTCTTGAAAGTTCGGGCGGATTGGACGGAGCGAGATGGTTTCAGCTTTCGGAAATACCGGAACTCCGAATCTACAATGACATTATTCCGCTTATTGCAAAAGCAATTGAAATAATAAATAGTAGAAAGTTATAAAATTCATAAAGTAGAAAGTAAAATATGATACAATTTTCAGATTTTGAGAAAAAAACAAAAGTAATTTTTAAAGACAAGAATTTGCTTAAGCAGGCTTTTATCCACCGTTCTTATATAAATGAAAATCCGAGCGTCGGGCTTTCGCACAATGAGCGCTTGGAATTTTTGGGGGATGCCGTTCTGGAACTTATCGTCACTGATTTTCTTTATAAAAAATATCCCAATTATACGGAAGGGGAATTAACCGCTCTCCGTTCGGCTCTCGTGAATGCCGTAATAATTTCCGATATTGCCTCAAAAATCGGCATGAATGATTATTTGCTTTTATCCAAAGGCGAGTCAAAAGACACGGGCAAAGCAAGGCAATATATTTTGGCTAATACTTATGAAGCGTATGTCGGCGCAATTTATTTAGATCAAGGCTTCGATGTGGTAAATGAATTTGTGACCAAGTCTCTTTTACATCATACTGAAAAAATTGTTTCTGAAAAACTATGGCGCGATGCGAAAAGTTTAGTACAGGAAAAAGCGCAAGAACATGTTGGTGTTACCCCTGTTTACAAAGTCCTGCATGAGTCGGGTCCTGACCACGACAAGCGTTTTACGGTTGGAATTTTATTTGGATCCGATCTTATTGCCGAAGGCAAAGGGAATTCCAAACAGGAAGCCGAGCAAAAAGCGGCAGAAAATGCCTTAAAAGCAAAGAATTGGCTGGACTAATATGCAACTTAAAAGTCTTGAAATAAACAGCTTTAAATCTTTTTCTAAAAAAACAATCTTAGAATTTCTGAATCCTATTGTTGCCATAGTCGGACCGAATGGCTCTGGTAAATCAAATATAGTGGAAGCCATCCGCTTTGTTTTAGGCGAGCAGTCCATGAAATCAATGCGCGGAAAGGTAGGACTAGACCTGATTTTCAAAGGTTCTAAAAGCTTGCCAAAAAGTTCGCGCGCTTCTGTTTCAATTTGTTTCAATAACACTGACAAAGCCTTTAAGCTCTCAAACGAAAATGGCGAAAATATAAATTTAAATTACGACACCATTTCAATTTCCCGGGAGGTCTACAGCGATGGGCTTAATAAATATATTTTGAACGGCTCTGAGGTCAGACTGAAAGATATAAATGCCCTTCTGGCGTTGGTCAATATCGGGTCTTCCGGATATCATATAATTTCACAGGGCGAAGCCGATAGGATTCTCAATGCTATACCGAAAGAGAGAAGAGAAATGATAGAAGATGCTTTGGGACTAAAGATTTATCAATACAGGATAAAAGAGGCTGAAAGAAAGCTTGAACGCACCGGCAATAATATGAAAGAAGTTTCCTTATTGCGCCGGGAAAACGCTCCGCATCTAAACTTTTTAAAAAAGCAGGTTGAAAAATTCGAGAAAATAAAAGAGATGAAAATAAATCTGCTTTCGCTCTACAGGGAATATCTGAAAAAAGAAAGCATTTACTTGGAGCGGGAGAAATCCAATTTATATGCGGAAAAAGATAAAATTTCAGGCGAACTTAAAAGTATTGCCGAAAGAATTTCTGGCGCAAAAGAGGATAATTTTGCTCAGGAAAACAAGAAAGAAAAATTAGGAATGCTTGAAAATAAAATTTCTGAAATTTATGGAATAAGAAATGAATTGGGGCGCAAATTGGGGCGCATTGAAGGGATGATTGAGATGGAAGAACAAAGAGCGCAAAAAGATTCCAAGGTAGTGGTAATTTACCAAGAAGATATAAAAAAAATAGTTAATCAAGTGAATAGCTCTATAAATGAGGCTCTCTTTAAAGAGAGTTTGGCGGAAGTCAAGCATATTCTTGAACATATTAAGGATATTTTAAATAAATTTAATGAAAAGACGGACTATTTGGAAAACTCTTCTGTTTCGGGTCTTGAAATACAAAATCTTAAAAAAACTCAATCTGAAATTCTGGTAGAAATGCAGAAAATAGAAAACGAAGAGAAAAGAAATGTCGGATTAGCAGAAATATTAAAGCAGGGAATTGCCAGCGGAATAGAAGCAGAAAGAGATAAAGAACGGGAGAAATTTACGCTAAAAGTCAGACATCAAGAATTATCTTCCTCTTTGGAACTTATTGATGTAAAAGAGAAAAATTTATTGAAAGAGATGGGAGCATTTGAAAACGAAATAAAAGAGGGTTCAGCTCTTATCGGTTCAGAGATTTTATCTTATAAGAATCTTGAAATTAAAGAAATACCCGAAAGAAATGTGCAGGAAGAAACTAAACGAAAAATTGAACGAATTAAAATAAAATTGGAAGATGCCGGAATAAGCGGGGGAGGGGAAATAATAAAAGAGTTTAACGAAGTTTCAGACCGGGATAAATTTTTAGCAAAAGAGATGGAGGATTTGGACAAAAGCATTACATCATTGCAAAAATTGGTGGTGGATTTGAAGGAAAAAATTGATGTAGAATTCAAAGAGGGCATCAAAAAAATAAACAAAGAATTTCAAGAATTCTTTTCTTTGATGTTTGGCGGGGGATCGGCTTTTCTTTCTGTTTTTGCCGAACAGAAAAAGAAAAAAGGAGAAGAGACAGAAGAAATTGCTGATATTAAAAATCCTGATGAAATAAATGAAGAAGAAGAAATTATTGAGCAGGGCATTGAAATCAATGTCTCATTTCCGCGTAAAAAAGTAAAAGAACTTCACGCGCTCTCGGGTGGGGAGCGTTCTTTAACATCTATTGCTCTTCTTTTTGCTATGTCCCAGGTAAACCCGCCGCCATTTTTGGTCCTGGACGAAACTGATGCCGCGCTTGATGAAGCGAATTCCCACAAATACGGCGATATGCTGGAAGAGCTTTCCAAGCATTCCCAGCTTATCGTTGTCACACATAACCGAGAGACAATGTCCCGCGCGGGAGTCTTATATGGCGTCACCATAGGCGCCGATGGAGCATCTAAGCTCCTCTCTGTCAAGTTTGAAGAGGCAACGGCTATTGCAAATTAAGGATTTTATAGCTATTGACTTTATACTATATATAGTATATAATCTTTTTAGAATTTAGTATTAATTAAAAACAAAAAAAAATGAAAAATCAAAATTTTCAATTTCTTATTTCTAAACAGAAACAAGTAAAAGAAGAAGAAAAAACTGATTCATCTTTTAATGGAACAGTTTTGGGGATAGTGTTAGCATTTCTAGTTTTTATAGGAATGCTTGCCTATGTTGATAGGTGGGTTCCTATTTTATCTAGTATTTTAATTTAACGCAGAGAAATCTGCGTTTTTTTATTTTTTAAAAATCTATTTTCTCTTCTTTGCCTTTTATTATTTTTTCCGGTTGGAAAACTTTGCTTAAGCTGACAGTATTTTTTTTGATTATTATAGCCCCGCTCTTATTTAACTTTATTTCAAGCAGCATTCCCTTCATAGTATTTTCCGAAAAATATTGGTCAAAAATAAAATTGCCCAAAGAGTAGGCGATAAAGCCATTTTTATAAACTTCAGTATCTTGCACTACATGCGGATGCGTGCCGATGACTATTTTTGCGCCGTTGTCTATCGCTTTATGCGCTAAAAATTCTTGCCTGTCATTATGCTCTGTTTTATATTCTTTACCGAAATGAAACGAAACTATTAAATAATCAACTTGCTTTGAAGCGTTCTGCACTATCTCGTCAAAATGCGGATTATCTGCAAGAAGAAGCCCTGCTTGATTCTCATTTGCTTTCATATTCGGCCCGACATCAGAAAATCCCAAGTATCCTATTTTTATTCCATATTTTTCTATAATTATCGGCTGTTCTGCTTCTCCAGAATTTATTCCACCTCCGGCATAAAAAATCTCGTTTTCCTTCAAACGCATCAAAGTATCGCTGTATGCTTCACGTCCCCAGTCGCCAGCATGGTTGTTGGCAACTGAAAGCACGCTGAACCCTGCGCCTTTCAATGCCGGTATGACGGACGGATCCATCCTGAATGAATATAAATTTTTTCTGTCCTCGCCCTGATCCGACGCTGGACCTTCTAGATTAGCGAAAACGATGTCTGCATTTTTTAGAAGATCAAGATTTTCAAACAATATAGAATAGTCGCCATTGAAATTTTTTATGACAGAGTTTTTCACCCCACGGTCAAGCATTATGTCTCCACCGAACAAAAGAGTTGCAAAAGTCGGCTCTGCCTCTTCCATGCCTTCTTTTTGCTTGACCCAAGCCATATTTGCATCAATCTCCCTTCCGTAATAAACATTTTTTTTCAAATAGCTGAAAATATTGCTGACATCTTTGTATCTGTCAGAGCTTCTTAATACTATTATTCCGATGTTGCGCGTTCCGGATTCGCTGATGGGGACTGAAAAAACAGACAAGGCCGTCTGTTTGGATTTGTCTATAAATCCTCTTTTTCCTCCTATATATTCCTGAAAATTCAGGAACTGGCTGTTGTTGAACCAAGTGTGTATTTTGTTGCTGAAACTTTTTTTAGTTGTTATTCGCAAAAGATCCGGATTATTTAATTTTAAATATTTTGCAAATTTGAAAAGATCAATGGCCGTGGATTGGTTATTTTCCGATAATCCGGTTGGGTCTGAAAACGAGGTTGAGAATAACCCTAAATCTTCCGATTTTTCATTCATTTTTTCTATAAAAATATCCCGGCCGGACTGTTCGGCGATGGCTTCCGCCGCGTCGTTGCTTGATTCAAGCAAAAGGGGATAAATCAGGTCGCCTATTTTGATTTTTTCGTTCAAGCGTAGATTTCCATTTTTGCCGTATGTTGCCAAAACTTTTTTTGATATTTTTGCTATTTTTTCTTTATTTTGAATGTCTTCTACAATTACCGCTGTCATAAGTTTTGATACTGAAGCAATGGGAAATTTCTGATCCCTGTTTTTTGCCAGGATTATTTCTCCAGTGTCCAGATCGCCTGCAAGATAGGTTTCGGCCGAAACTTTTGGCTTCTGATTCGGATCCTTAATGAAGTAGAAATATTTCGGCTCGCTGTTTTCCGGCTCTTGCACAATCGTGTCAAAAGTTTTAATTTTAGGAGCCCTTTCGTAGCCGGCGGTTTTGATGCCTACAAAAGCCAAAAAAATACCAACCGAAATTGAAAATATTATCCAAAAAATATATTTTAATTTTATTTTTAAATTTTGGCTCATATCAATGCATAATCTATTGTTTTTCGCTCTAGATCGACATTTTTTACTTTTACTTTTATTTTGCCGCCTAGTTGATATTTTTTATGCTTTTTCTTTCCGACAAGTTCCATTTTCTTTTCATTTAAAATATAAAAGTCATCATTCATATCGTGCACTTTTACAAGGCCTTCGCATTTTGTTTCTTTTTCCTCAACATAAATGCCCCATTCAGTGATACCACTTATAATTCCTTCAAAATTTTTGCCAATACGAGATGACATATATTCAACTTGCTTGTATTTTATTGAAGACCGCTCAGCATCAGATGCGCGTTTTTCCTGTTCCGATGCTTTTCTTGAAATTTCCTCATAAAATTGCCATTTTTCCATGCCGATTTTTTTGCCAGAAAGATAATCTGTCAAAAGCCTATGAACAACTATGTCAGGATATCTTCTTATCGGGGAAGTGAAATGAGTATAGTATTCAAATGCAAGCCCGTAGTGGCCGATGTTTTTTGTGGAATAAATCGCTTTTGCCATAGAACGTATGACTGCGCGATGAATCGTGTCTTTTGCACTGTCCTTAGCATTTTCTAAATCTTTTAATATTTTATTTATTTCGCTAGAAGGTATAATTCCATTTTTTAATGATACTTTATGTCCTAAGCTTCTTAAAAAGAATGCTAAATCTGCCATTTTTTCTTCGCTTGGCAAGTCATGCACGCGATACACAAATATTCCTTCTTTTTTAATGCCTTTAGAAATTTTTTCTGCAACTTTTTTATTTGCCAAAAGCATAAATTCTTCAATTAGTCTATTAGAATCTCTGCGTTCTTTTTTTGTCACTTTTATCGGAACTCCTTTTTCGTTTAATACAAATTTTACTTCTTCTTGGTCAAGTGATATCGCGCCTTTTAAAAATCTTTCGTTTGTCAGTTTTTTTGCTAAGTTATTTAAAATAGAAAGCTCTTTGTGAAATTTATAATTTGGTTTTTTAATTGTTTCTTCAGCTTCTTCGTAAGTGAATCTTTTTTGTGAGTGAATAACCGTGCGTCCAAACCACTCGCTTTTTATTTTTGCATTTTTATCAATAATAAAAACAGCGCTCATTGTGAGCCTGTCTTTATTTGGCACAAGCGAGCATAGATCATTTGAAAGCGCTTCTGGGAGCATTGATATTGTCCGATCAACAAGGTATACAGATGTACCTCGGTTTTTTGCTTCATTATCAAGTTCGCTTCCATTTTTTACATAATATGAAACGTCAGCAATATGAATTCCTATTTCATATTCATCGCCACCACCCCCAGCCCCCTCCTTGCCTTTGAAGGAGGGGAGTTGGCGGAATGATATAGCATCATCGAAATCTTTTGCATCGCTTGGGTCTATAGTGAAAGTGAGTGTTTTTCTAAAATCTCGTCTTTCATAATAATCTTTTTCTTTAATTCCATTTAATTTTATTTTTTCAGCTTCTTTAATTGTTTTTTCATTCAAGTTTGAATCAAAACCTTTTTCCATGGCTATTGCATTCATTTCTGCGTCATTATTCCCCATTTTGCCTAAAATTTTTATTACTTTTCCTTCCGGCGCTTTTTCAGAGTTTTTCCAAGAAATTATTTTAACAAAAATTTTATCTCCAACTTTTGCCTTATTGCTCATTTCTTTTGGAATCAAAATATCCGTATACATTTTTGTATCATCTGGTTTGAGAAAAAGTATTCCATTTTCTTCTTCTAGAACTCCGGCAAAACCATTTTTTGCGCGTGATAGTATTTTTATTACTTCTCCTGTGATGCGGTCATGTATTTTAGGATGAATTATTATTTCAACATTATCTCCATGCAAGGATGTATTCAAGTGTCTGAAATCGATTTCTATATCTTCTTTGTATTCATCAATTTTGACATATCCAGTTCCTTTGGAAGAGATAGAAATGACACCTTCTAATTTATTAGTTATTTTGTGTGTTTTTTTGCTCATTAGTTTTAAATATAACATATTATAAAGCTGAGCAAGGGGAGTCCTTGCTCAAGTTGTTTAAATTTTACATTTTCTCAAAATTTTTGTTTTCACAAAATGATTTTTCGTATGTTTTAAAATTTAATTTTTCATCTTTTATATATTTTGGGATAAGAGAAAAATCAATTATCGCTGATTCTGGACGATTCTTATTAAGAAAATCTTGATAACTTGATAATTGATATTTTTCTAAAAAATCTTCAGCTTCTTTTTTATTTTTTATCCCTTCTTCTTTCCATTTTTTGTCAAAAATTGAAATAGGGTTAAGGTGTACATAAGAGAATATATACATATACTGTGATTCATTTTCAATATGTTCTGACCTGAATGGTCGTGTAAACAGGGGACCACTTCGTTGATATTTTGTATTAAAATACATGGAATAAGCAGTTAAGAGTTTTGCCATAAACTTACTTATGCCTCCTTCTGTGTTTTCATGTAAAATTAAATGAAAGTGGTTTGGCATAAGACAATAACCTAAAATAGACACAAGAGTTTTCTCTCTTTTTTCTTTAAAAATATTTTTTAAATCGTTTTTACTCTCTCGTAAAAAATTATCCATTCTAAATGAAGCATTTTGATTCATAATATATAAAAGAGCTACAAAACGATTATAGTCTTTTGTATTAAGAAATATTTTGCGTTTTTCAACTCCTCTGGAATATATGTGGTAATGTTCATTTTCAACAAATGGTGTTTTTCTATACATATATTTTAATTATAAATTATTATAAAATTTGAGCAAGGGGAGTCCTTGCTCATTATTAATTCTTGATAATAGTTTTTTTGCAAAAACTTGCATAAATTGGCTTGTGTTAGGTAAGCTATTAAACCGTTACGTTATATTTGCCTTTTAAAATCTTTATGCTAATATAAGAATATGTTAAAAATAAGATTGCAGAGAATAGGTAGAAAGAATGATCCAGCCTTTCGAGTGGTTTTGACCGACTCAAAAAATAGCACTAAAAGCGGAAAGTTCTTGGAAATTGTCGGCACTTACAATCCTAAATCCGGTAAAACGGATTTTGAAGCCGAAAGGATAAAATATTGGGTTTCCAAAGGCGCAAAACTTTCCGACACTATACACAACTTTTTGGTACACCAGAAAGTCATAGAAGGCAAAAAAATAAATGTATTGCCAAGAAAAAAGCCTACGCTTAAGAGAAAGGAGTTGAAAGCTAAAAAATAATCGTATATAATATTCTGTAAGCAGTTATTGGTCGTAACACTGCATTGATTAAAAATATTTATTCTGAACACTATGCAAGACGCTGATAAGGATTTTCTTGAGTATGTAGTAAAGGCTCTCGTTGATAATCCGAAGGATGTGAAGATTGATCGTTCTGTTGATGAAATGGGCGTGCTCATCAGTCTTACCGTTAATCCTGCCGATATGGGCAAGATTATCGGAAGAATGGGGAATACAGCCAAGGCCATCCGCACTCTTCTAAGAATCATCGGCATGAAAAATAATGCCCGCGTGAATCTGAAGATAAACGAACCAGAGGGAAGCGAAAGAGTTCCTCCAAGCTCAAGTTCAACAAAAACTGTTGATCAAGCTATGGAAGATTTGAAAGGAATTTAAATTTCAAAACAAAAAATCCTCCAACCAAAATCGGAGGATTTTTTGTTTTTGTGTTATTATGATTTTATGCGTTTCCATATAATTACAATTTTCCCGGACATATTTGATTCATATTTGAATGAGTCTATTATCGGGCGGGCTATAAAAAATAAGCATATTTCTGTTAAGTTTTATAATCCTAGGGATTATGTAAAATCTCAGAATAAGGCTAATTATAAGCCAGTTGATGATAGGCCATATGGTGGAGGTCCTGGAATGGTGATGCGAGCCGAGCCAATTTTAAAAGCTATAGAGAGGGCTCTTTCAAAAATAAAAAATAAAAAAAGTAAAATTCTAATAATTAATTTTATTCCGAATGCGGAAAAATTTACTACAATTTTTGCAAAAAAAGTTTCAAAAAAATATACAGATATTATTTTAATTTGCGGGAGATATGAGGGAATTGATGCTAGAGTTGATAAAATTTTAAAAGATTTACCCCGCCTTGGCGGGGCGAGAAAAATTTCAGTAGGGGATTATGTTTTAACGGGCGGGGAACTTCCAGCTATGGTTTTGATGGATTGTATTTCCCGCCAAATACCGGGTGTTCTCGGCAAATATGAATCTCTAGAAGAAAATCGTATTTCTTCAAGTGAAGTTTATACTCGTCCGGAAGTGTTAAAATATAAAGGTAAAAAATATAAGGTACCTAATATACTTCTTTCAGGTAACCACAAAAAAATAGAAGATTGGAAAAAGTCTAATAAAAAATCCTGAGATAAGTCTCAGGATTTTTAAGTTGTTTTAAATTGGTATGCTTTATTTTTATCATACCAAAATATTTGATACATTTTTTTATAAATAATTTTTCTCAATTTTCTTTTCAAAGAAAATAAATAAAATGGAATTTTAATATAAACAGTGACATTTCTATTCCTAATTTCAGATTTTCCCGACACTGTCCTTTTGTTTACAGTAAAATTGAATTCTCCCAAATTCTTTTCTTCTAAATTTAAAATTAAATTTTTATGCTCGAAAGCAGTTTCTTTTAAAAGCAGCTTAAGTCTTTCAGAAATTTGTTTTTCGGAAAGAAAATGAGTGTATGCTATTTTCATATTATGATGATTTATGTTAAGGAATCAGTTTTTTAGAAGTATAGCATACTAATTCACTACACGAGTTTGACAAAAATTATGGGGCGAGTATACTTACCTTGATTGATAGATTGAGTTTCGGATGAACTCCTTTGTATTATTAATAAGGCCTTATGGGCACTGTTTTTATTTTTGTATAAGAACATATGCAAACTCAAAATAAACGTCCGAAAAAATATTTTTCTCGTTATAAAAAGCCTTTAATAGAATTCCCGAACTTGATAGAAGCTCAAGTCAAGTCTTTTAAATGGCTGGTAGAAAACGGCATTGGGGAAATTTTCAAGGAATTTTCTCCTATAGCCGATTATTCCGGAAAAAAGTTTCAGCTTGAGTTTACTTCTTTCTCGCTTAGTGAGCCCAAATACGATGAGAATTACGTTAAAATAAATAAACTTTCATATGAAGGATTTTTGAAGGTGCGGGTAAAATTAACAAATAAAATTCTAGGCACTATTAAAGAACAGGAAATTTTTATGTCAGAACTTCCTTTAATGACTTCGCATGGAACTTTCATAATAAACGGCGTGGAGCGCGTCATCGTGCCGCAGCTCGCGCGCTCTTTTGGAGTTTTTTTTACAGAGTCTGAGGATAAGGGTAAGAAGTATTTTGGCGCAAAAATTATTCCGGCCCGCGGAGTTTGGATTGAAATAGAGTCAGAGTCCGACGGGGTAATTTATATAAGAATAGACAAAAAAAGGAAGTTTCCAGCCACAGCGTTTCTTCGCGCTATGGGTTATCACACTGACGAAATGATGTTAAAAGCGTTTAAGAAAAATCCCATTTGCGAAGAAGTTGCCAAAATTTGTTTGGCGAAAGACACAGTCAAGACTTTAAATGACGCATATATTGAAATTTATAAGCGCTTGAGGGACGGCGATATGGCAACAGCCGACAATGCCAAAGAATTTTTTAACTCTTTATTTACTTCTGAAAGATATGACCTTTCTCCAGTTGGACGATATAGATTCAATAAGCGCTTTGAAAAGTCAATGGAAGAAAATGAATTGTCCCGACGAACTATTTCCAAGGAAGATTTATTAACTGTACTTGAAAATGTTATTGTTTTGAATAATACCCCTGGCGCAAAAGCAGACGATATCGACCACTTGGGACAGAGACGCGTACGTTTTATCGGGGAGATGCTTCAGCAAAAAGTGCGCACAGGCATGATGCAAATTAAGAGAAATATCCAAGATAGAATGTCTACTATTGATGTCGATACAGCAATGCCGATACAGATTATAAATCAGCGCCCGCTTCAAGCCCGCATTAAAGAATTTTTTACTACGAACCAGCTTTCTCAATTTATGATGCAAGAAAATATTCTTGCTGAAATGGAGCATTTGCGCACTCTTTCAGCATTGGGTCCAGGCGGACTTACCAGAGAGCGAGCAGGGTTGGAAGTTCGCGACGTGCATCCTTCTCACTATGGGAGAGTTTGTCCGATTCACACTCCGGAAGGTCCGAACATTGGACTTATTTTGCATCTTTCAACCTACGCGAAAATAAATGAATTTGGAATTATTGAAACTCCTTACATAAAAGTGAAAAACGGCAAAATTACTGGGGAAATTTTTTATCTGAATGCGCTTGAAGAAGAAAAATACAATATCGCGCATGCCGGCATTCCTTATGATGAAAACGGTAAGATCACGGAGGAAAAAGTGGAAGCCAGGATAAAAACCCAGCCGGGGATGGTTTCTCGCAATGAAGTTGATTTTATAGACGTTGCTACCAATCAAGCTTTTTCCATCGCCACTTCCCTGATTCCTTTTTTGGAGCACAATGATGCCAATCGGGCTTTGATGGGATCCAACATGCAGAAACAGGCCGTGCCTTGCGTGCTTCCTGAAGCGTCTTTTGTCGCGACAGGCGTTGAAGAATTGGCTTCCCGCGATTCGGGTAGATTAATTATTTGCGAAGAAGACGGCATTGTTTCTTATCTTGATGCGAAGAAGATAACAGTCAAAGGCAAGTCTGATAAAACTTATCCATTGGTCAATTTTTTAAGAAATAATAACTTTTCTGTCTTTCATCAGCGGCCGGCGGTAAATATCGGCGATAAGGTTAAAAAGGGAGATATTTTGGCCGACATCTCCAGTACGGTAAACGGGCAGATTTCACTCGGGCAGAATGTTTTCGTGGCTTTTCTATCCTGGTCCGGATCAAATTATGAAGACGCAATAATCATTTCCGAAAGATTGGTCAAAAACAGCAAATTCACATCCGTTTACGTTGAGGAATTTATCTGCATGGTCCGCGATACCAAGCTTGGAGCTGAAATTACCACTCGTGATATTCCTAATGTCGGAGAGCTCAAGCTCAAAGACTTGGACGAAGATGGTATCGTGCGCATCGGAGCAGAAGTTCGCGAGAATGACATACTGGTCGGAAAAATTACTCCAAAAGGCGAAAGCGAGCTTACTCCGGAAGAGCGCCTGCTCCGTTCCATTTTCGCCGAAAAAGCGCGCGATGTGAAAGATTCATCTTTGCGGATGGAGCATGGAAAGCGGGGACGCATTATTAGCGTTAAAATTTTTTCCCGCGATTTAGGGCATTCTTTGGAAGCGGGAATTATTAAAAAAATTGTAATAGAAGTAGCCCAGATCAGAAATATTTCGGTTGGAGACAAACTTTCCGGACGGCACGGAAATAAGGGGGTCATTTCAACAATTCTTCCAGAAGAAGATATGCCTTATGCGGCGGACGGGACGCCGGTTGACATCATCCTTTCACCTTTGGGCGTTCCTTCGCGCATGAACTTGGGACAAATTTTGGAAATGCATCTTGGCATGGCGGCAAATACTTTGGGCTATCAAGCCATTGTCCCTCCATTTTTGGGAGCAAAACATGAAGAAATAAAAGAAGAATTAAAAAAAGCCGGACTTCCGGAAAACGGCAAATTAAAGCTTTTTGACGGGCGCACCGGAGAAAGCTTTCAGCAGGATATTGCCGTAGGTTATATGTATATGCTGAAGCTTCATCACATGGTGGAAGACAAGATTCATATGCGCTCTATCGGGCCCTATTCGCTCATTACACAACAACCGCTCGGTGGGAAAGCTCAAGGCGGAGGGCAGAGATTCGGAGAAATGGAAGTCTGGGCGCTGGAGGGATACGGCGCGGCTTATACTTTGCGCGAAATGCTTACAATAAAATCTGACGATATATTGGGCCGTTCGCAGACATTTGATTCTATTATAAAAAACGAAACGATTAAGTCGCCTAATTCTCCGGCGTCATTCAATGTGATGCTTAATTATTTGCGCGGACTTGC
>Ga0210057_1003441_pt1 | contig 21795 bp, 24 predicted proteins | sample CryGeyCG2114_010_2_FD_183968 | JGI IMG/M metagenome (GOLD analysis project Ga0210057, IMG submission 183968) | Groundwater microbial communities from aquifer - Crystal Geyser CG10_big_fil_rev_8/21/14_0.10 (SPAdes) (version 2) | ecosystem: Environmental > Aquatic > Deep subsurface > Groundwater ...
AATCATGGAAAAGTTTAATTAATTGTCTTTGTAGCTTGTTATTAAGTCGAGTGAGTTGTTTTTGTGTCATAACTGATTCAATTCACTTGACAATAATTATTTTTCGGTCACCATTCCGGACAGAGCTGTAAATCCGATATTTTTATTAATTGTGAATGTTCTTTTTTTAGATGAAAATAGTAGTTTATGAGGATCATTGGAGCGATGTTAGAAGGAGGTACAAACCATTTATCGGAGGACATGATTTTGAAATATATCTTCATTTAAATACTGATGAGAGATTTAATAGGGCTCTAGAATATTTAACTGAAAATGGATTTCCTTCTGAGATAATTCATTTTGGGATTCCTCAAGAAACCCCTGAGGCAGATTTATATTTTTGCGATGGTTTAAATGGATATGCTTTAAAAGTTTTACCTAAATTACCTAAAGATAAATCCTTTCTTTTAAGCGGAGATGATTGTCTTGTAGCAAGAGTTAGGGCAGAAGATTTTGGGATAGTGGACTCTCAAGAGAAATTAGATAGCCTTATAAATTTGACTAATCAGAAAGCCTCTATCGGGACTTGAACCCGAGACCTCGACATTCTTGGAGTAGAAGAAGATTTTCTTTCTTCTTGAAGGTTCTTTCTTTTCTAAAGAAAGAAGGATCTTACCAATGTCGCGCTCTAACCAACTGAGCTATAGAGGCATGGTATTTGTTTATTGACTCAGGTATAAAAAAGTAACGTTATTGGGATATAGATATATTTTTGAGTTTGACGGGATTTTTTGGAACCCAATTTTCTAAAGTTACATATCCAGTTATAGTTTTAATATTATGGAATATGTTTGAAATCCAAGAATAATACAATCTTCCAAATGTATCTAATTCATCTTTTTTTATTAAGTGGAGATTATTATTGCTTATTATTAGTAAAGCTCCAACAATTAAGAAGATAAATACTCCTAAACCTATTTTTATCATTCTTTATTCAATATGTTAAGATTTATATAGATTTTAGTTTTTAGTAATCTATGAAAAGAGAGATTGATTCTAAATTGTTGATTATTTTATTGTCTGCTATTTTATTTATTTTCATAGGTTTGGCTATATTTGGAATAAATAGTGTTGGAATGGTTATTGGGGGTAGTGGATTTAATGTTTATCCTTCAGGGGTTCAAAAAGAAGTTTGCACAGATGGAATTGATAATGAAGGGGATGGAGCCATAGATTGTGCAGATCCAGATTGTTTGTTAGATGAGGATGGAGATGGATATTATAATTTATTATGTGGGAATGATTGTAATGATGCTGATGCTAGCGTTCATCCAGGAGTTGGAGAGATTTGTAGTGATAATATAGATAATGATTGTTCTCAGAAAATTGATTGTTCAGATCCTGTTTGTGAAGGTAAGTCTGCAGTAGTAGATGGTTTTGGAATTAGCTCATTGTCTAAATTGTGTTGTTCAGGGAGTTTAGTTGATACTTTCAATGATGCTAATAATTGCGGTTTGTGTGGCATTTCATGTGGTTCTGGACAAATTTGTATTTATGGCAGTTGTATAAGTGCATCTAATTCTGAAAGTGAAGAAAGTAATTTAGGTAATAATCCTATTGGAGAAACTCAATTTAGTGCATTAGTTGAATCTGTATCTGTAGATAAGAGCGAAGAGTTTTTACAAAAGAGAGTTCCTAGATGGATACAAAATGCTTATAGCTATTATGAAGGGAAACCTAATGGATTTTATATAAAAATGAATGTAGACAATCCTTCTAGAGAAATAAATTCTAAGAGTAAGGTTTATATGTTTAGTTTAGGGAGGAAATTTTAAATATGTTAAATAAAATTGTTTTAGCAGTATTGTTTATTTTTGCTTTTTCTACATTAGTTATTGCAGAATCAGAGAGTCAGGAAGTATTTTGTGTTGAAGATAATGGTAATTCTAATTTATATTCAGTTGGCGAAGTAAGAATTAGCGAAGATAATTCAATATTGAAAGACTTTTGTTTTGATAATGAAGAGATTGTTGCAAAATATAGTTGTGAAGATTCTTTATTGAAGGTTAGTTTTTATGAATGTGATAATGGTTGTTCTCAAGGTGCTTGTTTGTTAGAATCTAAGAAAGAAGAACATTCTTTTGGAGATATTTTTGTTTGTAGATTTAAGAGCTGGTTTTCTTCAACAAATTATAATTCTTGTTTGGAAAAATAATTATTTGCCCAAGGTTATATTTCCCAAAGTAGGATCTATATCCCAATTTTGATTGAATGCATATCCAGTTACACTTCCAGCATTAGAAAAGGCATTCTTTAACCAAATTCCGTATACTTTCACAGCTGCGACAGTTCCATCATAAGTAGATATGTCTGCGTCATAGGTTACGTATACATAACCAATTGTGAGCATTAAGAATATAAATCCGAATAAGACTATCTTTACAGCTACTTCTTGCTTTTTACTTGCTAATTTTATTACAAAAAATACTATTCCTATAATTAGCCCTATTATTGCCCATGTTGAAGACATATAAATTATAAGGAAAAGATGTATAAAAAGGTTTGTAGCACTTTAGAGTAATGTTTAAAATAGGTTGTTTCTAATTGAAATATATAGCCCCATCGTATAGTGGTCAAGTATACGGTCCTCTGGAGGCCGAGACCCAGGTTCAAATCCTGGTGGGGCTATTTATTTGAATAGTAAGTAGATACGAGAGATACAAACTATTTTAAACCTGTTTTCTGATTAAAGAAGTATGCTCTCATAGTCTAGTGGTCAAGGACACCGCCCTCTCGCATTGCCGAAGGTAATGTCGTTGAGACATAAACTTTCAGTCCTCTTAGGACAGGCGCTGATTTTTAAAACCAGAGCCTCAACTCGAGGCTGTGGAGAACGGCGGAAACCCGGGTTCAAATCCCGGTGGGAGCATAAACTCAAATTGGAATTTGTAAGGGACGCACCAAATCGGTGGCAGACGAATTTAAACAAATCTGTCTTCAAACAAACATGAAGCGAGACCCCTACAGAAACCAAGAAAGGTTTATTTCTTGGAAAAAGAAAGTTGAAGAAAAAAGGAATTTCTGAAATTAGCAAGGTGAACTCTGATTTAATTCTTGCTTACATAAGAGATATGGAAGTCGGCAGAAACATAACTCTTGGAACTAAGAAAGGACCAAGAGGTTTCAATCGGCTTATTTCTGTAAGAACAAGACTCGTTTATCTTATGAAAAAGTTTAAAGAAATCTATAATATCGATGACATTACTAAAGTAAAAGAAGAACAATTGCATTCTTTCTTTACTGACATGAGAAACGGAGTAATAAAGAGGGAAGACGGAGGAAACTATAAGTCCTTTGTAGATTTTATTAAAACTTTCAAAGCATTCTGGCATTGGTATATTAAATCAAGTAGAAAAGAAGGGAATGCTATTATTGATATAACTTCGGACTTGGATAATTCAAGAGAAAAGCCAGAATGGGTTTATCTTACTGAAGAATAAATAAAGAAACTTTGTGATAATTGTAAATATGAATACAAAGTTCTTATTATGTTTCTTTTGGATACGGGAATGAGAGCTCCTTCTGAATTGATTAATATTAAAGTTTCAGATCTAAACAAAGATTGCAAAGAGCTAAACATTATGGATGAAATTTCTAAAACTTTTGGAAGAAGGATAAAGCTAATGCTTTCTTCTGAATTGCTTAAAGATTTTATTAGGAATAACGGATTAAAATCAGAGGATTATATTTTTGATATTGATCCTGCTTCAACTAATAAGTATTTGAAAAGATTAGGGCAGAGAATTTTCGGGGAAGAGTTAAGCCCTGCTGGAGAGAAATACTCTAATCTTACGATGTATGACTTTAGGCATTGTTCATGTTGTTATTGGCTTCCAAGATATAAGAATGAAAATGCCCTAAAGTATAGGTTCGGCTGGAAGAAGTCCGATAAAATTCATTATTACAGCGAACTTCTGGGCATGAAGGACACAATAACCGAAGAGGATTTGCTTTTAGACCTAACCAAAACAGAAATGGAGAAGCGTTTGCTTGAATCTGAAAAGCAAAACCAAATTTTAATGGAGAAGTTTGATACAATTCAACAGCAATCAAACGAAGGAGCTTTGTTGTTAGCAGACCTTCAAAGAAAGATGAAAGAATTGCAAGAAGCAAAGCAAAATTGATAAAAACTAATTAAAAATTCTTTCATTTTAGGTGTATTACTATTATTATAATATTAAATAATAATATATACATACTCTCCGCCCCCGTTCGTTTTTTTGTTACACTTTTAGCACTCTTGGCAGGGAAGTCCGCTAAGTAAAGTCAATCAATAGGTTTTATTGGGCTCTAACCACCCATATCAAAGCATAACAAACGATAAAATCATCCCATAAAGTTTGATGAAATTAATACTTTGCTCAAAACTTAACTTTCATAGCTTTTCTTACTTCTTCGATAGTTCTTATTGCAACCGCTCTTGCTGTTTTGCTTCCTTCATAAAGAATATCTCTCACTTCTTGTGGCTTTGTTTCATAAACTGCCCTCTTTTCTCTGAATTCTTCAAACTTACCATATAAAACTCCTGCAAGTTCCCTCTTGCAAGCAACACACCCTCTTGCTCCAGATTTGCATTCACTTTCAACTACTCCTCTGTTAGAATTATAAACATCGTGAACTGCATAAACACTACATATCTCTGGTCTTCCGGGATCATTCTTTCTAATTTTCTGAGGATCAGTGATCATCTTTCCAGTTCTTAAGATTAATTCCTCTTGAGTATGATGTGGAGCTAAATGATTATCTAAGCTTTTGCTCATTTTTCTGCCATCAAATCCCATAATTCTTGGAGTCTTGGTAAGAATTGTCTCGGGCTCTGGAAAAATATTTCCATATAAACTATTAAATCTTCTAATTATTTTTCTGCTAAGCTCAACATGTGGTGCTTGGTCCTCCCCAACAGGAACATGAGTTCCCTTATAAAGGGCGATATCTGCTGCCTGAAGAACAGGATAATTTAATAGTCCTAAAGAGGGATTTTTAATAGCATCTTCTCCAGCGGTTTTGTCTTTAAAAACAGGACAATGTGTTGCCCAAGTAATGGGGGTTATCATAGAAAACAAGGTGTATAATTCTGCATGTTCAGGTACCAAAGATTGTACAAATAAAGTTGATTTCTGAGGATCTATGCCGAGAGCAAGCCAATCAGTAGCCATTTCCGTTATATTCCCCTGAAGTTCTGAATTATCTGTTCTATCTGTTAAAGAATGCCAATCTGCTACTTCAAAATAACATTTACCTTCGTTTTGAAATCTCAACCAATTATCGACAACTCCTGCGAGATGCCCTAAATGCAACCTACCTGTAGGTCTCATTCCACTCATTATTAATTTATCTACCATATTACCGCTATAAAGAGACGATTTAAAAACCTTTCGTTAATCATTTATAATCATTTAGACAGACAATAAAGTATGTCCTTTTTTAAAAAGCCTATCTTTATTAGAATTTTTATCTTTTCTTTTTCAGGGAAAGAGAGCAATTCCACATCTAAAAATTCTCTTAATTCCTGAAATTTGTTCCATGGAAAAATAGCAAAGTCTTTTCCAATAATTCCAACAAAATCTGCATTAGACTTTTTAGCTCTACTGTATAAAACTACGCTTTTAACTTCTAAAGCACCAAGTTCTAAAAGTTTTTCTCTTATCTTTTGAATTGTAATCCCATTATCTTCAACATCATCAATCAACAAGATCTTCTTAGACTTAATATTTTCTAACATATCTGTTTGTATTTTTGGATTCTCCCTGCTAAACCCATTATAATACCTCCTGCAAAAGACTATTCTTAAATCAAGATTAGAAAATTTATCATTTATCAATTTTGCAGGGATTAGTCCGTCTCTTGCTACCCCAACAAGCAGATCGGGATAAAATTTAGAGGATTTTATCTCACCCTCTAGTTTAGTAACTATCTTCTCAACTTTTTCCCAGTTAAAAAATTCGATTTTGGGGTAATTAAACTGATTAATCGCAGATAATAAATCATGAATAGATTTTATCATAAATGGTTTTTCATCCTTTTCTCCGATAAGGACTGTTTTAAATCCTTCTTCTTTTGCTTCTCTTAAATCAGTATCCCAATTATCTCCAACGATACAAACTTCCTTAGAGTTAACTTTTTCAGTTTTAATAATTTCATTGTAAATCTCAATTTTATTTTGTTTCTCATTAGAGATACTAATAGATTTCTTTGCCAGTCCATAAATTCCTAAAGACGTTAACACTTTTTTTGAATAATCTTTCGAAGAAGACGTAACAACATAAATCCGGATTCCCAGTTTCTTAAGAATTTTAAAAAGAGAGTTATCTTTATTTAAATAGACCTTGGGATTTACGATATCAAACACTTGAGAATGGTATTCTTCGATGGGAATATTGAACTTTTTTAAAGCTTCAAAAATATTTGGAAAATCTTTTTTATTTTTAGAATACCAATCTGAATAATCATCTTTATTAATAGATAACTTTTTACAAAAAAATTCTTGAGTATTCTCTCGTATTTTATATAAGAGTCTTTTATTTCTATACAATGTTCCTTCCTGGTCAAGAATCAATAGTTTTATCATAATAAATAGATAGAGTTTAATATTAAAAAGCTTTTTATACACCCTTAAGATTATACTTCTATGAGGCGATGCAAAATAAGTCTAGTAGTTGGTTCAAGCATAGATGGAAAGATTTCACCTGGCAGGGGAATAAGTAGCAAGAATTTCGGAGAATATATCCCTGAAGAAGTAAGTTTTGAGCTTCATAAATTAAGGTCTAAAGTAGATGGAATTTTAGTAAGTTCTTCTACCGTATTATTTGACAATCCTTCCTTAACAGTTAGATCAATCCAATGCAAAAAAAGACCTTACAGGATTATTATGGATAGGTTGGGAAAAATACCAAAGAATAGCAAGGTTCTTAATGCTGAAGCGAAAACAATAATCTTAACTTCTAAGCAAGGAAAATTAAAATTTAAAAAAGTTCCAAATAATATGAAGGTTATTATATGCAAAACTAAAGAAGAGAAATTAGACTTAAATGATACCCTTAAACAATTAAAAAATGAAGGCATAAAAAATATTTTAATTGAAGGTGGTGGAACAATTAATTACAGCCTCTTTTCATTGAATCTTATAGATGAGATAGTTGCATTTATCTTTCCATTTATAATTGGTGGAAAAGATACTCCTACTATTGTTGATGGACAAAAATCATTTTATAATTCTTTTAAAAAGATGAAATTAATGTCAACCAAACAAATTAAAGGATGTTTAATGAACACTTACAAATATGAAAGATAAATTTTATGATCCGAAAATAGAATGTATCCAGAAAGATAAAATAGAAAAAGTACAGCTTAACAAATTTAACAAATTACTTAAAATATGCAAAAAGTCTGAGTTGTACAAGAAAGTGCAATTGCCATCCAAAATTTTTTCGCTTGAAGAAATGAAAAATATTCCTTTCACTACTAAAGATCAGCTAAGAAATTGTTATCCTTACGGATCTTTAACTTTACCACTATCCGAAGTTATTGAAGTCCATACATCCTCTGGAACCACTGGAAATCCTGTTCCAATATTTCTTACAAAGAAAGATTTGGAAACTTCTAATAAAGTTTTAGCCAGAACTTGGTTTTGTAATGGCATACGTAAAGAGGATATTTTTATGATGATGGGAGATTATGGTCTTTTTACTGGGGGATTGTTAAACCATTATGCATTAACTTACTTAGGAGCAATGGTTATACCGATGGGGGTTTATTCTACGGAAAAACAGATCAAATTTTTAAGAGATTTTAAAGTTACTAGCATGGCGGGAATTGCAAGTCATTATTTCAGGATTCTAGAGAAGTTTAGAGAGTTAAAAGTTAATTCTAAAGAGTTAAATTTGAAAATTGTAATAGCTGCAGGCGAACCATATAGCGAAGAAACAAGAGCACATTTTGAAAAGGGATTTGGATGTAAGTTTATGGATCAATATGGTTTGGCTGAGATAAATACAGGTCTTGCTGGAGAATGCAAGTACAAATGTGGTCTTCATGTTCCTTGGGATTATGTATATCCAGAAATCATAAACCCAAATACTGAAGAAATTTTACCGGAAGGAGAAACGGGAGAATTAGTCCTTACAACCTTGGACAGAGAAGCAAATCCAGTTATAAGATATAGGACAGGAGATATAACTTCTATTACTTACAAAAAATGCAAATGTGGTAGAACTACTCCAAGAATAAGCAGACTAAAGGGGCGAGTAGATGACATTCTTTTTGTTAAAGGAATAAAATTATATCCTTCAGCAATTGAATCTGTTCTGTGGGGAATGAAAGATTTAGTGAACCCTGAAGGATGGAGATTAAAGATAGAAAGAATTAAAGGAATTGAAGAACTAACTTTAATGGTTGAACCAAAATCTTTTAACAATGAGACCAAAAACAAGATTGCTTGCAAGTTAAAAGAAGAGTTGAGAATTAGATTTAACATTTGTTTAGAGAAGAATTGTTTTCCGGACCATAAACTAAAAAGAATAATAGACTTAAGAAAAAAATGAATAAGATAAATTATTTTTTAAATAAGGATTATCCGACTATAATAAAGAAATATAAGATTTCTCAATTAAATAGCAAAGAGAAGAATTTGCTAAAAAAAGACACGATTTTAGGGCATTGGAATTTTGGGCAGATAGATCATTTAATTCAGAAGAAAAAAAGATTTGCAATTGTTACGGGATTTAGTGCGAGTGGCAAACTTCATTTAGGTAACAAAATAGCTTTAGATATTGCATTTTATTTAGGAAAATTTGGTGGAAAGATTTTCATACCTTTAAGCGACACTGAAGCAGAATTAACCAGAAAAACCCCAATACATGTAACAGATGATTTTAACTTATTTAAGTCAGACCTAAAAAGATGGCAATTTAATTTGAATAACTCTGAGATATATTTACACTCTTCTAATGAAGAAGTGAATAATTTAGTTAATTTAATAATCAGAAAAATGGAATATAAAGATTATCAAAAAATCTATGGTCCAAAGATAAATCTTTCAGGAATTTTTGCACTATCTAACATGTTAGCAGATATCTTCTATCCTTCTCAGAAAGGTTATAAGAAAACATTAGTTGTTCTTGGAGTAGATGAAATAAAGCATGCAAGATTGGCAGTTTTTGCTTCAGAAAAATTAGGATTTCCAAGACCTTCATTTTTGTACTTGAAGATACTTAACGGATTAAAGAAGGGAAAGATGTCAAAGAGCAAGCCAGAACAAAATATTCTGCTTTCAGATTCAGCAAAAAATGTTAGACATAAAATAAAAAATAGCAATATAAAAGTTTTAGAAATTATTGATAGTCCTTTATATCAAATAGCTTTATGGATTTTGGAAATAGATAAAGAAAAGTTAGATAAAATGTCAAAAGAGCTTAAATATAATCAATTTGTATCAATAATATCTCAAAAACTGGAAGAGAGATATAAAAATCTTGAAAATGGAAAAAATAAAAAAAGCCCTCGATAATCTCGTTAAAAGAAAAGATTTAACTAGAAAAGAAAGTTTTTCTGTATTTAAAGACTTAATTGACGGAAAGTATGGCAAATTAAATGATATTTATTTGGGTTCATTTTTAGCATCTATGCAGACAAAAAATCCAACAAAGGAAGAGATAGCTGGATTAATGGATGTTGTTTTAAGATATGATCGGGTGCCATTGAGAGTAAACAAAACTGAGAGATTTTGTGGTATCGTTGGAAGCGGTAGAGATACAATAAAAACAATTAATATAAGTACTGCAGCAGCAATTGTCGCTTCAGGACTGGGAGTTAAAGTAGTAAAAAATGGGTGTCGTTCTGAATCGAGTGTTTCTGGAACAACAGATGTCCTAGAAGAACTGGGAGTAAACATCCATGCAAAATCTACGGACATGATTAAAAGTCTTGAAGAAAATAATATAGGATTTTTTGATGCTGAGCCCTACTTTCCAAAAATGTTTAATGAGTATGTTGGGAAATTTCCTTTCATAAATCCATTGAGCTATGCTCTATCTGTGGCAAGTGCTGTTGAATTTAAGAGAATGATATTTGGGCTTTCTAGTTCCGATACAGAATTCACAGCGAGCATATTAAAGGAAATGGGATTTAAATTTGCTTTAGTTGTTCAGGGAAGTGATGAAAAAGGAATTAATCACATAGATGAGTTATCCACTCTAGGAAAAACAAAAATATCAGAAATAAAAAATGGTAAGATTAAGACATATTACTTATACCCAAAATATGTTGGGTTGAAAAATGGAAAGTATTCCGATATAGCACAACACAAAACTAATCAAGAAAACTCACTTCATCTCATCAAAATACTATTGGGAAAATCAAATAGAAACAGCATAGAAATAGTTGCACTAAATGCTGGGGCTTTGCTTTATATCTCTGAAAAAGAAAAGACACTAAAAGCAGGGGTAGGCAAGGCTCTCGAATATATCTATTCTGGAAAAGCAATAAAACAACTAGAAAAACTGATTATAACCTCCAAGGGAGATCTTAAAAAGTTGGAGAAATATATTAGAATAGCAATTACGAAAAATGGAAAAGATAATTAAAGATTTATATATAGAATTAAAAAAAGAAAAAACAAACCTAATTACTAAAGTTAATTTAGATTCAAACATCGAAAAATCTGATTTAGAAAGAGAGTTTGAAGATTCACTTCTGGCACTTAAAGGTTTACCCATTCAAGCAAACAAACTATTACAGCCCGAGAAAGTTTTTGTGCCAAATTATAATAAAAAAGCAATAATTTCTAGAATTCCAAAAGGAAAGATTTTGCAAATACTTCCATCAACAACCCCTATTCTCTCATGTATACTCTTGCCACTCTGTGCTGCAATAATAGGAAACGAGGTTATTGTTAAACCCTCATCTAAATCGAAAAGTATTGCCCTTTTTCTAGAAAAATTCTTTAAAAAAGAGAATGTAAAAGATATAAAATTTGAAATTGGGTCTGGAAAAGACTTTCTTCTTAAAATTCTCAAGGAGGATTATAACTTCGTATTTTTTATGGGTAGTGAAGAAAATGGCAAAGAAATTAATGAATACTGTAACAAAAGAGAAATTGAATATTTTGGGGAATATGGTGGCAATGATTGGGCAATTATTATTGATGGAGATTTAAAAAGAATATCTGATAAAATTGCAGAAAACGTAAAGTTTAAAGAAGGAAGAGATTGCGATTCCATAAAAGGCGTGTTAATCAACTCTGAAGTTTATGAACAGTTTGTAGATCTTCTAAAAATTAACTTAAAAGATATAAAAATTAACGAAAATCCAGTAGATAAAGAGATTACTAATCCTGAATTTTGTTCTAGTTTATGGATTAAAAAATTCAGTTCTGAAGAAGAAATTCTTAGCCTATACAAAAAGAACAAGCATGGATTGAGCAGTGCTATATTTTGTAAAGATACAAAAAAAGCATTGGAGTTGGCTAAAAAAATAAATACTGCCCGAGTGATAATAAACTCAGACACTTTGGATATTAATCCTCTAATCCCTTGGGGTGGAATAAAATCAACAAGTCATGGAGGAGTAGATTACTGGATAAATAAGTTTTCAAACAAAAAACTTATCGAGATTTCTTAAAATATTATAATTAATCGCTATTCTTTAATATACAATTATCAACTTCTTTATCAGAAATATTCTTTTCATTATGCTGAAAATTTTTAATGAAATCTAAGAGTTTATCTTGAAACATTTTCTTCATTTCTCCACTTAAAATTTCCCCTTTTTTGTATTTCATTTCAATTTCCCTAGATTCCTTTTCACTTAAGAAAAATGCTTTAAGATATTGAAAAGACATATCTTGTTCAGGATTTCCACCAAGTCTCCTATGTTCTTCTATAGTCTTCTGTCCACCAGATAGAGCATTAGTAATCTTCTTCTTTATTGTTTTTTCATCATCATGAAAGAAGATTGCATTGTTTTTCGATTTTGACATTTTTTCCCCATCTAATCCGGGCAAAAACTTAACATGGATTATTGAAGGCTTATTATAATTCATCCTTCCAGCAATATCTCTGGATATTCTAATATGGGCATCTTCATCAGGACCGATAGGAACAAGAACATTCTTTATTCCGAATTTTTCTTGAGGAAACAAAATATGTGCTGATTGAACCGCAGGATAAAAATGCAGACCAATATTGTTATCTGGAGAATAACCATATGTAGCTTTAATTTCAGAATAATTAACTCTTTTAGAAAGCTTTATTGCTAAATTATAGATGTTAGTATAAATCTGATCGATAATAAAATATGTATTTTTTGGATTAAACCCATACGCTAAAAACTGTTTAGCTAACTCTTTTGAGAACTTTAAGGCTTGTTCTTGAGTTTCAACTTTTCCAGCAACGTAACTTTCATCATCCGAAATAGGTACAAAAACAGGAATTCCATATTTTTTCTGAAAATAAAGATTTGTATCAAAAACAACTTTATGTCCTAAATGCAAGGTACCTGAAGCATTAGCCCCTGAAAGAATTGCACATTTTTCTCCTTTCTTTAAAGCACTAAAAAACTTATCAAAATCTCTATGAGAATAAATTAATCCTTTTTTAAAGGTATAGCAATCTGGAACATCTTTTAAATCAGAAGCACGGCTAGCCCCAAACTCTTTTACGAGTTTTTCATTATTCATTTCTAAATTAAAGTTTTCCATCTCTAAAGAAAGACATGAGGGTTTTTAACCCTTATCTTTAGAAAATCATCCCATGTAAATGCCAGATTTTAATAGACGAGCCAAGATGAAAAACAATATCATCTTTTCCAACTTTATTATTCCATCTTCTGATTATTTCTTTGTCCATTTCTTCTACGCTTTTGAATGGGCGATTAGAATACTTTATGATATTCTCGTGGTGGAAATGCGTGTCGGATATTATGAAGATTTTCATTTTAATTAACCATTTTCTTATTTATCTTCTTAAGATTAAATAGAATTATCTTTTGAAGATTTTGATAAAGTTTTATATCTTCTCTATTTTTTGAGGCTTTTGTGTAGCTAAGATATTCATCAAGCAATCCAAAAGGAATATCTAGTATCGGAATATCTAAGGATTGTAACAAATGAAAAGTAATTAATCTTGTTGTTCTGCTGTTTCCATCTTCAAATGGATGAATGTGCTGAAACTCATTGTGAAAATAAACTGCAAACTTTAATACTTCTTCCAAAAGCACATTTTTTCTTTTAATGAATTCATTATATTTATTAAAAAGTTTTTCTAATTCCTCTTTAATTTTTTCAGGAGGTGTAACCTTAAAGTTAGGATTCTCCTTAATATGAACAGGAATTGTTCTAATGCTCCCTGCAAGATAAGAACGATGTCTCATTGCGAGTTTATGATAATCTAAAACCGATTGCAAACTTAATGGCTTCCTTTCATTCGTATCTTTAAGCATCTGGAACATAGCTTCCTGGTAATTCTTTACCTCATCAACATCAGTTGTCTTCAAATTAGCAGGGATTAACTTCTCTTTTAATATTTTGATAGTATCTGGAAGAGTTATTGGATTTCCTTCTAAAGAAAGACTATGGTAAATAAAAGATATTTCAAACTCGCTAACTATTCTTTGATATTTTGCCTCATCTTTCTTCTTTATTTTTTTATAAGTTTCTAATTCTTTTTTTATTTCAGAGATATAGCTCCTTGAGCTTTCAGTTAGAACAGAATGTTTATACCCAAAATAAATTAACAAATTATTTAGTAAAACGTTGTAGAATACTTTAGCTCTTAGTGGCTTTTCAGAAATAATAAGGATTAACCCATATTTATCTAAAATCTCTAGATATTTTTTTACTGTCCTTGAATTTAGTTTTATATTTGTAGAGTTAATCTCTTTTCTCTGTAAAGACAAACTAATAAATTGTGCGAAATTTCTATCTAAGATAAGATTATAATTTATTCCATTTTTTATGCAATATAAAATTAAACTATACAATAACTCGGACTTTTTTGAAACTTCTGCTTGAAACCCATCTCTTTTTTTTATTAATAATTTTTCGTTTGCTAGCTCTCTTAAATATCTATGAATTATATGATATTCTCTTTTATCTTTGTTTAACTTTTTAACTACCTCTATGGGTTTAAGCAATGCCCTATTTTTATATACTATTTCAAAAACATCATATTTAGTTACCATAATATATCTACAGTTTTATAGTTTATAAATATTACTATTTTGTATGTTTATTTACAGATTTTGTAATATTTAATACATAATAGAAAGATATATTAAAATTAGATATACATTTTGTATGATTATACAATTATTTTGTAAGTTTTGATACAGAATAAACTATATTCCATTACTCCATTATTCGCCCCAATAGGAGTATAAGGGTATTAACGGAAGCGAAGCCCACTCCCCTTTGCGCCTTTCTAATTTCGTTAAGTTAATCAGAGGTATACGTCCCATTCGCTGTTGATTTTTCAGAGAAAAATTAATAATTTCTAAACAACCTCTCCCATATGGAACCAACTTTTTTAGCTCAAGATATTTATGAATAAGAAATTACTCGATGAATGAAAGCATACCCTACACAACTCTTTTTCTATTCATAAAATATTTTCTTCTATTTTTATCCTGTGGTTTTCTAGGGTTTTCCTTCCCATTCTAATTGGATTAGGATTCATCTTGAATAATTTTTTTCTTGGATTTAATAAATGTTAAAATTCCTAAGATTACAATTATTAGAATGGCTATTAAAATCATTACTTGCTTAGCTATTGGGAAGGTTCCTATATATGCAAAGATAAATGCAAATGGAGTAATTCCTATTATTGTTGCAAGAGCGTATTTTTTAAAACTAATATTACTAAAAAGACCTAATGCATAACTTAGCAAATCTACTGGGAGGAGTATTCTTAGTAAGACTACTGTCCAGAATAAACCTCCAGGAGGAATCATTTTTTCATAAGATTGAAGTTTTTTCAGAGAAACAAATTTTTTAACTACTGGGACGCCCCATTTTCTGGATATCCAAAAGGCAATTATTGCTCCAATAAACCATGCGATAATACTTAGAATTCCTGATAAAAACCATCCCCAAATTCCCGTGGCTATTGGAATTAGGGGTGTGGCGCTAATAGGAGCCACTACAGTAGCTAAAATTCCAATTAGTATGTAGATAATCATGCTTATGAATCCCATATTGAGCATAGATAGAAAATTACCTAAATTATTTTGAACTATATACGAAACTAATACAAATAAAAATATTATAATTAACAAACCTATTATTGCTTCTAAAGTATCTTTCTTTTTTAACACATTTATTAGAGTTCTTTGAAGTTTATGAATGTTTTTGGTAATTCGTTAGTTATATAAACCCCTTGTTTTTTTAGTAATTATGGAATTCGATATTGAAGTTTTTAAGTCTGAATATGAGAAGAAAGCTAAAAAGTATGGTTTGCCTAGTTATGAATCTTTATTAGAAGAATTCGATTTTGAGAAAGTTAATTATGGTAGTGAAGTAGTAGTGAGAGTGTCTAGAAGATACATGTTGGATAAAGTACATCATGCCCTTAATTTTTTAGAGATGTTGCTTAATCCTGTGAATCTTCCTAGGATTTATATGCCTTTTGTGAAGAGTGCTAATAGTGAAGACAAGAAAAATATGGATAAATTGTATTCTGATTTTGGGAAGTTAAGTTTAAAGGGAGTTAGTTTTGAAGCAGGTTCTTCTGAAAAAGAAGAAGCTGAATTAGTTAAAGAAATATATAAGGTTTGGAAACAGGATCAATCCATGTTGAAAGAAGTTTTGAATAAAGTGGATTCACCAAATGAAGATTTGTCTAACAAGGATAAAAGTTATTTTGGTTAATTTGATTTAATATATTTAAATATATCTTCTAAGGATATTTCTATGAATGCAAGCGGCGTTTTTATGTTTCTTTCTCTCAATATTGAAGGATTTATTTCTCCAATATATCCTATTGGTTGAGAATTGATTAATATTTTTCCAGTTCTACCTTCGATTGAGTACATATTGATTGCTTCTTCTAAAGTATATTCTAATTTTAATAATGAAGTTAGATAGTCTAATATTTGTTTTATGGATGTAAATGTTCCAGGGGCAATCAATATTGAAAGATTTTCGGATTCATTTATGCCTGTTTCTTGAGAGGAGTCTTTTGTATATGTTGTGCCCATTTCAAATATTTTTTGAGGATATTCATTATCTTTATTTTCAGAGATTATTCTAAGAGCGGGAATTAATAGATTCGGTCTAAGATATTTGTATTCTGTTTTTGAGCTTTCGACTTCTATTTTTTGTTCAGGGTTTATTTTTTTAATTTCTTCTTCTTTTACAAAATGATATGTGGAAGTTTCTAACATCCCAATACCTACTAAAATTTCAGCTATCTTTGATTTTATTTTATTTTCTATGGCTTCTTCGGCGATAGTGGCTATTTGAGGAACTTCAGGAATAATTTTTTCATAGCCATAAGCGATTGCAATATCTTCTATTATGTCTACTTCATGTAATATATCTGATCTCCAAGCAGGAATTAAAACTTGTCCTTTTTGATATTGGTGGCCCATTTTTGGAAGTAATTTTTCTAAATCTTTTTCTTTTAAGTTTAGACCCAATAGTTTGTTAGTATTCTCTAAAGAAATTTTCATTTTTTTTGGAGTTAGGTTAGGAGTGATTGTTTTTTTGCCATAATCTAATTCCATGGCATATATTTTGCCGCCCATTTCAGCTAAAGTAGTTACAATGATGTTGAGAGTTTTTTCTAGAGTTTCATAGTGTGAGCCAGAACATTCTACGAATACATCTTTTGTTTTTTCAGTTACCTTTCCAGTTTGATGACTATTGATTATGGGAGGCATAGAAAGAATTTCATTTTTAGAGTCTATAAAAATGGGGTATTTATCTTTATCTTCTAAAAGGTGAGCGTAATCTCTACCTTTTGGATGTTTTCTTAGTATTTGGGTGCCTGTAAGAGGAGAGTCCATTTCTAAAGGGATGAAAGATATTTCTTCAGGTTTTTTTGCAAGATATCTTATTGGAAGAGTTATTTTTTCTAGAGGATATATTCCTATTGCAGATTTCTTTCTGTTTCTTCCTAGAGTATTGTGTAGTTTTTCTTGTAAATCAATTAGAGTTTTTATTTTTGAATCATCTAATGAAAGATTTTTTATTATTGCACAAACAGTATATGGTCGGATATCTTTTACGGAGGAATCTATTTTTACTTTGAAATTTTTTTCAGGAGCGTGGACTTGATATTTTTTTAGGCCAGTTTCTTTTCCTAGAAATGCTTTAAATCCTCTGATAAATCCTTCTAAAGAAAGTAAATCTGGGCGATTTGGAAATACTTCTATTTCAAGAGTTTGTTCATCTATATGTTCTAAAGGTGTTCCAAAATAACTTATTTTATCTATTACTTCTTGAGTAAGTTTAATGTGTTTTTCTATTTCTTTTCTGTTGAAGACTACATTTGCCATTTTATTTTATCCACATCTCTTTTCTTCTGAGATCTTTAATATTATTAGAATACATTTTTCTTAAATCTTTTATTTTATAATAATCCATTATTATTCTATCAAATCCTGGGCCCCAAGCTAGAACTGGTATAGATTCTCTTAGTAATGGGATAGTTACTTCTGGGCGGAATATTCCAGCACCTCCAAGTTCTAACCATACTTTTCTTTCTTTGTGCCACCAATGTATCTCTACTGAAGGTTCAGTGTATGGGAAATACGCAGGAGTAAATCTTATATCTGTAAATCCCATTTTTTTGAAAAATTCTTTTAGATATCCTAGTAAGTGTCTAAAATTAGCATTTTTATCGATTACAATGCCTTCAGTCATGTTAAAATCGAAACCATGACTCCAATCTAAAGTTTCATTTCGGTATACTTTACCTATAGCAAAAAATTTAGCAGGTAGGTCTTTTTTATTTAATTTAGAAAGTGTCTGTGCTGATAAACATGTGGTGTGTGTTCTCAATAACACTTTTTTTGATTCATCTTCCTTCCAAGAATATTTCCATCCTGAGCTATTATCTACTCCTTGTTCATGGGCTTTTTTAACATTCGCAATTATTTCTTTTGAGGGTAATTTTCCTTCAACAGATTTTATAAAGAAAGTATCGTGCATATCCCTTACTGGATGATCTTGCGGTTGAAAAAGAGCATCGAAGTTCCAAAAAGAAGTTACTGTTTTTTTGCCAGTCATTTCTTTGAAACCCATTTCTAGCCATATATTCTTGGCATATTCTATAGATTGATTTACAAAATGCCTTTTACCCCCATTAATTTTAGGGACTTGAGATTGAATATCATATTTTCTAAATTTTGTGTTTTTGTTCCAAGATTTTATGACTTCAGGAGTTACTTCCTCAATTAGATTTGAGTCCATCTTTTGATTTATTAAAGATTTACCTAAATCAGTTAGTGTAAAACTAATTTCTTTTTCTTCTTTTAGTTCTATGATATCTTTTCTTTTCTTTAGATTTTCTAAAGCATGAATCATTTCAGGAGGTAGAGAGTCTATTTTTTTAGGAAGAATTTCTATAAGTTGTTCTTCCAATGTTTTTTTGATTATTTCTTCTTTATTTGCAGTTAGTGCAAGTTTTCCATTATTTAATGAGATTAATGCTTTTCCTTTCAATATTCCTATTGAAACTTTATATTCATTTTCAGATAATTTTGATAGTTTTTTTGCTTCTTCAATGGAGAGTAAATTGTTTTTTTCAAGAAGAGTTAATAAGACTCTTTCAGGAAGATGGTTTTTTTTATAATATATCCCATTGGTACCAATATCTACTATTTTAGTTATTTTAGTGTTTAATTTTAGGGCTTCTTTTGATTCTAAAAATTTTAATGCTCTTAAGAGAGAGGTTTCATCTAGTTTTGATTTTTCTTTTAAAGTTTCTAAGTCGTTTTCTAAATAAGGGACTATTTTTCGTTCTATAGGTGAGAGTTTTTCGAGCAGGTCTGTTAAGTCAGGGTTTTTTTGAGAGTTTTTCATGTTTAGATAAGGATTAAAATGCTTAAAAATCTAGTGCTTGACTAGATTGATGTGTTGAAGCGCCTAAAGAGAGTAATAATGATTGGGCATTTTTGTTATCTTTCGAGTTTAAAAGAATGATCTTGGTTTTAGATTTTTTACATGTTTTCAAGATTTCCCTAATCCTTGCTAGAACCTTTGATTTTTCTATTTTGTCTAGATTTCGTATTTCTTCTAAATCTATTGCAAATGAGATTTTATTTTTCGAGGCTAATTTAGCTAAAACATGATTTACTCCAGTGTCTAGATTTTTAGGCTTATCTTTCTTATTTGATTGTTTTAAAACTAAAATATTGCATTGTTTTCTTTCTATGATTGTACGATTATATTTATCCTCTTTAGATTCTTTTATGATTAGATTAGCCATTTTTAATTTTCAATAATTGTTCCTATGAATTTCTTACTTTTTAGCAAATTTTCTAGATTTTTAAGGCTGCTGTCTATAATATAAGTTTTAGTTTTATGTTTTTTTATGTAAGTTGCAGCTTTTTGGTCTAAGACAAAGTGTTGTCCTGGAGTCATTTTTAATTTTAGAGCTTCTTTTTCAAAGGCTTTCCAAGAAATTCGAGGGATGAATTTGGCGTTTTTGTTTTTTCTAGGGTCTGAAGTATATAATCCTTTAACATTAGTCATATTTATGAAGGGAGTTTTTAGATATCCTGCCAGTTTAGCCGCAGTTGTATCTGAAGTAGCGTTTTTTGTGAATCTTAATGCTCCGCAGACGACAATTTTGTTTTTGTTAATATTATTAGCTACTTCTTTCATATTTAGCGGGAGTTTATCATTAGCTTCTTTGCCGAATAATTGCATTATTAACTGAGCATTCATTCTTGTTGCCATTATTCCTGCTTTAGATAATGCATATTTTGAGAGTTTTTCATCTAATAAAGAGTCTATATATTTTCTAGCGATTGTTCCACCCCCGCATACAATTATAAATTTATAATCTCGATAGTTTTTTTCTAATATTTTTTTGAATTTATGTAAAAAGTGTTTATTTATCTCTTCTGGAACAATTAATGAGCCTCCAAGGCTTATCACCATCTTTTTCATAATTAAAATAGGAAGGGTATTTATTTAAATGTTGTTTATTTTACTTAAATAATTCTCCAGTTTCTTGGCTCCAGAAGAGTAAATCTAGATGGTCTATGGGAATATTAATTTCTTTTGAGAATTTTAGAAACTTTTGTTCTAATTCTAAGTAATGTTTTTGATTCTTTATTTTAGAGTCCTCTTTTTTAATTATGCCTATTTCTGCCAGATTTCTAATGATATGGCGGTCTAGAATGGCAATTTCATTGTTTGATTGTCCTATATTTCTCAAAAAATGAGATGCTTCTTTTAATCCATATCCTCTAACTTGTTTAGCAAGATTATTTCTAGTTTCTAGCTTATTTTGATTTTTTAAATTCGAATATATCTGATTCCAAGTATCTTTCGCTTTTAAAATTGAAATTGTTTTATTATTATGAAACCTAGTTTTTGTTTTGAGAATATTAACTATATTTAGGTTATTTAATTTATTTAAATTAGAAATTTGTTCAATTGCTTCCCAACATTTTTTAGCATTACTTTGAGGAGTTAACATACAGAATATAAATTCTTTAAATTCGCGTTCTTTAGATAGGTTTTGAAAATTATTCAGGTGTTTTTCTATTGCTTTCTTTTTTATTTCATATTTAGAAAGAACTTCTTGTTTTTTCATTTTTTCTTAGATCTTCTAGCATCTATCTTGGATTGTATAAATTCTAAGTTATTGATTTCAGCTATTATCGGTTTGAATTTAGTTTTTTTCTTCACAGTTTTTTCTTCACTTTCTTCTTTTGAATTATTCTTAGGAGTGATTAGTTTAGGAAGGTCTTTTTCTACTTGTTCTTCTCTCATTATTCCTGAGCTTTCATCATCTTCTTTATTTTTTAAGAAGTTTATTTTTTTGATCCATCCAGTCATTTTTTCCCAAAAAATTCTAGCTTTGATTTTTTCGTGTTTAGTATAATTTTCTCTTTTTTCTTCTAATAATCTATTTAGCATAGTTAGAACGAGTGCAATAGCATCTTTTTTGAGATTTTCATTATCTTCATATTCAATCATTTTTCTAGTAAATTCTGCAGCTCGATGAAGTTCTTCAGCTTCAAAGTAATAGCCAATATCAGCATATTCAAAGTCTTTTTTTAAATTGTATATCTCTACAAAGTACTTACGGACAGCAGAGTCTATTTCTTTTATAGTGAGTGTTTTAACATCACTAGTTCTTATGAACTTAAGTATTTCCTTATCACTAGAGTTTTCTTTTATTTCTTCTACTTTCTTCTTCTTAACTTTTCTTCTTAACTTTTCTTCCTTTCTTCCTTTCTTATGTTTTTTTGGAATAATTTTATTTATTCCTATTAGAATTATGATTGTTGATACGAATATTATTGCGGAAAATATGGTGAAATTAGGTTGTTTTGCAATTAAAGGAATTATTTCAATCATGAAGTTTTAAAGATTTTTAAGTATAAAAATATATCATAAATTATGGGATTGGGACAGGATTAACTAAATTATAATCTAAATAAGTTATGCCAAATTGGGGATTGGGACAGGATTAACTAAATTATAATCTAAATAAGTTATGCCAAATTGCTCTGACAAAGAGAGCAGTGTCTATTCTATCTGCTCTCTTCTGCCTAACATTCCAACCAAACATTTTCTTATCT
>Ga0210057_1003442_pt1 | contig 21795 bp, 21 predicted proteins | sample CryGeyCG2114_010_2_FD_183968 | JGI IMG/M metagenome (GOLD analysis project Ga0210057, IMG submission 183968) | Groundwater microbial communities from aquifer - Crystal Geyser CG10_big_fil_rev_8/21/14_0.10 (SPAdes) (version 2) | ecosystem: Environmental > Aquatic > Deep subsurface > Groundwater ...
CCATACCAGACATCTCCCAACCACCCGTGGAAGCGTCGAATCCACGCAGACGCATTAGCGCAACAACTCGTCAAGGGGTGACATTTCTAAATCCCGCAAAAGGTGACATTTCTATTTCCCGTTGACACTCCTATTACCAAGGATTGATATGTTCGCAGTTTTGTGATATTCTATATGATTAAAAATCGTTCTATTAAATTATAAAATTATTCCAGAAAGCAGGTTGCAATGAATAAGAAACCAAAACCTCCAGCATGCCCTGTCTGCGGAAGCGATAAGAATGTTCGCCGGGACGCTTTGTACGCGCATGAGACCTTGGAAAGCATGAGGCAAAAAGGACATGTAATCCAAGGCTGGCATTGCCATTCGTGTAAAATCATTTTTTAACCGAAAAGGAGCCCCTAAATGCCTACCGTGGAAAGTATTAAAAATGTAAATTCCGGATTTGAAAGCTCGTGCAATATCTCGTTGCCGAGTAGGGCACAGTGGGATCGTTATTACGAAAAATTTAACGCCCTAAAATTGGCCGTTTGCGAACAGCTCGGCGTCAAGGATTTTGAAAACATTGCTCCAGAAGCCGAATTGGCGGATCATGCCGAACGCCTGCTTGAGGATTTAACTGCCTGGTTGCAAGAGAATTTGAACGTAAGACATTTTTCGCCCTGAAAGCCAGCAACCCGCGCAGCCCCACCAAAAAGCCTTCGCAGTTTTATGCGGAGGCTTTTCTAATTTAAAAATTATAACCTTCCTTTCCTTTTATTTTAAATGTTATAGTATACCTATATAATGCCGTAAAACTCCCTCCCCCTTCGAGGAGGACCTGCCCGCGGAGTGGCGGGGGGAGGGGGGGTTAAATATGATTCTTGAACAAAGGGAGTGTTTGCTGTATCCTCGCACTATGTCTAACAAAGTCCAAATCCAGATAGTCACATGGAATTCAAGAAAGCATCTTGAGCGTCTTTTCCGTGGAATCGAGAAACAGCGGGGGATTGATTTTAGGGTGTTGATTATTGATAATAATTCAAGTGATGGCACTGTTGAATGGATAGAAAAATATCCTGATGAAGAACTTGCTTCTTCATCAGGATTCCGAAGCACCAGCCTGTCTGGCAGGCAGGAGTTCGGGATGACGGTTATAAAAAATAATGAGAATGCCGGGTTCGCCAAAGCGCATAATCAGGGTTTTGCTTTGTGTGAAGCGCCCTATGTGTTGGCCCTAAATCCGGATACCGAGCTTCAGGAGGGCTTTTTGGAGCAAGTGGTAAAAACCATGGAGTCATATGATCAAATTGCCTCGGTGGGGGGCATGCTTTACCGCCAATTGCCAAGCCAGGAAAAATCTGGCATAATTGACAGCTGTGGACTTAAAATGCGCTTAAACGGACAAATAGTTGATATTGGCCAAAACAGCTCTCAAAACGCAAATTTTAGCCTCAAAAAGGATGTATTTGGAGTCTCTGGGGCATGTGTTTTATACAGATTAAACGCTTTAAAGCAGGTAAAGGATAAATACGGCATTTTCGACGAAAGGTTTGGCACCTATAAAGAAGACGTGGATTTGGCCTGGCGGCTTAATCGAGCTAAATTCAAAGCGAAAATCAATCCAAAAGCAGTTGCTTGGCATGAAAGAGAATTTGGAAAAACAGACAGAAAAAATCAGCCAAACCGCGTCAAACAACTCTCAATCCAAAATCATTTAATGATGTTAAAAAAGAATTTATCCTGGTTTGATTGGCATCGTTTCCCGTTTATTTTAGGATATGAGATGGCTAAATTTATTTATGTTTTATTGTTTGAAAGGCAGAGTCTGTGGGCATACTTTAAAAACACCAAGAACCAAACACCAAACACCAAATAAACACCAAATTCAAAAATATCAAAAAAATGTATTCTTAATTTGGAGCTTGATGCCTGCCTGCAGGCAGGCAGGCAGGCAGGGTGTTTTCGAAATAATATGGATCTCTCAATAATTATACTCAATTACAACACCCGCGATTTTCTTCTGCCGTGCATCAAGGGAATAGCGGAACATACTCATGATTTGGATTATGAGATTATTGTGGTTGACAACGCGTCCGGCGACGGGAGCGCGGATTATATCAAGCAAAAACTTCTGCCCCGTTTTAAAAATTTAAAACTTATAGCGTCAAGCGCGAATCGCGGATACGCGGCTGGAAATAATTTAGGCATAAAAAAAGCCAAAGGAAAATACCTGCTGATAATGAATTCGGATATTGTTATCTGGGAAAACTCTTTTAAAAAGATGGCGCGATTCATGGATGCTAATCCTAAAATAGGAATTGCCGGCCCCAGGCTTTTAAGCCCGGATAACACGCTCCAGCATTTTGTGTATGAATTTCCCACGCCCCAGGTTCTGGTTTATCGGCGCACGCCGCTGGCGCGGTTTAAATTTGCCAAACAAGCGATTAAAAAATATTTAATGAAGCAATGGGACCACAAGGATAACCGCCAAGTGGGATGGGTGCAGGGCTCGTGCCTGATAGTCCGGAGAGAGGCGATTGCGGAAGTGGGGCTGATGGATGAGCGCTATTTTTTATTTATGGAAGACACGGATTGGTGCCGCCGATTCTGGCAGACAGGATGGGAAATATGGTATCTTTCAGAGGTGGAGATTATCCATTATCACAGCCGGGCCTCGGACAGCGGAAAATTCTACAAAGCATTATTCAATAAAATGTCTAGAATACATATAGTAAGTGCTTTTAAATATTTCCATAAATGGGGTCTTCACCCCGTGTCATCCCGAACCCTTAACATGCTTAAATAGAATAATAAATACAACAAACGAATTAATTACATTAGTGAATTACGCATCGCAGGGTGAGAGGATCCCGAGAATAGTTGCGATATGCGTTGATTGCCGGGATCCTCTCGGCTTGCCTCATATTACTATAAAACATATCCTTTCGTTTACCTTGCTTAGATTTTTTAAGAATACATAATTAAGCCTCGGGATGACATCGACATCTATGTTCAATATAAAAAATCCATTTAAAAATACTTGGAAAGAAAAACTGGTATCGCTACTGCCAAAAAAGCGCCACTATCTGGCCGCGACCTTGGTGGTTGTTTTTGTGTTGGGATTATTTTATACATATCAAATTGTAGACGCTTTTCGGAACGCGTACCAGATTCAAATGCTCGCGTCCGAACTAAAGGCAGCGGCCAAGAATAAGGATTGGGCAGAATCCGAAAAAATTCTAAAATCAATCAATGCCAATATTGATGAATTAAACGGCAGCCTTAACCGTTTGTTTCCAATTACGGATTTGCCGGTTATAAAAAAGGACGTTTTCGCGATTCGTAATTTGCTGGCCAGCGCCAATGTTACAACTCTCTCCGGGTTGGAAATTCTGCAGTGGGTAAAAGACGTGCCTTTGCTTTCGGCGAACGCGGAAAATTCTTTTTCTAAATTTACCCCAGAGGAGCAAGTTGATTTGCTGGCTAAAATAGCGGAGTCCAAGTCCCTTTGGCGGAATATCCAGGATCAAATGTCTTTGGCTTTGTCTTTCGCGCAAACCGCCAAAGCCAGCAGCCATATTCCCATTGTTTCGCGCTTGACCAATGATGTCGCGTCCCAGTTGACGCGGGGGCAGCAGCTTTTTGCCCAAATTCAACCTTGGCTTTCTATTATTCCCTCGGTAGCCGGATACCCGGCCGAAAAAACTTACTTGCTTTTATTGCAGAACAATACCGAACTCCGGCCGACCGGAGGATTTATCGGCACATATGGAATCCTAAAATTAAAAAACGGCGAAGTTTCCCAGTTTACCACGGATAACGTGTATAATCTGGATGAACCTGCCAAAGCCTACATCACAAAAATTCCGCCCGAACCTTTGCAAAAGTACATAAAACAATCTCAATGGTTTTTGCGCGACGTAAACTGGGATCCGGATTTTCCTGCCACAGCGCAAAACGCTATTCAATTTTACAAAGACGAAAAAGGCCCTATTCGCAAATTCGACGGCGTAATCGCGTTTACCCCGGATATGATTGAAGACATTATGTCTGTCCTGGGAACAGTCACAGTAGATGGAAAGGATTTTACCGCGGAAAATTTAATAGACACTCTGGCCTATCACGTGGAGCTGGGTTTTAAAGAAGAGGGCATTACAATTTACAACCGCAAGCAGATTATAGATGATTTGGCCCAACAGTTAAAAGATAAATTATTTAATCTTTCTCTGGAAGAGCTAAAAGCCTTAGTGCCGGTAATTTTTAAAAATTTGGATAAGCGGTCTTTAATGTTCTACTTTGCGGACAAGGACGCGCAAAAGATAATTGAGGCTTCCCACTGGGCAGGCAAGATACTGGATTTCAAAGGGGATTATTTGTATGTTGTGGACGCTAATTTGGGCAGCTTAAAAAGCGATCCGGCTGTGGAAAGAACCATATCCTATAATTTAACGCCGCAGGCGGATGGCACGCTATTGGCAATTGCTTCCATCAACTATAACCATACCGGCAACTTCAACTGGAAAACAACCCGCTACCGCACCTACACCAGAATATATATTCCTCTCGGGTCAAAACTTGTGGCCGTGAATGGCAACGAAGAGCCGATTGCCATTTCCGATGAGCATGGCAAAACAGTTTTTGGCACGTTTATTTCCATTGAACCCGGGTATAAGGAAGATTTGACTTTCACTTACACTCTTCCGCAGAATCTGACGCAATTGATTGCCCAAGGCAATTACGAGCTTCTTCTCCAAAAACAGCCTGGCGCTTCGAGTCATACCGTTAATCTGGATATCGCGCTTCCGTTTAAAGCAGATTCAATTACGCCGCCGGCGGTGTTTAGTAAATCATCCGGAGGCCATATAATCGGGAATTGGGATTTGCCAAAAGATAGGATAATTTCAATTAAACAAAAGCCGTAGCCTGTCTTTACAAAACTCGCTGGCCGCCCGGCGCGCGGTTTTTTTTATGCTTGACGCGGCTACGGGTTTACCATAAGATGAATCATGCCCATTCCTTGGGCATCAGCGTAATAATCCGCGCAAGGCCGCTTCTATTATGCCTTTATTCATCAAAAAAATAGGAATTGATTTGGGAACAGCCAATACCCTTGTCCATCTGCCGGGCAAAGGCATTGTTATTAATGAGCCTTCGGTGGTAGCCATTTCTATCAAGGAAAAACAAGTTTTGGCGGTGGGAGACGAGGCCAAAGAAATGCTGGGCCGCACTCCGGATACTATTGTGGCGTCCCGCCCTTTAAAGCACGGCGTTATCGCGGACTACAAAACAACCGAAGCCATGCTCCGGTATTTTATAAATAAAGCCATTGGCTCTTTTCGCATAATCCGCCCGGAAGTGATGGTGGCCGTGCCCGCGGGCATAACTTCCACGGAGCGGCGCGCTGTTATTGACGCCACTATCGCGGCCGGAGCCAAAGCCGCCTACATTATCAAAGAGCCGATAGCGGCCGCCATTGGCGCGAACATCCCAATTGGCTCAGCTTCCGGGCATATGATTATTGATATGGGCGGCGGCACCAGCGAAATGGCGGTTATATCTTTGGGCGGAATCGTGGCCAATACTTCGGTCCGGATCGGCGGCAATAGGTTCGACGCGGCCATTATGGAGTATGTCCGAAAAAAATATAATCTGGCTATTGGCGAAAGAAGCGCGGAAGAAATTAAAATCGGTATCGGCTCGGCTTTGTATCTGCAAAAAAAACTTTCCATGGAAGTCCGAGGCCGGGACATGGTTTCCGGATTGCCCCGCACGGTCAGCGTTTCTTCGGACGATGTAACCGAGGCTATTCAAAATGAATTAGAAGGCATTATTTCCGCGGTTAAAGGCGTTCTGCAAAGCACGCCCCCGGAGCTTTCCGCGGACGTTATTGACAAGGGAATCGTGCTTTCCGGAGGCTCGGCCTTATTGCGCAACATGGACAGGCTAATTGCCCAAGCCACCGGCGTGCCGGCCTATACCGCGGATGAGGCGCTTTTGTGCGTGGCCAAAGGCACAGGAATTGCTCTGGAAAACCTGGAATCCTATAAGCGCAGTATTCTGGCGACTAGCTAAAAAAAGAAAGCCCGGCAAGTTCATAATGAACTGCCGGGCATTTTGCGGGGTGGGAGAGGCCAATGGTTGTTTTTACCGTGACCATCCCCAGGATGATCGATCCGATTTTCGGGAACAATGCACATCTTTAATCAGACGTGCGCTGATTGCAGGCCTGCTGGCCTGATGAGTCGGCGTTTCTTTCCTAAACGGAGGCTCGCTTGCCTTCTGTGTTTCTGGCTTCTGTGTTTTTGTCATTAGTTTTCTCCCTAAATGACGTTGAGTTGATATGAAGATTCAGAAGCTGATTGGCATTGGCGAACCTTCTAACCGCTGTCTTCAAAATTGGCAAAACCCTCTTTGCTCATTTTTGCCTCCCCCAGCTAGTTTTTAATAGCGACGATTGCACTGCTTTCGCGGCTCTCCCCCAGGGCCACATTGGGTTGTAAAGAACACGGCTTCTTCACCACCACCCTAATTTTTTACCTTCTAAAAAACTGGCCTTATCTTGGTAGGCCAGTTTTTTAAAAAGTATTAGTACGCATGTAAATAACCGGCCTTATAGCAGTTTCTTAAAAACAAAGTTAAATGTGTAAACGCGGCTAATCAATTTCATACTATATATAGTATATTCCGAGCAAGAAAATTAGTCAACCAGTAAATTTAACCTTTGTTAAGCCAAAAAAATATCCCCAGTTGACATTTTTTTCGGCTCAGAGTACTATGTGGATAACGTATATGTTTGAATATTCAAACAATTTGTTCGTCCTCACCATCCTCGCTCTTACGCGCGGCTAGGTTTGGTTTGGACAAATATACGTAATTAATTACATACATAACCAACCCTAGTCAATTAATGGCTAGGCGTTTTTGGTTTTGGTCTTTCACAATTCACTGGAGTTAAACTAAATCCATGGGAGGCAGAGATGCATATCCTGCAAAACGTTTTTGTGGAAATGTATTCCGCAACTGGCGAGACATACTTTCGGGTATGGATTCGGACATGGGATGGCAATGGAACCTTCCATGTCATCAGCAAAACCGGCGCAAATCCGGCGGACGTATTGGCCGCAGTCGCGCGCCTAGTTGATGAGGGTGTGATTGTTCAAGAGGTAATATTTCCCCCTAAGGAAGAGGACTACCCGCTTGAGGTTTGCACTGTCGCCGGGCTGGTGGCACTATCTCGCGGCATAGAACGCCCAAATTGGGTTGATAAAAAGGAGATCAAGGCATGAATAAAGATAAGAAAACAGGTTTACTGGTTTGGCCGCAGCCGCCAAACAGCCATCATGACATAATAGAACACATGTCGTACGGCGCGCCATATAGCGTAAGCGGAGTAATCGCGCTTGCGGTTAAAGAGGCAGAATTAAAAAAAGGAGGTATTCAGGGTGAAAAATAAAGACGGATTTTTCAGGTTAAGATATGCCGACCTTGCAAGTCTGGGCGGGCTTGGCTCTAATCCTGTCTGCAGCGCGACGGTTATTGCGCACACAATAAGAGAGGACAGGAAGATTGGCGTATGCAACTCTTCCAATGAGTTTGAGGCAATCCAAAAAGCCGTCGAAGAGGCGACAAGCGTAAGCTTTGACGTTTCTCGACAGGCCATTGTGCTGAATTCCTCAAACGAACGCGGCGAGTATCAAGCCACCATACTTGCCCGCGTTGGCGAAGCTAATTACGTCGGCCATGGCGCGGATAAGAATCTGCCGAAGGCGCTTGGCAACGCGTTCATCAACATCGCCAACCAGCATCAGGCGGAATCTTTTCCCGCGTGAAGCGCGCGCCCGGAAGAAAGGCAAATAAAGGGTATTGGCCACAGAGCAAGCTCTGGACTCTGATTCGCCCGGCGTATGCTGGGCGGGGTATTAATACCCTGTGTTAGCTCCTCGGCTCGGATATATGTTAGGAACGGGATTAATCCCGTTCCTAACATATTTCGCTCGCTCTACGTCGCTAATAAAAAACGGATGAGGCAAGCAATGCTTATCCGTTTTTTCCTTGACCGCAAATAGCAAAGTCCAGTATAATTAATCCATGATAACGCCAAGCCAGCAAGATTTAATCGGCCACAAAGCGATTTTGGAATATCTGCAAAACTGCCTTAAAAACGATTCGCTTAGCCACGCGTATTTGTTTCTGGGGCCGAATGGCATCGGCCGCATGAGGCTATTGGAAAAATTTCTGCCGAATTTGCTGGCATCCTATACATCCGCTCATCCGGACGTTAAAATTGTTTCGCCGCTAGACAATGTAATTACAATTGACGCTGTTAGGGAACTGCGCAAATGGCTGAAGCTTTCCGCCCTGAACGCGGGCGCGAAAATTGCCGTAATCGACAAAGCCGAAGCCATGAACGCGGAGGCGCAGAACGCGTTTTTAAAAATACTGGAAGAGCCAGAAAAGAAGGTGTATATATTTCTTTTGGCCGGAAACAGGCATCAAATTCTGCCCACCATATATTCCCGGGCCGTGCCTATCTATTTTAATCCAGTGCCAAAATCAGAATTTGAGAATTTAAAAATTTGGGCGGAGAATGCCCATGGCAGGCCAGGCTTCTTGCTGGCTATGGACGAATACAAAACCAAACACAAGGATGTTATTGATAAAATTATCATTGCCCCGGACGCGAGCGAGCGCATGAGAATTTGGCTAGAGGCGAAAATCGTCAAAGAAGATATTCCGGAGTTTCTAAATCAAGCGGTTGAGCCTTTGCGCCAAAAGATGCTGGAAAATAATTCTTTGACCTTGGCGCGCGCTTTACGCAATCTGCACGCGGCTTTAGCCCGGCCGGTGGCGCAGAATTGGCAGTTGGCGGCGGAGAATTTAATTGTATCAATATAAAGGGTATTGACCCCGGAGCAAGCTCTGGACTCTGATTCGCCCGGCGTATGCTGGGCGGGGTATTAGATACCCTGTATTAGCTCCTCGGCTCGGATATATGTTAGGAACGGGATTAATCCCGTTCCTAACATATATCACTCGCTCTACGTCGCTAATAAAACCTGCCATCTCGACAGGTAAAAAATATGAATACCGCAAAAATAAAACTAATAATAGCGGCCATATCATTCGCACTGCTCGGCGCCGCGTGCACGCCTGGGAATATTCAAACTACGGCGGCTGACGGCGGAATATGGCTGACGCAGGATAGGGGAGAAGCCTGGCAGCCGAAAAACAATATCTATATCGAAGGCTCCGGCAGCAAAACCATCGCGAACACTAATATAAAAAAAATTTTCTTTTCTCCACGCGACACCAGAAAGATATTCGCGATTACCGAGCGGGACGGCTTATGGGTAAGCTGGAACGCGGCCAATAATTGGGACATGATTCTGGCCAGCTCAAAAATAAACGACGTAAAAATCGACCCCATAGACACTAAGATAATCTACGCGGCCGTGGAAGGCGCAATCGCCAAAACCGTGGACGAAGGCGTCATATGGAAAGCCATATATACCAGCGACAATCCGCAGGTTTTAATAACCAGTTTGGCGCAGGACCCAAAAAAATTAAGCAATATTTTGGCCGCTACCAGCGAAGGGGACATATTAATTTCCGAAAATAGCGGTACATCTTGGCGCGAATTTAGTTCTCCCGGCATAACGCTGTATGACATGCAGTTCCATCCCGGCCGCAACGAAACTATCTACGCCCATGCCTCCGGAGTTGGACTGACGCGTTCGCGGGATTCCGGAAAAACCTGGGAGTATTTTGATAAAGAATTCGCCCTATATCCCGGGGCGAATAATTTTCGGGATTTTGTTTTAGTGCCTTCCGGAGTGGTATACGCCTCCCAATATGGATTGCTCCGCAGCCTGAACCACGGCCGGGACTGGGTTTCACTGCCCTTGATATCCGGCAAAAACGACGCTAACATATATGCCTTGGCTGTTAATCCGGACGATCCTTTGGAGCTGTACTATGGCACGCGTTCTAATTTCTACATCTCCATTGACGGCGGATTCAACTGGATACCGCGCCAACTGCCCTCCACGCGCGGCGCCTCGGATATCCTAATTAATCCGGACGATCCGAGCATCATATATCTGGGGGTTAATCGCTCTATATAACTATTTACCCTCTATCACATATGTTCACCCAATTTCAGGAGGCTATCAAAAAAACACAATCCCATTTTGAAACGGAACTGCAAAAGCTTAGAACCGGGCGGGCGCATACCAATTTGCTCTCTGATGTGCAGGTAGAAGCCTATGGCGTTAAAACGCCTTTGAATCAACTGGCCAATATAAACGTGGCCGATACTCGAATGCTGACCGTGGAGCCATACGACAAATCCATTATCAAAGGCGTGGAAAAGGGGATTATGAACGCTAATTTGAATTTGTCCCCGGTAGTGGAAAGCAACATTATTCGAATCAACCTTCCGGAATTAAACGAGGAAACCAGAAAGGATTTGGTAAAAATTTTAAAAGATAAATTGGAAGAAGCCCGGATATCCGTTCGGCGGGCGCGGGAGGAGCTAAAAAAGAAAATCGATTCCGAGGAAAAGCAAGGCAATATGTCTGAAGACAAAAAGCGCGACAGCATCAGCGAATTGGATAAAAAGACTAAAGAAGCAGTGGGCGAACTGGAAGAGATGGCGCAGAAAAAAGAGAAGGAAATAATGACCATATAATAGTCTACAAATTATGCCGATAATAATAGCTATTGTAACATTCATAGTAGTGCTTGGGTTTTTGGTCCTGGTGCATGAGCTGGGGCATTTTTTGACCGCCAGAAAAATGGGCATGGGCATAGAGGAGTTTGGCATCGGGTTTCCGCCCCGCCTAATGAGCAAGCGCAAAAACGGGGTTTTATACTCCTTAAACGCGCTTCCTTTGGGCGGTTATGTAAAAATAAAAGGCGAAGATGGGGAACATGCCGAGGACCAGGACAGCTTTGCCGCCAAACCGGTATGGAAGCGCGCGCTGGTGCTGGCAGCCGGAGTGAGCATGAACATCATCGCGGGCTGGCTTTTGCTGGTTATTCTGTTTTCCGTGGGCGCGCCCATGGATTTGTCCGACAACATTGATGCCAAATACATAAAAAGCCGCTCCGTGATAATTTCCGAGGTTTTGCCGGATTCACCGGCCCTGGAAGCAGGTTTGCAGGAAAATGACGAGGTTTTAACCGTAGATGGACGGGAGATAAAAGACATTAAAACTTTCCAGGATTTAATAGACGCTAACTCGCAAACAGAATCTGCCATTGTATACAAGCGCAACAAAAAAACCGCCACCCTAAGCATAGCCCCACGCGTGATGGAAAGCGTGGACGCGCAAAAAAAACTTATTGGCGTTGCCTTAACCGAGGTGGGGATTGTGCGCTTTCCCGTCCACCGCGCCATTATTGCCGGCGCTCAGTCCACGGGTGCCTATTTAAAAGCGATTGTGCTGGCTTTTAGCGATGTTATCGCCGGCCTATTCAAAGGCAAGGGCGCGGACGGCATCGGCGGCCCGATTGCCATCGCGGTCCGCGCCAACGATGTGGCGCAGATGGGCTTTTCGCATATAATTATTTTTACGGTTGTACTATCCTTTAACCTGGCGATCATCAACATCCTGCCTTTTCCGGCTCTGGACGGGGGACGCCTGATTTTTCTGGCTATCGAAAAAATCCGGCGCCGTCCTTCGCGCAAGGAAATTGAAGAATGGTTCCACCGCGTCGGCTTTACTATTTTGATTTTACTCATGATTGCCATCACATACCGCGACATTGCCCGCTTCGGCGGCCGTATTTGGCAGGCGGTTATCGGGTAGCTTCTAAAATAAAATTTTATGTACACTTCCGATTGCCATAATTTTGGCGTGTTTTGGCTTAAATTAGATAATAATATGGCGAGTTCGGATCAATATTGAAGTAAGCGCAATTGGAAACGAGGACGGCAAGAATAATAAAATTGTGAAGCCCATCAAAAGCCTTAGAAACAGATTAGTTGTGTGGCTAACAAAATTTTATTTAGTGCATTTTATGTTTGACAATAAAAAGTATTACAAGGATATAAAAAAATAATTTTAACGTTGACTAAAACAACGTAAAAATGCTATTCTTACGCCTTGAACGAAATAATTATGCCTACCATATTAACCAAAAGACAAGCGGTCGAATTCCTGGGAATTGACGAGAAAATTTTTGATAACTACTTCAAAAATGCCGGAGAATTCAAAGCATTGCCTAGACAGAACAACCGAGGCTTTTTTAAATTCGACCAAAGCGAACTTGAGCGATGGCGCGATGATTATGAATGGAGGACGATTGAACTCACGCTTGAAGACTACGCCAAATGCCTTGACTTCGCGCTTGCCCAGCACTTCAGGGGCTATGTACTTTCAGACTGGGGCACTGCGAGGCAGAGAGAATTCGGCCAGAAAATAACAAACTGGGTCAAAGGCCAGCTTGCTGAAGTGGCTGTCCAAAAATTCTTCAAAAATGAATTCAACAAAGAAGTAGAGCTTGATTTCAAAATCTATGATGAAATAGTGCCGCAGGATATAATCAGCGTCACTGATGAAACTGGCAAGAGGGCACCGAGAATAGGGATTGGAATAAAATCATCAAAGCCAAAAAGCGCATACCTCGTCTTGGGCGAAAACGAAATAAGCCTTGAAGGCAGAAAATCAGACATATACATTTTCTGCCGCCCGGACATGCCAGACGACCACTTACTGAGGCTCACCAAACAAAAAGTCATTGAAGCAGTGCGAGGACAGCAGCATTTCTCCTCTTACCAAGACAAGATGCCTGATTTTCAAAACATGATGTGCGAAATCGCCGGCTGGTGCGCAGTCGGTGAACTAGAAAGAGTTACCAGCATTCCCGGTCAAGAATTTGAGAACGGGCCAAGATTTGTCAAAAAGACAGGCGACCTGCATCGAACGCGAGAAAAGTGGGAAGAACTGATCAGCCAGCTATAGACGCGCGTTTTCCATTTCCGTTTGAAATCTTCGGCTCCGTCCATTTGTACGGTACGCCTGCGAAAGTCTTCAATATAGCTTCTACGATAATCTTTGCCCCTTTTGGCGGCACGGCCATTCCTATCTGCTTGCGGACGCTCTCTTTTGAGCCCATGAACACAAAATCGTCTGGAAAAGTCTGAATGCGCGCGCGTTCGCGGTTGGTCAAAGCCCTGTCTTCCTTCCAATGATATCCATGCGTTCCCCCGCCTCCACTGCCAGTCATAGTGTACGATGGCTTGTCTGGGTGCAGGCGTTTGTATATCTGGCTCATTCTCGCCCCTTTGACATTCAGCCTCAAATTTTCGGGAATGCCTTCGTACCACGCATTTTCGCCCGGCGGTATGTGCTTTAATCTTTCTACAACGATCGCGGACTGGCTGGTGACCTCGTTATTGGGCGCATTCTCCGGTATGGGCGGATTTTCAAAAGCGCTCCTGACGCCGACATATTTATCCAGCGTAGTCGGGGCTGGAACCTTGAATTCAAGGCCTAAATCTTTCCTAATTCCAACGATGACGACCCTATGTCTCTGCTGCGGCACGCCATACTGCTCGAACTTGTAAAGATGCGTGGTCAACTTGTACCCCCTGCCTGCATTTTCTAAATCCTCAAGAATTTTTTTGAATGCGTTTCCGTCGTTTGCACTCTGTAAGCCGCTAACATTTTCGGCCATGAACCACTTTGGATTATGTATGTTTATCGCCTTTGCGCCGAATGTGTAAAGCGGACCATATTTCCCCTCAAATCCTTTCTGCTTGCCCACGACGCTGAAGTCGTTGCACGGGAAGCCAAAGGCAAGAGCGTCAAAACTTGGCACCTTTTCAAAATCAACTTCCTCGACTGGACAGCATGAAACCGCAGTCATGTCGCCACCATGCAGATTGCGGGCGTATGTTTCGCAGGAGTTCAAATCTATATCGTTCGCCCATACAGACTTGACGCCGTACCTTTCCCCGCGATTGTTTGACGCATTGGCAAGGCTCGCGCCCATGCCTAGGCCGCCAGGCCCGCAGAACAATTCCGCAAGGCTGAAAATTATATTTTTCGTCTGCTTGTCCGGCCCGTAATGCGCGTCCAAATTGCTGATTATCTTTACAACCACGCCCCTTATCTCGACTTCCGTGCGGAATATCGGAGACAGCTGGGGATTCCTGGGTTCAAGCCTGATCCTATCCTTCTCCCTGTAAATCCTTTTCAGCGTAGCCTCGTTCTCGTCTATGACCGCAACCACGGTCTGGCCATCGTCAGCCGTCTGTTGTTGCCGGATTATTACCGTGTCGCCGTCGAATATGCCGTCATCTATCATGCTATTGCCTGATACGCGCAAGGCATAACACCTGTCCATTCCCTTGAAATCGCCTGCTGGGAGCTTGACTGTGCCAGTCGGAATTTCAACAGCCTCTATCGGCTGTCCTGCGGCTATTGTGCCAAGTATCGGAATTTCAACTGTTTCCCTTAAAATATCTTTCAACTGAATTCCGCGCCGTTCCTTCCTGTTCCTTAAAATCAGCCCTTTGCTCTCTAGTGCAGATATATGCTGGGAAACTCCAGAAACAGCCTTTAGCTTGAATCTCTTTTTTATTTCTGCAAAAGTAGGGGCATATCCGTTTTTTTCAATCCCCCTTTTTATAAAATCGTAAATGTGTTTTTGTTTTAGGGTAAGTGCGGGCATATTTTATTTTACAAGACGCTTAAAAAATAGTATTCTTATATTATACCGAACAAACACTGAAATGGAAACAGCGGACTTATCCACACATCTATGGCAGACTCATTCACCAAGGAAAAGCGGAGCGAGGTAATGTCCAAAATCAGGAGCAAAGAAACGCAGATTGAGCAGATTGTCTTTAAATATTTGAGGAAACAGGGGGTTTATTTCAAAAAGCACTACAAAAAAGCCTCCGGCTCCCCGGACATCGCCCTGCCGAGAAAAAAGATAGCCATTTTCATTGACGGCGACTTCTGGCACGGCTGGCAGTTTTCAAAGAAGAAAGGCAAGCTACCAAAAAAGTACTGGCTTGCTAAAATAGAAAGCAACATCCAGCGCGACAAGAGACCGTGCTAAGCTTAGGCGGGAAGGGTGGAGGGTATTGCGGGTTTGGGAGCATCGGTTGAAAAATCAACAGGAAAAATACTTAGAAAAATACTAAAATTCATTCAGTAGATTTCGGATCCGAACTATAGGAGAGCATATGAAAAAAAGAATGTCGGCGGCCGCATTTGGCAGGCGGTTATCGGATAGCTTCTAAATTAAAATTTTATATACCCTTTCGATTGCCATAATTTTGGCGTGTTTTGGCTTAAGTTAGATAATAATATGGCGAGTTCGGATATATATCTAGTTAGACGAAATGCCGCCCATTTAAGTGAAAACTTATGAAATCAGGAACATTAATGATTCTAGGCACAGATCAGGCATCAATTAGCAGAAAAGTTTTTGATCTTAAAATAATCCAAGCATTTCCAATAATTACAACGGATTCAGGTAAAACAAAACTTATTGCCAATGGAACTGAAACCGCAATCGACAACTACCAACACTTTTCAATTCCTCCTGATCTGAGCCTGCACCTCACAAAATCCTTAGGTGAAAATAGACATCTAAGGTTTGAAACTAACCTGGTGAATAGAGAAGAAGGCACATTAACAGAGGATTTTGTTCGGTTATTTACTTGGCGCAGTCGCCCTATTTCTAACTACCGTCAACCAATCGGCACTTGGCATCAAGCACAGATAATTTGTCTTCCTAAAGATCAACGGTTCACTGATAATACAGGCATTTTTATAGATTTTTTCGTCCACAAAAGACCAAAATATGCACAAAATATTCCAGAATTACCCTACCAAGACACGAGCATGCGCTACATAGGTGATAATTCTGGCAATATTTTAGGGCCTTATGAGTTTAATGAAATCGTAAGAGGTAATCATCGAGTAAAGCCAAATTATCTGTTCACAATTCGTTTCGGCTACCACGAAGCAGAGGGCGACTGCGCCATCTTGTATGTTCCATTTTCATTAAAATAAATGGGCGGCACATCAGCTAACAACGTGTATGCGGTTCCGTTCGTCGTCGTACCTTCTCCTCACTGCACCCATATTTGCTGACTGTACCGCTTCGCGATATTATACAGCCAGCAAACATCTCATACATGCAAACATTGTATAAAATAAATGTTTTAAGAATTAGAATTTTACGCGGGTTTATGCAGAGGTATAATGGCATCAATGTGTCTGGCGGCGGCATTGAGATTAAAAACAACAGCGCCGCTAGACTTGTCTGAAGCGGACAAACGCCCTTAGCAGAAATAAATTATTAATATTAATCTAAACAATTCTATGCCGACACAAATCTTGGAAACACAGTATTAATTTATAAAACCGTACGTTCGACAAAAAAAGGGATACTCAACCCACGAGCATCCCTTTTTTTTATATGCATTTTACCGCCCCGGCGCCATCATTAAGCCATCATTTGCGTCCTGTTTGTACAAATCCGGGTCAATTACTCTTTCAAAACAGGTTCTTTCCGCCTGATGGCTCCAGTTCTGCTGATACATGCCGTAAGGAGAAATAATTTTTCCCGCGAAAGGCCCTTTGTTGTCACCCGCGCTTTTGAAAGTGGCGCATAACTCAAAGGAAAGCGGGGACTTGATGGCGTATTCGTAGGGTAAGCCGGTTTCCGGGTCAACCGGCGCTATGAATCCGGAAATGCTGTCCTCCAGGAGGCTGATATTTTCCGGAAGAGCTTCCTTCTGCGTCCAGTAGTTTACAATTTCGCCTTGCATCATCTGCAGATTATTCACGCGCTGGGCATCCAGCCCGCGGGCGCGCTGCTGGGCCGGAGTGCCGACAATAAAGAATCCGGCCGCCACGCTTAAGGCTACTACAAACGATAAAACCCAGGCCAATATTTTGGGCGCGTTTGATTTTAAATCAGTCCGCTTTAAATCCCAAAGAAAATACCCAAATACCGCGGAAGCCGTTAAGAGCACCACCAGAATCTTTAAAAAGAATTGGATGCTCAGTTCGCCGCTTAAAAAATTGTACACAAAAGTGATTAAATCTATCACAATTGTAATCGCGGAAATAAAAAGCGTCAGGTAAACCAGCCATTTAACGATTCTGGATTCGCGCTTGGATGGCATTTTCTTGATATCCTTCTCCAAAAACCAAGCGCTGGCAAGATACGCGGGAGTGGCAATAATCAGCATGGCGGTAGAGAGCAGAATCCTGCCGGAAATACCATCAAAATAAAAATTCAGTGGATCCGGAAAAAGCGCGTTTATATACTGAATAAGCAGAGTGATAAAACTGGTAACCATCAGATAAAAAACCAGAATATAAAACAAGCGCAAAAAGACATCTTTTGGGGTTGTGTTGTTGTTATTTTCCATATGCCATTCATTATACAACTTTTTAAAAAATAATGCACGCCCGAACAGGCGGATTCCTTGCTGACGGCCGTCTATTGAATATCCGGGCTTATTTTAGTATACTTACATCTTATCCGAAGCAGTAAAAAATATGTTCAAAAAATTGCTGGGCCGTCTTTCCAAAGACATAGGCATAGACATGGGAACCTCCAATTCCTTGTTTTACGTGCATGAAAAGGGGATAGTCATCAACGAGCCCACGGTAGCGGCCATAAACACCAGAACCGACCAGCTGATAGCGGTGGGCATGGAAGCCAAAAAAATGATGGGCAAAACCCCGTCGCACATTTCCGTTACCCGCCCGATTGTTAATGGCGTAATATCGGATTTTGAAGTAACGGAAAAGCTGATTCGGCATTTTATAAACAAAATCCACCAAGGCTCATTAATTCTGGCGCCGCGGCCGCGCGTGGTGGTTAGCATACCACTTGACGTGACGGAAGTGGAGCGCAAAGCCGTGCAGGACGTTATTACTTCCAGCGGAGCCAGGCAGGTGTATCTGGTTGAAGAGCCCATAGCCACGGCCATTGGCGCGCGCGTTAATTTGCAGGATTCATACGGCCGCATGGTAGTGGAAATCGGCGGCGGAAAAACTTCCATGGCCGTTATATCCCTTTCCGGAGTTGTTTCCTGGCAGGCCTTGCGGATAGCGGGCGATGAATTTGATAAGAACATCCAGGAATACGTGCGTGAAACATTCAACGTAACTATCGGCAACAAAGCCGCGGAAACCATTAAGATAAAAATCGGCTCCGTTATAAACTTGGAAGAGCCCCTGGAAATGAAGGTCAAAGGCCGCAATTTGCTGACCGGACTGCCTAAGGAATTCGTCATCAACGACAGCCAAGTGCGCGAATCAATTAAAAAATCCGTGCGCACTTTGGTGGATAATGTGCGCACCACCATCGAAAACGCGCCCGCGGATTTAATAGCGGATTTGCACGAAAGCGGAATACTGCTTTCCGGCGGCGGAGCGCTTTTGCGCGGATTAGACAAACAGATTCAGCGCGAATTGCAAATGCCCGTGCATCTGGTGGATGATCCTTTGACTACGGTTGTGCGCGGAACCGGCATTCTGCTGGCTGATGAAAAACTATTGAAAGAGGTTGAATCCTTGGGAAACTTTATATTATCATAAAAACATGCGCGCCAGATGGCTAAAACAAAAACACGTAGCCGCGCCCCTTATTATCGCGGCCTTTTTGGGCCTTTATTGGCTGACGCCTTTTAAAAGGGCGGTGCAAAGCGCGGAAAGGCCGGTCTTCGCGGTGGGAGGGCTTTTTTTTAACGCGGGCAAGGGCATACAAAAATTTTGGATAGGCCTCAACCAAGGATATAGCCTGCAAAATACGATATATGAACAAGATAAAGAAATAGCCCGGCTGGAATCGGAAAATTCCCGTCTGCGCTCCAGTTTGAACGCGGATAATTTCACGAAAGATGTTTTGGGCGCGCTGGAGAGCATGCCCACCAAAGTAATTGAAGCGGACGTATTATCCCTTTCCAATATATCAGCCAGCCACATTATTTATATCAACAAGGGGGCAAAAGACGGCGTTAGTGAAAATCTTCCGGTGTTGAGCGCGGCCGGGAATTTTATCGGAAAAACAAGCAAAGTAAATGCAAGCGTGGCCACGGTGCTTCTGGCCACGGACAGCAAAAGCATTGTGGCCGCGCAAACAGAAAACAACAGCAATATTCAGGCCATAGTCAAGGGCAATCTAGGGCTTAGCCTTTTCATGGAGCTTATCCCTCAAGACGCGGAAATAAATGTTGGGGATATTGTGGTAACTTCGGTTTTGGAGGAAAACACTCCGCCGGAAATTCCTATCGGCAAAGTGGCCGCTGTTTTTTATAACGAAGGCGAACTTTTTAAATTCGCCCAGCTGGAGCCGCTTATGCCTGTTTATAAAATAAGGAAAGTAAAAATAATAACCCAGTTGCCGAAGGAATAGCATTTGAACGCTTATGTACGTAATAATCTTTTTTTTAGGCTTGCTTGTTTTTTGGATAGATGTTTTTTTTGTTTTGCCTATATTCAATTTAATCGCTCCACCCGTTGTTTTGCTGTTGATTCTTATATTGGGCATATACGAAAAAAATGATTATTCCTTTCTGGTGGCTGTAGTTTTCGGCTTATTATTTGATTTATTCGTTCCCAACACTCCGTTTGGAGTATTTATAATAGGTTACGCCCTTTTGGCGGTATTTGTTAAAATCATGGCGCGGCAAATCGGGGATGTTACTATTCAGTCTGTTTTTCTGCTGGCCGCGATAGCGAACATAGCGTACAGCTTTCTGATGGTAATAATGATGTATTTTGGCGTAAACTGGTTTTCAAATTCCACGGCAACGTTCAGTGAATTTTTTTCCGCAAAAACAGCCATTCTTTCGACTATAATAATTTCCCTAATGGCGGTTATTTGCGTCCGGCTGATTGAAATCTTTTCCAAATTTTTTAAGTCCTGGTTTTTATTAAAAAGATAGATTCTACGAATTACAAATTAGGTACGAATTTACGAATTATTATTTCATTGTCATCCCGAGCCCTTAATATGCTTAAATAGGATAATAAGCTCGGCAAGCGAACCAATTACAATAATCAATAGGACAACACAGGGCGAGAGGATCCCGGACATGAACGTATAATGCGCCCTTGTCCGGGATCCTCTCGGCCTGACAAGTATTACGGCCTTAATAATGAAATTCGTTTGCCAAGCATGCTATTTTGAATTCCGATTAATCTAGGCCTCGGGATGACAACATCAAAGTATTCGTAAATTTGTATCAGATTCGTAATTCGTAGAATAATTCGTATGGCCAAAAACCCTTTTACATTACAAATGGCGGAAGATATGGAAAAATCTTCCATAACACGAGGCGCCGGTGAAATAGACGGAGATATTCTGGTGTCAGATTCATACAAAAAGCACCCTCGACACAAATTGGTCGGAACAAAGCGCGTTCGATTGATTTTTTATTTATCTTTTTTTCTTTTTGTCGGCTTGGCGTCAAAGCTATATCATCTGCAAATTGTCTCGGGCGCCGAATTCTTGGGCGCGGCCGAAGGAAACCGGATTAGAGAGGCCTCCATAACCCCGCCCCGAGGCGTTATTTTTGACAGTACCGGACAAAAGCTGGCCTATAATGTTCCGGATTTCGGTCTTTATGTGGTGCCATCGGATTTACCCGAGAATCAGGAAGAGGAGGACGGAATTTTTCAGTCAATCAGTAATATTGTAAAAATCGAAAAATACGATCTAGTGGAGTCGTTTGCCAGAGTACAGAGGAATACGCCTGTTTTAGTCGAAGTGGCGCGAGGCTTATCGCAAGAGCAGGCTGTCCAGCTGGAAAAAAACAGCCAAAATTGGACAGGCGTTTCTGTGCGCCCGATTGAACAAAGGTCATACGCCACTTCCACCGCCTTCACTCATATATTAGGATACACCGGGAAAATGTCCGAAGATGATTATGAAGAATACAAAAAAATAGATTATTCCCTAACTGAGCATGTGGGCAAAACCGGCATTGAAAAACAGTACCAAAAAGAACTGCGCGGCATCCCCGGCAAAACTGCTTTTGAGGTGGATACATTCGGGCGCGCCACAAAAATACTAAAGACTAAGCCTGCTGTCGTGGGCGCGAACGTATATCTAAATATCAACGCTGAGATGCAAAAATACATATATCAACAGTTGCAAGAAATGGCAGAAAAGATAAATTCCCCCGGGGGAAGCGTGGTTGTTATGGATCCGCGAGACGGCGCCATCTTAAGCCTGGTCAGTTATCCTTCTTATGATAACTCGCTTTTTGCCAAAGGCATTGACCATGATTCATACGAAAAATTGCTTAATGATCCCTCTAATCCGCTTTTTAACCGGCCCGTGGCCGGAGAGTATCCCTCGGGCTCAACCTTTAAAATAGTGGTTGGCTCGGCCGCGTTGGAAGAAGGCAATGTCAATCGATACACGTCCGTGCTATCGACCGGCGGAATTGAGGTGAATAGCTACTGGTTCCCGGATTGGAAATATGGGGGCCATGGGAATACTAATATCATCCACGCTTTAGCGGAATCGGTTAATACTTATTTTTACGCGGTTGGCGGCGGGTATCAGGGCATTGCCGGACTGGGCGTGGATAAAATCACCGCGTATGGCGAAAAATTCGGCCTATCAAAGCCCACCGGCATAGATTTGCCCGCGGAAAGAAGCGGCTTTCTGCCCAGTCAGGAATGGAAGCTGGAAGCAAAAGGGGAAAGGTGGTTTTTAGGCGATACCTATCATCTAGCCATCGGACAAGGGGATATTATAGTTACGCCTTTGCAGGTAGCGAATTTTACCGCGGTTATTGCCAACGGCGGCACCTTG